>Ga0213876_10000911_pt1 | contig 19610 bp, 19 predicted proteins | sample BarmaccomBMRX_R9_FD_160113 | JGI IMG/M metagenome (GOLD analysis project Ga0213876, IMG submission 160113) | Root-associated microbial communities from Barbacenia macrantha in rupestrian grasslands, the National Park of Serra do Cipo, Brazil - RX_R9 | ecosystem: Host-associated > Plants > Roots... | reverse complement strand
CCAGGATTTGGGCGCCAGCACTTTGAAGTCCGCGGTTGCAATCGCTCCACTATCGTCGCCAACGAGGTTGATCGTCACCGATCCGACGGCAGCACTCTGCGGAATCCGTACCGGACCAGCACCCCACAAGTTGCCATAGTCATCTGCTTGAGCGACAACCGGCGCGTTGTCTGGCACCCCGTTGATGCTGATTTTGACCTGCTCACTAGGCGCGAAGCCACGTACGTTTAGCTGCACCGGGAGTCCGGGCGGGCCAGCCCATGGGCTTAGCTCGACGACAGGCTTCAACGGAGTGATGTGCATCTCACGCGTCAGCTCCGCCGAACTCGCCTGACCGTGTAGCACCAGGCTGTACGTCCCCGCGCTCGCTCGTGGGAGCTTCACCTGGAGCCACGCCCCGTTGCCGGCTTGATCCGTTGTGAAGCGTGCGAGATCGATAGAAGGACCGGACGTCGGGGCAAGCGAGACCTGCACCGAGTCCATCGGCTCAAAGCCACCGGCCACCAGCCCAAGATCACCGTACTGAGGCACGTCGTAGTTGTCCATGACCAGCCACGGTTGCGGTGCACGGATCCACAACGTGCCGGTGCTCGTGCGTTGGCTGGTCTGCCCAACCGCCTGAAGCGTGTGGGGCCCGGATTGGAGCTGGTCGGGTAGCGTGAGCGTTGCAGGCGCGAACGCTCCGTCAGAGGCGGTTGTCACGTCGCCGAGCGACAGCGTGCCCGTGTCTGCCACTTCAATCGACACTATCTCGCCCGGCGCGAAACCCGCTCCGGCGACATGCACCTGCCCAGACTGCGGTGCCGGTTGCGGATTGATCACCAATTGTGGCGCAGGTCCACGCGTTGGCACGGCCGTCGGCACCGACTCCGCCTCCGGCGCGGGTGTACCCTCCAGGTGATCGATTGGCGGCGCTGCGCACCCTGTGACAACCACCACGCAAGTGGTCAGCAACGCAACGGCGTAAGAACGTGTCGCGCCCATCTACGGTTGGGAGCCGGCGACATTGACCAACGGATCGGGCAGGGGCGCCGGCCAGCGGCTGCGCGCACCGAGCAGCTTTTGCAATTCGTTGCACGCCTCTGGACTCCCGAGCTGTTGCCGCTCATCGATCGAACACGCGGTAGCAAGTCTGGCCAGTCCGTCAGCGTGTTGAGTCGTATCCGTCCGCTCGGCCCACGCCAGGCCGAGGTTGTACTGAGCAGCGTAGTCCGCGCGCACGACGTCACGGTCCTGCGTGGATGAGTCCCCGTCGATGAATGCGTCGGCATAGGCCGCGGCTGCCAGCAAGAAGAGTCGCTTGTCGTACGCGGACTGGGCAATAGGCAATGGCGCGGGTGGCTGCGCACCATACGTTGTGGCGAGTGATTTGAGGTCAGCGTAGGCGGCGACAACGCGTTTTTGCCCGGGGGCATCCTCAGGGGCTGCCGGCTGCTCGAACAACGCTTGTTGCCCAAGCGCAATTGCCTTTTGTCCCAGTGCCGCCCGATCAGTCTCGCACAGCCCCGGCGTATGCATCGCCGTCTGGGCCGTGGTCGCGGCCAGGCTCCAGCGCGCCTGACGTTCATACCCGGCGATCACCTCCAGGTACGATGCCACGGACGGACATGCCTGCTGCGCCGGTGCCGCTGTCGTCGCTGGCGCGGCCGTGATCCGCGTCAAGACCCCGCCACCAACAATCAATGCGGCCACTCCAAGCGCTGCAACCAGAAGGAGACTCCGCGGAAACGGTGCCCGTTGGTCACGTGTCGGAGGTGGCAGAGGAGCATTCGCTGGCGCCTCCGCCGATGGAGGTGCATCGACCGGCTGCAAAATGGTGCGTCGCGTCACGGCGCGGACTCCGACACACGCGGTACTCCATCAACGCGGTCGGCGCCAACGCTGTACACCGTGTGCGGTGCATTGACGATAGCACGGTACACCGCGTCCCAACCACCTTCCACCGTGCCCAGGCGAATCGCCAGGGCGCGTTCCTGTCGGTTGTTCGGGTCGGCCCGATAGCCACTGAAAAAGATGCCGACACGTCTCCGGTCAGCCATTCCAGCGAACTCCAGCCGCTCCAGGACGTACTGTTCGACCTGGCGGACGTCTTCCCAGTCGTTGCACGGCATTGTCACCAGTACCAGGTGGCGCCCGATCTCTGCTTCGAGAGCAGTCTTGACGCCCTCTCCGAATCGCAGCGCACGCAGGGTTGCGTCGGCGATCGGCGACAACGAGCTCACGTCGATCCGGCCGAACGCTCCGCCCGCGGTGATTGGCACCGCGCTGTACGCGTATTCGAACGTCAACGGGCACGGCTCGGATTCGGAATGGGGACCGTGTTTGGTCAAGCGTCGCATCAGGTTGGACAGGTTTTCAGATGTACCGGTTTCATACCGAACGCGCGCGCTGAGCGCTGGAGCAATGTGCGCAGCGACCTCATCCAGATCATCCCGCCCGCGTCGGTTGTCACGTATCAGCGTTGTCAACGCCAACGGAAGTTTGTCCTGCCATGGCATCGGCAGCAGACGTTGGCCGACCAGCAGGCCGCCAGACCGTAGCGCGTCGAGCAAACGCACAGCTTCCGTGCGCTCCACATCACCTTCCGGCACGATGAAGTGCGCATGGCGGTCCGCACGCGGAAACTCGTCGGCCATGCGAGCGAGTGCAAACAGGCCAGGCACGCCATGTCCACCCGCACTGAGGTCGGCGGTGATTCGCGCTGGCCAGACGCCGGCTGAGCGCAGGCACAGTGCCGCTTCGTCAATGAAGTGGCTTACGCCTGGCATCCATTCTTCGCGAATGTCCCACACTTCTGCTGGAGGACGGTTGCCCAATCCCTCGCTAAGCGACGTATGCGCATCCAGCGTGTCGCTCAATACCAGATACGACGGACCATTCACTCGATTCGCGATGGCGACGCGCTCCTGGTGCTTGTCGAAATCGGCGAATGCCTCGAAGGCGGTTTCAGATGGCAGACGTATCTGGTACGCATCCTCCATGCGGCCTTCGCGCACCACGCATTTGATGCCAGCACTGCCAATTGCCAGCTTGCATTCAGCTCCTCGGCGCGGCCGCAGTGTGCTGATCGGCGTTACGGGAGTTGGCTCCGGTAGCGTTTCGGGTTCCGGCTGAGTGGGTTTCGCTCGTCCACGCCAAAGCCACCACGCTGCGCCGGCCAGGGCTGCAACCAACAGTGGCGCCAGCCACATGGAAGGATCGGACAACATTCTGGCACCTCCGGGAGCGCTCGGCAGCGGCAGGCTGCGTAGGATTCGGAACGCCCTTGCCAGCGTCGCCAGAATATCTGATCCAAGCGTCGGCGAGAGCTGACAGTCCAGTCCGCTGTAGCGCTGGCCGACCGCGAAGCCAATGGCGGGACCAACGAGCCCCGCCCATAACGTCACCAGCAGGCCTAACCAGAAGCGCCCAGACATGAGCTGTTCGCGACGCAGCCTATGGGCGAGTACCCGAACACCACCGGTACAGGCCGGCGCGCCTCCTGAACAGGAGTTGCGTTTTAACTTGCGGTTGCCGCCAGTACGCTGGTGACAAATACCAGCGGTGCGTTGTACTCCACCGAATTTTCATTCGACGCGTAGGCCTGCAACTGGTCCACATAACTGCGTTGGCCCTGCGCGGTCGGGGTTATGCCATCCTGGCCATCCCCGTTTGGCCCACCAACCAGCACCCCGGGCACGAGACGGCCGATCACAAACATGGTCCGGTTGTGCGGATTCTGAACGGTGTTCGTCCCGTACCTAGTCACGAATGACTTGGCCAGAGCGTTGCGCCCCAGCACAAAGTGCAGTTGCTCATTGGCCGCCGCAACATAGCGAACGTTCGGTGCCGCGCGATTGGCAATCAACAGCAGAACCGCGTTGTCCAGCCCGGTCTTGTTCGAAGCCCAGTGAAACTCGGAAACAGAGTCAGACCATGGATTGATCGGGCTGGTAACGGAGGTCACCGTGCCATCAGCCCACTGCACAAGATTGCCAGTGATCCGAGCGCGCAATGCTGGATCGGCCGCGTCGTTGAACGCGAGACTTAGCAACCCATAGGTGTCCGTGTTCGTCCAACCCAGCAAACCAATTGAAGGCGACCGCCGTGCAACATAATCGCTGACGTACTGGCCGTAGCTCGGATCGCCGGTCGTCTTGTACAACTCGGCCGCCGCCCAGAATCGCTGCGAGCTGTCGCCACCGTACACGTATCCGCCCGTACCCTCCAGCTCTGGTGGCAGAATTGCCTTCGGTTGCTGGCTCAAGTAGCTCCAGGACTTTTGCGCTGCTGCGAGCAACTGCGCGGAGTACGTGGCGTCGCTTGCGCTGTACACACGCGCTGCCTCAGCAGTAATCGCCGCGAAGACCGCCGCGTCGGCGGTATTCGGGTCGAACGCATACAACTGCCCACCGATGTTGTCGGAGTTCTTGTCGAATCCGCCAAACTGGAGCGGCGTGACCTTGTGGTAGACCGAGCCGTCGGAACGCTGCATGGTCAAAACCCAGTCGAGCTCGCGCTTCAGTACCGACAGCGCATCGGCCTGTGCTTGTTGTGGGAAGAGATCGTCAACCAGCAACAACGTGCCCAACGCGCTGGCAGCACTTGGCATGTACCGACCATAGTCGCCAGCATCCGGCCAACCGCCGGTCACATTGACCGTCTGGTTGGATGTCCGGTCCTTGACGCTGGCAGTCTGCCAGCCTTTCGGCGCGAGCACCGCCAACTGCTCGTACGAATCCAGCGCGTCGCGGCCTAGCTGCGCGTAGACATCAGTGCCAATGCGAAATTCGGGCGACCTGCCCACGCCTGGCACCACCACCGTATAGGACCCGGACTCCGTGAAGCTGGAAAAGTCCGCGCTGCGCAAGGGTTGACCCGTATCCGAGTCCTTTGTGAGCGCTCCAACGCGTCCAGCAAACACGGCACGGTCGGTTCGCGTGTCGACCAGTTGGAAGGTGTCGGCCGAGGCCGCGTCAGAGCCAGTCACCACGGCCGTCTTGGGCAGAGTTGGCAGATAGCCGACCTGGTCAACCAGCACCGTCTGGGCGGTGATTGGGCCGAGGCTCAGTGGTGCGGCATCCGGTGTTGGAGCCGCGGTTGGGCTCGGCGGAACGGTAGTGGCCGCTACCTGCGTTTCCGGTGCTGGTGCCGCCTGGCACGCGACGAGCGCGATAACGGCCACGGTTGCCGCCGCGGGCAACACAACAGAAGCTACATTCATACGCAATCGAGGATCTTCCTTTCAGGTACTGCTTACTGGCCGCTCAAGGCGCCAGCGGTGAGACCATCTATGATTCGCCGCGAGCCGAAGATGGTCACCAGCAACATTGGCAGCGTGGCAATGGAGCTACCAACCAGCAGTGCGCCGGTGTCAGTCCCGTGCACTCCCTGCAGATTGGCCAGTGCCACTGGATAGGTGTACATATTCGGATCCGTCATCAAGGTCAGCGGTCCCAGAAACGCGTTCCAGCCGCCGATGAAGCTGGTGATGGCCAGCGCGCCGGCCGCCGGAGCAGCCAGCGGCAGGACAATACGCCAGAAGATCCCAAACTCATTGCAGCCATCGATGCGCGCGGCGTCGAACAATTCCGCGGGAATGGCGCTTGCGATGTACTGTCGCATCCAGAAGGTGCCAAATGCGTTGCCGATTGCTGGCACAAGAAAAGGCAAGAACGAGTTGGTCCAGCCCAGGTGCGTCATTTCGATGTACCACGGAATGAGTCCCAGCTGGCCTGGAATGAGCATCGTCATCAGCAGCACCCAGAACAGCTTCTCTTTGGCGGGAAAACTGTGGCGAGCGAACGCGTAGCCGCTGAGTGCACTGAAGAATACCGTCACCAGAGTTGAGCCCACGCCAATGACGCCGCTGTTCAGCATTGACCGCCAGAAGTACGGCGCGTACTCCAGCAACGTCTGGTAGTTTTGCTGCAACGCATGCCCCAACCACACGGGCGGCGGAGTGTTTGAAATTTCCGCTGTGGTATGGCTGGCCAACATGAACTCCCAGTAGAACGGCCCTATGGTCGCGACGCCCGCGCAGCAGAGCAGTGCGTACACCACCGCGCGCCGCAGGATCGTCCACTGTGCAATAGAAGAGTTCACCATGCCCCGCTAGTCCTCTGCGCCGCGGAAGAACAACCGTCGGTTCGCCGCGGTCAAGATGAGCAGCACCGCGAACATTAAGATCGAGATCGCCGCTGCGTAGCCGAACTGACCGTAGTTGAACGCGGTTTCGTACACCATCATTGCCAGGGTCAAACCGCCGCTTTCCGCGCCGCCGAGCGTGCCGGAGCCAGCACCAGCCACACCACCAAGAAGCATCAATGGTGCATCGAACAACTGAACGCTGCCGATGATGGTGATGCTCACAATGAAGAACGTGACGCGCTTCAACAATGGCAGCGTTATCTGTGTCAGAACTTCCCAGCTGTTAGCTCCATCAATCCTGGCTGCCTCGAAAATCTCGTTGGGAATCGCCTGGAGTCCGGCGGCAAAGAGCAGGACATTCCAGCCAAAGTACTGCCAGACGGTCACGAGGGCGATGGCAGGTTTGATCCAGAGGCTGCTGCCACTTGCATAACCGAGCCAGTCAATAGGTCCGATTCCAAGCTCGCCCAGAAGACTGTTTAGCAAGCCCGTATAGGCAAAGATGACACCCCATACGAGGCCCAGCACGACTGGTGAGGTGATGTAGGGCAGAAAGAAGATGCCGCGGAAGACGTGCCGACCGTGCAAACGTCTGGCATTCAGCGCGATCGCGATCAACAGTGCAAGGCTAATCTGGACCGTGCCAATGACGACCATCAGCCACAGTGAGTTGAACAGGGCCGTATGTACGAGCCGATCCTGCAGCAGATTGACAAAATTGCCGGCACCAATCCAGACGTTCTGATAGGGAGTCCAACGGGTCAGCGCGAGATAGAAGCTGAACAGGATCGGAAAAACGCCGAATGCCAGAAAACTCATGTAAAACGGCGCAATAAAGACGTATGCCCACGCAGCGCGCCGCGTGGACTCCGTCAGCCTCCAGCGACGGAATCCGCGGCGCGCCGGTGCATCGCTGCGGGCCAGCGCGTTCGCGATTGACGACATGTGACTCAGGGCGCTTGGGCGATCGATAGCTGCAGGTTGGACGCCATTTGTGCGCGCTCCTGGATCTGGCTCGCGGCGGTCTGCAGCGCCTGCTGAGGCGGGGCTTTGCCACTGATCGCCGCGTCAACCTGGGCGTTCAACAGGTCCGTACCGAGTGCATCTACGGGGCTGTACGTGAGCGGCTTCACCTGCTGCGCCAGGTTCACCATCAAGCGGAAAGCAGGTTCGCCGCCGAGGTACGGCACCGGCTGATCGTAGACTGGGCTCTCCCAGGCCGGTGTGTAAGCAGGGACAATGCCGGTCTTCTGAAAGACCGCATTCAGCGCGTCGGTATTGGTCGTCAGAAATTGCGTGAACTCCCAGGCGAGCTGCTTGTGTTCGGCGAGCTTGGGGATCTGGATGTAGGTTCCGCCGTTGCTGAATGCTCCGCCCGGCGGTGTGGTCACGCGCCAGTTACCGGCGCCATCTGGGTCGATGAGGTTCTGCAGATTACCCAGCATCCAACCGCCCATGATGACGGTCGCGATGTTGCCGTTCTGAAGTGACGGCGCCCATCGCTCGCTCCAGGCGGGAACATTGGCGCCGATATTTGCGCCCTTGGCTTGAAGCGCAATCTGCAGCGGCTGCAAACCTTCAGGCAGCAGCACGATCGATCCGTTCTGCGCGATATTGCCGCCGTTCTGCCAATAGGCCGCGTTGAACACGTCGTGCTCGTTGCCGATGATGGCCGTCTGTCCGCCGCTCTTGGCCTTGATGGTCTGGCCGGCCTTGATGAAGTCATCCCACGTGGAGAGCGCTTTCGCGACGTCATCCGGCTCGGTTGGCAGTCCGGCCGCCTTGAATGCATCCGGTCGATAGAACATCACGCCCGTGGCCACATCCCACGGCATCGCTGTCATTTCGCCCGAGCTGGTGAGGGGCGCATCAAACTTCCACTGGACGAAGTCGCTCTTGAGTTGTCCGGCGCTGTATGGCTCCCCAAGCAGGTTCTCACCTGCGTCCAGGAACTGGCCGACCATGCTGGTGTCCAGGCCGATCACATCAGGGACACCTTGTTGGGCAGCGAGTGCTGCCAGGTACTTCTTGCTCATGTCGCCGAATGGCTGCTCAACGAAGTTGACTTTGACGCCGGGATGGCTCTGCTCGAACAGCGGTATGACGGTTTCCATGGAAACCTTGTCGAAGTACCACACCGTCAGCACCTGATTGTCCGGATTGCTTGCCTCGGCCGCGGGCGTATCCACGGGAGCGGATGTGGAGTCTGGCACCACAGGTGCCGGGGTTATCGTCCGACTGCAGGCCGTTGCCAGTACGGCTGCGCCTGTGAACAGCGCGAATGCTGGTGTGCGAAAGCGGCTAAGGTCCATGATCGGTTGAGCCCTCCACGGGGAATTGAAGCGGTGCGCGCGCCGGTGCTTGTGAGTTGACGCGTTCGACCAGGCAGCGAATGTGCTGCGCGGCGCGTTCCAGGCTGCGAAAGTAGGCGACGTCACCTGTTTGCACGTGCGTCGCCTCGTACCGGAAGGCCGATTCGTGCGGGGGTCCGGTGCGCCACGCACGCAGCACGAGCGTCACCATTGTGGGCACCTCGTCTGCGGAGCCGAGCATCATGACTGCTGTTGTCTCCTCTGTATCTCTTGTCCCGTTGTCCACTTCGCCGGTTGTCCTGGACGTGTCCGGGGCGAGTGTGTTGCTGTCCATTCCCTGTTCAACTACGCCACCTAGACTTTGATAGGCGTGCATGTGGAGTGTCAGGCGCCGCGGTAATACCGCGGTTGCCAAGGTGTCCTCCATGCGTGACTTTTTTGCGATCTGTCAGTCTTGCATGGGTCCGTTTTCCGTTCGGGGAACATTCATGCCGCGTCCGTCGACAGCAAGGGACCATTCGCAGCGGTCGAGGGTAGGCTGAAACTCACCAAACTTCTCCCGCAACGGAGGTCAGCGATGCGCTGGTACCTGCTTGGCAGGGCAATTGTTCCAATTTGCGTTCTTCTTGGCGCCGGGTGCGCTTCGGGCGCCAACTCCTCGAGCGGAGCTCCCGCGGCGCAGGCGGCGGTGAGCGCGTCACCCCAAGCGGGGCTTGCGACCGGTCCGTCGCAGACTGTGGCAGTACCCGGCGCACAAGCGAGCCCGGTGCCAGCTGCGAGCGTTCAGGTGTCGCCGCCGAATGTCGCCGTTGGCAGTGTTAGCCTCAGTCTTGCCTTCGAGCCGCCTCGCCACATGGAGGATGAGGCCAGGGTCGCCGTCACGGATCCGACCCAGCTTGCGGCGCCGCAACCGACCCTGGTGAGTGGTGCACCGAGCCTCGGCGCCATCGTCCTCAGCGACATGCTGCATGTGACGAACAACCTCGATCCAACCCAACCGGTTCCCGCCGATTCACCGCAGCTTGCAGTACGGCACGCGGTGGTGGAAGTACTGACTTCAGATACGCACCAGCTCGTCCCATACCTGGGGGTGACAATGGATTTGCTGCTGGATGGACACCCCGTCACGTATGGGCAGACATTGGTGCCAATGCTGTCGCAGGATGGATCTGCCGAGCGCGTGTACTATGGGAATAACATCCGCTTGCCTGCGCGCGGCACATTCCAGGTCTTTGTTCGCCTGCAGCGAACGCCGCTGCTAGGCCAGGAAGACCCGCCGGCGGCGCAGTTCAACCTTGCCGTGAACTAGCTCTGCTGCGCTCAGATGTTCTCGGCCGACGCCGTCCACGCTCTCCAGTACACACTTGCACAGCCTGGTGCAGTGGACAATGCGCCGGAGCTGGTGCCATGAGCGGCAGGGTGACGGTGAACCGCGCACCGCCGCCTGGCCGCGGCGCCGCCCAGATGCGGCCGCCGTGCGCTGTCACGATGGCTCGGCAGATAGCCAGACCCAGGCCATGACCTCCCTGGTCGTGGCCACTACCGCGATAAAATGGTTCGAAGATCCGCTCGTACTCCAGCGGCGGAACGCCCGGTCCGCGGTCTTCTACTCGAAACTCAATCATTCCGTCGATATGGCGCGCCGAAATGTCGATTACCGCGCGCGGTGGCGAGTATTTACTGGCGTTCTGCAGCAGGTTTGCCAGTACGCGTTCCATCGCCGGGACTTCGAGCTCCGTTTGTGGAAGGTTTGTCGGGACATCGATGCGGACTGCACGATCCTGAAGCATCGGGCGCAATCTCGCTACGGTCGTCAAGACCAGGGCACGTGGTGAGACGCGTGTACGGCGATCCTGCGCGACGTGGCCGGCCGTTGACTGATCCAGCAGCTCCTCGATCAAGCGTTCGAGGCGATCGACCGCGCGATCCGCTTCCGACAGCAACTCACGCCGCGTGCGGGCGTCCCACTCCACGTCAGTTCGCGACAAGGTGGTGATGAAACCTTTAATGTGACTCAGCGGCAGGCGCAGCTCGTGCGCCGCGATGCCCAACGCGGCTCGCAGCCGCTCATCGTACTCTAGCCCTTGCGTCTCAGTTGTGCCCGTACAACCACCCACGCGCACGCGCTTTGATCATGCCGTGGCCGAATCGACCAAGGCCCGAACGCGGCCGCCGATTCCTGAACATTATCCGGACTCGTCGGTGCTGCCTAGCGCTTCGGAAGTAGTGGCCCCCCGATTGGTAGGCTGAGCACGAACCGGGCGCCACCACCGTTGCGATTCTCAGCGCGGATACTGCCACCGTGCGCCTCCGCTATCGCACGCACGATCGCAAGCCCGGATCCTGTGCCCGGAGTTTCCGCTCTCTGCACCGACGCGCCTCGATAGAAAATGTCGAAAACGCGAGCGAGATCTTCATCAGGGATACCTGGACCCTCGTCCTCAACCATCAAGTCCACGCGGGCGCCTCCGTTTGCCAGGATACCTGTGATATGGATCGGAGACGCGGGCGCGTGTTTAGACGCGTTCTCCACAAGATTGGCGATCGCCTGCTCGACACGACTCGGATCCACGTACACCGCAGGCAAGGAACCAAGCGACGAATCAATCGACAGCGTGGACCCGGACAAGCATGTGCGGACTCGCTTCAGGCCGTCGCACACAAGTACCGCGGGCGACATCCGACGCCGCTCCAACTTGAAACCCCCGGCTGCCAATTCTGACATGTCCAGCAGATCGCAGATGAGATCACCCAGACGATCAGCCTGGCATTCGATTTCTTGCAGGAAGTCCTGACGCGTCGCTTCGTCCCAGCTCACATCGCAGCGACGCAACGTACTGACGAATCCTTTGATCTCGCTGACCGGCGTGCGAAGCTCGTGCGACGTTGCTGCAAGGAGCTCTTCGCGCACCCTCGCCGCCTCAGTCGCCTGTTGGTACAGGCGTGCGTTGTCGACTGCCTGCGCACACTGGCGTGCCAGTTGTTCGATGAGTGGCATCTCTGAGGCCGCGAATGGCGGACGCGACGGGAGTCGTAGCAGTGACAGCACTCCCAGAACATCGCTGCGCGCCATGAGTGGCGAGGAAATCGCCGCCTGTGGTCCAACCTCGCGGATGCCGGCCGCCGTTCGTGTATCGAACGGAATACCCTCCTCTTCCGCGACGCGCCTCAAGTTCGCTTCAGAAACGTCATTAACGAGTATCGAATGCCGGCGCCGCAGGGCGCGCACGGCGTTCGCCGGCGACTCGATGCCGCTGTCAACCGCTAATTCGCGCAGCCGGCCCTCCTTCGCGGGCTCGAGGTGAGCAACCGCCACGGGCTCGAGATGGCCGTCAACTCCGACCAACTCCACGACACAGATGTCAGCCAGGAATGGCACGGCCTGATGTGCCGCGGCCGAGAGCGTGGTCTCATAATCCAGTGATTTGGCCAACTCATCGCCGACACGCGCCAGAAATCGAGCCGAGTTGTCGCCATCACTGGCGATGTCCTCGGGTGCGGATTGTGCATCAACCATTTGAATGTCTCCGCCATGTGCATCGTAGACCCTAGCTCGGAGTCTGGTTCCGGCAGGAACGCCTTGTGCCTTGGACAGTATCCGAACAACGTGTCGCGCGGACGGGTAGAACCTTGCTAACTTCGCGGCCGCGGCTGGAGTTTCAACGATCGCTCCGTTTCGAAAACGATGGCGTGACGCGCCACTCGAATCTCGAGCGTCGTGAGCAGGACTCCATACAGAAGCACGCTCGTTCCCACCAACAGCAGCACCAGGACTCCGAGCGGTGCCCAGATAACATCCGTCAGCGCGGCCACCGCAACAGCGAACATGCTGATCACCAGCAACACCACGGAGTAATAGATCGTCAGCATCGCGTTGTGGATGAGTCGATGGCGGTCCAGCAGGCCCGGAAGTTGGTGGTCGATTTCCTCGAGCCGCTCGATATCCAGTGGATCAGCCGAGGTCGCCAGGCTGTGCACGAGCTCGAACCGCTCGTGATTCATGGTTCGAATGCGTCCGTTGACTTCGCCGTAGTGGGTCAGCAGACCATTAAGCAGCACCGCCGCGCTGCTGATCATCACGACCGGTGCCAGGACCAGTTGTACGACTCGCGCCAAAATGTCGGCGGTCATTCGGTTGGCTCCCTTGTCTCGAACGCCTATCGTACTCGATGGCCGATGACCCAGGAGTCATACTGTAGGGCTTAATAATGCCGAAATCCTCGCGCAACACCGGCGAGCTGTGGAAGACCGAACCCGAGGCGCACGACTACCCGGCGGCCCTGGACTACCTGAGCCTGATCCTGCCCCCGGTCACCGCCCAACGCCTGGTCCAGGCACTGCGGACTGCGGACACCGTGCACCGCAAAGCCAAGGACCTGCTGCGCGCATCCGAGTTGCCGTTGCTGCCGGCCATCAACCCGCACGTGAAGTCGGATCTACGAAAAATCAAGCGAGGTCAGCGGTTGGCACCTGTGCTGCTGGTGCGCGGCGACGCACAGCGCAGTGGCCGTCGGCTCACCATCGCAGATGGCTACCACCGCATCTGCGCAAGCTATATGACCGACGAAGATGCCGACATACCGTGCCGCATCGTGGATCTGCCATCGCGCAGCAGCGGCACGTCGGGTTGATCCCGCGGCACCAGCCTGGAGCCGACGTCCACGTTGGTGGTGCACCCTCCGGTGGATCGATACCGCCGCGCCGGCTATTTCTGAGAGCGCAGAGATGCGGCAGGGTTTACCGCGCTAATCGCTGCGCGCCGGCGGGTAGCTCCATGTCCGTTGCAATCAGGACGCAACCGATCATCAGGTAGTAGCCCATCGTCGCCAGCACTTCGATGATGCCACGATCGCCGAGTTGCTTTCGGGCCGCCTCGAATGTTTCGGCCGACAACTGGTGTCTTCCGACAAGCTCGCGACCCACCGAAATAATGACCTGCTCACGTTCACTCAGCGCGGACAGGTCACCGCGCGTGCGAATCACGTCGATGGTCGCCTGGCTCACGCCCGCGCGCATCGCGGCGGATTGGTGGGCAGCCCACACGAAATCAATGTCGAACTCGCGCGCAGCGCTCAGCACCGCCGGCTCGAAATCTGCATCGGACAGCAGTTCCCGCAGCACGTCGTTGAGCGCCGACGCACGCGCGGATATTTGCGGCGCGTACATGAGCATCGATTGCGGGGCGTTGATTCGGCCACGCGATGCAGTGATTTCGTCGAACGCGGCGCGGTCGCTTTCGGCGACCTGATTTCGCTGAGTAATCGGCTCGAGTCGTGGCATTGCAACTCGCGATTGTAGGCGAGGTCCGCACGTGCGACTAGCTTGCTGCGAGCGCCTCCGCAAGCACGTAGCGCAGCCAGGGCGGAGCTTCGCCATCGCGGACGTGCTCGAAGCCGGCGTCGGCAATCAATCGCTCCAGGTCGGGCACCGCTTGCGCCATCCGATCGTAGCCGTGCAGGCGTCCCATCCATCGACACCACCACGTCGAACTGTTGATCCGGGAAGCTCAACGATTCAGCCGCACCCAGTTGGAACTTGCAGTTCGTCCGGGGTCTCACCTGGCGGCTGGCGTAGTCGATCATCTCCGGAGACGCATCGAGGCCCACCGATAGACGATCGGGCCCAACCACTTCAGCAATGAGACGTGCGAAATAGCCGGTGCCACAGCCGACGTCCAGAACACGTTGACCGGACTTGACAGCGGCCGCGGCGGCCAACGCCTTGGCCAGATCTCCTAACTTAGTCGTCACTAAACTTAGTCCGTGCTAAGCTAAATGTCAAGCGTGAACTCGCAGGGAGCGTTACTCTGAGCATGGCCTCGGGGCAGGTTGGCACCGAAGGCGGAGTGCGCCCTCGGCGGCGGCGCTTGGACGCGGCTGCCCGGCGTGCGAGCATCCTCGAGGCTGCCATTCCCGTGTTTGCCACGGTCGGCTACGAGCAGACGCGCATGTCTGATGTCGCCGCGCGAATCGGCGTGACGGAGCCGGTCATCTTTCAGAACTTCGGCACGAAAGCTGAGCTGTTTGCGGCGGCTCTCGACCGGGTTTCGGAGCAAGCTGCTGCGCATCTGACCGAGTTGGCGGTCAAACACGAGACCGTCGACGTCTGGCTGCGACACCTCCTGGACGCCGACCACCTGGACCATTTGCACACTGCGCCAATGTTTGGCGTTCTGTTCGAAGACGCGCACAGACTCCAGTTCGAAGCGGCAGTCGCCGCCGCATTCCACCGCAACACCGCCCGCGTAGCCGAAGGTCTCGCGTCTATTTTGAAGCGTGGTCAGGCCGAAGGTGCCATTCGCAACGATGTGTCAGCCTTGAGCCTGGCGTGGCTGGTTGTATCGTTGATCCAGGCGCGTCAGTTCAGACGCCGATTCTCTCCCGAGTCCTCCTCCTCGCTGGAGCGTGAACTGCTGGATCGTATTGTGGACACGCTCCGCCGCCCGCAGGCCTGACTAGTGGCGATGTTCGCTCTCATGCATGTCACTTGCAGCAGCGCCGGCTACGTGAACTGTTAACACACCGATCTGGTCGGCTGGCTCCTGGTGGAACGTTAGCATGGCGCCGCGCAGTTAGTGGCGCATCAATTCGTGAGGAGCAAGCAATCGCATGAACAGAATGGTGCCAAGAGTCGCAGTAGGCCTTGGACTGGCGATGATCACAACCAGTCTCGCGATTACGCAAGGCGCGGCAATGACACCGAGTTTTGCAGACAACGACTCCGTCAGGTGGACTCGCGTTGAAGCGCCAACCGAAACGTACATTGCTGGCGGGCCGTGGACCCTCGAGCAATCCGGCGCCGCCGTTGGCCTGAAGTCCGCCGGCTACTGCGACGCCAGTGGACACCAGGTCGGTAACCCGGCCAGCGAGCGCATGGAACCGTACTACTTCCCATTCATTACGGGCCACGGTGACCACCTGCAGGGCTATTTCGACTATCGACCGAAAGACATCGACGAGGCTGTCGTTGCCGCTTCCTCGACCGACGGAGGCCGCACCTGGACCTTTCAGCAGGAAGCGCTTCAATTGCGAACCACCTGTCCGAAACAACTCCAGAAGGATCCCGACGGCGACAAAGACAACCCGAACGACGGAAACAACGACGACAACGGCGACGACGATGGTCAGGGCCACCAGTTCGTATTGTCGATCGGCGGGCATACGTACCTGTACACACTCGAACGCGCGAACAATCATATCGACGTTGACGACCTGTACATTCACGAGCTCAAGCCCACGTCCGGGCAGCCGCTGGCTGGTGCTCCGGAGATGAATGATGGCCCGACCGATGCGACCTCGTCGCAGCCCGAGCTCGCCAGCCACACGTTCGGACTCATGAATCCGGACGGCATCCTGGGCGTTGTGCCGGGCGATTCGCGCGGTGCAGTCAAGATCATCTACGAACAGAAGATTGTCAACGGCGACAACACCGGCCCGACGGCGCTCCCTGCCGTCCAACAATGCAACACGACATGGGCGCCGTATTACGCCAGCAATCCGTTCGGCACCGGCACCAATGACGACATCACCTATCTGCGTTTGGCCCAAACAACCGACGGCATCCACTTCACGGACCTGGGCCCACTGCAAGGCTTGAACGATCCAACCGATGTCACGGCGACAGGCACGCGTTGGCTCGCCACCGCTGGCACCATCCTGAAGCTCGATGGCGACAGATACGGGCTCTTGTTTTCGGGAGGCGGCTGCATTGACGGAGATTCGGATGCATTCCGCTATATCGGCTATGCCGAGTCGACCGACCTCGTCCATTGGACGGTCGTCAACGGACTCAACAATCCCATCATGATCGCCAGCGCATACACCATCAATGTGGATTCGAAAGGCCTGCCCGTTTTCGGCGGCGGTGGCACACCCGTGAGCGTGCCCGCGCAACCGGCGGTGGGCGGCATTACCAGCGGCTTCTTCGCCGGGCGTGTCTACGCTCCCAGCGCTACACTGGCCGGAGATAACGTGCTGAACGTGTTCTTCGCCGGCTACCACACCCCCAAGCCCAAGAACGGACTCGGAGACTACCGCACCATCGGCCGAGTGAGCCTGCACGCAAACCGGCACATTGAAGGCGTGAGTACCGATGTGAGGAACGAAAGCGGGGACGATCGTTAGCGGCAAGCCAGGTCGTTCGACAGGCCGTCGGCATGCGCCTGAGCTCAACGAGGTTGTTGAGCTCATTCTCCCACTCGACGAGCGAGCTATGGCCGCGGCCCGCCAGCGGCAGGACCTCCTCACCAAACCGCCGGGGAGTCTGGGACGCCTCGAGAGACTGGCGACCCAACTCGCCGGGATCACAGGTGAGAGCCTGCCGCGCTTACCGCGCAAGGCAGTCGTGGTCATGGCCGCCGACCATGGCGTGTCGCGTGAGGGCGTCTCCGCCTATCCGCAGGAGGTTACCGCTCAGATGGTGCGGAACTTCGCAAGCGGCGGAGCGGCCATCAATGTGCTTGCGCGTAATGCGGGTGCGCGCGTTGTCGTCGTCGACGTCGGCATCGCCACGGAACTTCCCTCGACACTTCGCATCATTCACCGCAAGATCGCCTTCGGTACCGCCAATTTGGCAGACGGCCCTGCAATGACACGTGAACAGGCACTGGCGGCAATCGGTGTTGGATTCGAAGTGGTGGCGCGGGAGGCCAAGCGCGGACTCGACGTGGTGTGTCTCGGCGAAATGGGCATCGGCAACACCACGTCCGCTTCGGCAGTGGTGGCCATCGCCACGGGGTTGCCGGTGGCCGATGTCACCGGCCGCGGCACCGGAATTGACGACTCGACATGGCGACGCAAAGTTGCTGTCATCGAGCGGGCGCTGCGGATCAATCAACCTGATGCCGCGGATCCGCTCGACGTGCTTGCGAAGGTTGGCGGGTTGGAAACCGCCGCGCTCGTCGGTGTTACGTTGGCAGCCGCGTCGCGACGTATCGCGGTGGTGGTGGACGGATTCATTGCCACATCCGCGGTCCTGCTGGCGGCGCAATTGTGCCCGCGGGTGCGGGGATATCTGATTGCAGCGCATCGATCGGTGGAGGTTGGTCATCGGGCGGCACTGGAGTCGCTCGAACTGGAGCCACTGGTCGCGCTTGATTTGCGCCTCGGAGAGGGCTCCGGTGCAGCCCTCGTCCTGCCAATGCTGGACGCGGCGGTGGCCTTACTTGGCGAGATGGCTACGTTCGAGGAGGCCGGGGTTGCTGGAGCTCACGATGCGAAGGCAGGTGCAGAGCCAGAAGTTCGGCCGACAAGCCGGTCCGCAGCACGAGTCGCAGTCGGCCGAACTTCTGTGACAGACTGCTCCTAGGAACGCGGCAGGCCATTCACAACCTTTCGAGCGGCTTTTCGGCCGCGTTCCTAGGAGCGCTGTTGATGCTCTCGGCTCGTGCCGCGGCATGATCAATGCAGTTGCGCGTTGAGTGGGGTCGGCCGCCAAATACGTGCTCGTCGTCGAGGATGATGACTTGATCAGAGACCTCCTCGAACTGGCACTGACGGAGGCCGACTACAGCGTGGCGACTGCCAGCGGCGGCGTCCAGGCGCTGGAGTCGATGCGCACGCGTTTGCCTGACCTGCTGCTGCTGGACCTGATGATGCCCGACATGAACGGCTGGGAGCTGCTGCGCCACATGGCGATGTCGCGGGACCTGGCCGCAATTCCAGTCCTGGTCGTTTCGGCGGCTGGCGCCAACGCCCTGCGGCAAGCGCAAGACCTGGGTGCGCCCGTGTTCCTGCCCAAGCCCTTCAACATCGAGGATCTGCTGCTGGCAGTCGAGCAACTGACGACCGCACCGACCCGACAGTGCGCCTGGTGCGGCCAGGTGGCGACGGCCAGTGGCGATTTCGCGTTGCACTCAGGTCGAACGCTGGCATGGGCCACGCATGGAGTGTGTCCCGACTGCAAACGGCGGGAAATAGACCGCATCCTTCGGGAGACGCACTAGGTCAAGGGCAAAGCTTCAGTTGTCAATCCCAAAATCAAACATCAGCGCTGCGCTGTTCGAGCTAGTTGCGAGGTGGTTCCGATGGCCCACTGGCCCACTGCTGAACGGCAGCGGCTTCGAGTCGACCCGTTACCTGACCAAGTGGCTGTTGCTTGGAACCGCAATTGGCCTAGTCGCCGGACTCGGCGCGATCGTGTTTTTCGTCGCGATCGACCAGGCGACACACTTCTTTCTGGGCGTCCTCGTTGGCTATCTGCCTCCCAGCCCGGTTGGCGAGGGTCAGCCAGTCATCCGAGAGATCGAACGGCCATGGCTCTTGCCCGTCGTCGTTGGCCTCGGTGGTTTGTTGTCCGGACTGATCGTCTTCACATGGGCGCCGGAGGCCGAAGGACATGGGGCGGATGCCGCCATCGCGGCGATCCATCACCATCAAGGCCGTGTGCGGGCGCGTATTCCTCCAATCAAACTCATCGCATCGGCAATCACCATTGGCTCCGGCGGCTCCGGAGGACGTGAAGGGTGGGTGCAGAGATTTTGTACCTGCACGACCTGGAGGTCGAAGCCATTATCCCCGCGCTCATTGCCTCGATCGTGGGGTACACCGTCTACGGCGCATACTTTGGATTCGCTCCGATTTTCGGCGCACAGCCGGAGCTCGCACTCGATGCGCCGATCCAGCTCGCGTATTACGGACTGCTAGGCGTGTGTGCCGGACTGGTTGGACTCCTGTACGCCCGGACGTTCTACGGCGTCACCGCGGTCTTTCACCGCCTGCGCCTGCCACTCTGGCTGAAACCAACGCTCGGCGGTGTGCTGGTCGGAGGCATGGCGCTGATCATTCCAGGTGCGCTGCACATGGGCTACGGCTGGGTCCAAATTGGCATGGGGCCGGATCTGCTCAACCTGCCACTGTGGATGGTAGTGCTACTGCCATTCGCGAAAATACTCAGCACGTCATTGTCCATTGGGTCCGGCGGATCGGGCGGGATCTTCGGACCAGGCATGGTGATCGGAGGCATGCTTGGCGCCACGTTCTGGCGCTTGTTTCATGACGTTCTGCCCGGAATGCCGCACAGTCCGGCAGCTTTTGTGATTGTTGGAATGATGGCGCTGTTCGGCGGCATCGCGCACGCGCCACTCGCGGTGATGTTGATGGTTGCTGAAATGACCGGCAATCTTTCGATGCTGGCACCGGCGATGGTTGCGGTGGGCATTTCGACGGCTCT
>Ga0213876_10000910_pt1 | contig 19618 bp, 20 predicted proteins | sample BarmaccomBMRX_R9_FD_160113 | JGI IMG/M metagenome (GOLD analysis project Ga0213876, IMG submission 160113) | Root-associated microbial communities from Barbacenia macrantha in rupestrian grasslands, the National Park of Serra do Cipo, Brazil - RX_R9 | ecosystem: Host-associated > Plants > Roots... | reverse complement strand
CCCGCCGCTGATGCTCGACCCGATCGACTTCCACGCCCTCTACGTGCAGCGCGCCGCCCAGGGCGGCGAGGCGCTGGCGGGTGAGCCCAGCGAGCTGGGGCAGGCGTAACTCGTTCCCGTGCCGGCTGCAGTGGGCGCAGGGAACGAAAACCGTTCGGGCTGAGCTTGTCGAAGCCCTGTCCTTGTTCTTACTGAGCGAGAGGGAGGGCAGGGCTTCGACAGGCTCAGCCCGAACGGTGTTGGGGGTTCAGTGATTTATCGCGGGCGCAGCATAGCGTGAACCTCGCCAGGGCCCTCGGCTCCGTCGGCGGCATGACGCTCGCCAGCCGCGTGCTGGCCCTCGTGCGGGACACCCTGCAGGCGACCTATGTCGGCGCCAATTTCGCGTCCGACGCCTTTTTCGTCGCGTTCCGCCTGCCCAACATGTTCCGCGCCTTTTTCGCCGAGGGGGCCTTCACCGCCGCGTTCATCCCGATGTTCAACCGCAAGGTCGGCGAGAGCGGTGCCCTCGGCGCCGGCCTCGACTTCGCGGAGCGGGCGCTGGCGGTGCTGCTGCCGATCCTCCTCGCCTTCACCGGCGCCATGATCATCGCCGCCTGGCCGCTGACCTGGGCACTGTCCCTCGGCTTTCGGGAACAGCGCCCCACCGACGCGCAATTCGCCTTCGCCGTGCTGCTGTCGCGCTGCACGATTCCCTATCTGATGCTGATCAGCCTTGCCTCCTTGCTCGGCGGCATCCTGAACTCGCTCAACAAATTCTGGGTCAACGCGGCGGCCCCGATCCTGCTCAACATCGCCATGGTCGCCGCCTTGTGGTTCTTCCACGGGAAAGACCCCTATGCGACGGCGCGGGCGCAGGCGATCTCCGTCACCGTGGGCGGCGCCCTGCAGCTCGCCTGGCTGATCTGGGCGTGCCGCGCCGCGGGTGCCGGCCTCCGGATCCGGCGGCCGGTATTCGACGCCGACATGCGCCAGCTGATGAAGCTCATTCTGCCGGCCGCGACCGGCGCCGGCGCGGTGCAGATCAATCTCGCCATCTCGACGGCACTCGCCGCCGGCCTGCTTCCGTCAGGCTCGGTCTCCTACATTTACTATGCCGACCGGCTCAACCAGCTGCCGCTCGGGATGATCGGCATCGGCCTCGGCACCGTCCTCCTTCCCACCGTCTCCCGGCTGCTCAGCACGGCCAGGGACGCCGAGGCGATGGCCACCCAGAACCGGGGCATGGAGCTCGCCCTCTTCCTCACCCTTCCCGCCACCGCGGCCTTCATCTTCGCGGCCGAGCCGATCATCCGCGGCGTCCTCCAGCACGGCGCCTTCAAGGAGGTCGACACCCTGCGCTGCGCCTGGGCGCTCTCCGCCTTCTCGATCGGCCTCCCCTCCTACGTGCTGGTCAAGGTGCTCACTCCCGGCTTCTACGCGCGGCAGGACACGAAGACGCCGGTGCGGCTCGCCATCTGGTCGATGGGGGTGAACCTCGCCGGCAACCTCGTGCTGATCCCGGCGCTGGGCACGATCGGCATGGGCCATGTCGGGCCGCCGCTGGCGACCGCCGTCTCCTCGAGTGTCAACGTCTGGTTCCTGTGGACGACGTTGCGCCACCGCGGCCATTTCGAGACCGACCGGCAACTGCGCCGCCGCACGCCGCGCATGGCCCTCGCCGCGCTGGTCATGGGCGGCGTCCTCTTCTTCCTCACGCCCTACGTCGATCCCTATCTGACGCGGTCGCTCATGGTGCGCATCGCGGCCTTATCCGCCCTCGTCGGCGGCGGCGCGGCGGTCTACGCCCTCGCCTGCCTCGCCACCGGCGCCTTCGCCCTCGACGACCTCAGGGCGCTGCGGCGGCAGGCGCGGCGCGGCTGATCGGCTCGACGCGCTTAAGCCTCGGTTCAGCGACACTGGCGACAGTCTGGAAAGCGCTGTAGCCTGCCCGCTGCAGCCGCGCTTTTCGATGAGGGATCCCATGCATCTTTCCAGGAAACTCCTCGTGCTCGCCGCGCCGGCGGCCCTCCTGTCGCTCGGCGGCTGCGCGACCGGCTTCCCCGCCCAGGTCTCGCGCTTCCAGCAGATGCCGGTGCCGAGCGGCCAGAGCTTCGTCATCCAGGCCGCCGACGCCCGCGACCGGGGCGGCATCGAGTTCGGCCAATATGCCGACCTCGTCCGGCGCCACCTCGTCGCGCTGGGCTATTCGGAAGCGCCGAGCGCCTCGGCCGCCTCGCTGGTCGTGACGCTGGACTATGGCGTCGACCATGGCCGCGAGCATCTCGCCACCCGGCCGCTGCTCGGCGCCTGGGGCTTCGGCGCCTACCACAATCCCTATCGCTTCGGCGGCTATCGCGGCTGGGGCCGCGCCAGCCCGGCCTTCTACTGGGGCTGGAACGATCCGTTCGCGTGGAACTGGGGCCCGAGCGCGGTCGACGTCAGCACCGTCTATACGAGCTTCCTCGACCTCGACATCAAGCGCACGGCGGACGGCAAGTCGCTCTTCGAGGGCACCGCCAAGGCCCGCTCCACGACCGACCGCCTCCAGGTCCTGGTGCCGAACCTCGTCGAGGCGATGTTCACCGGCTTCCCGGGCAATTCGGGGGAGACGGTACGGATCACCGTCCCGCCGCCGCCGCGGCAGCCGCGCTAGTACGCCGTTCCGGCCCGGGCCCGGGCCGAAAGCCGGCCTACCTGTCCGACCCGCCGCTTGCAAGCCGCGAGAAATGATGTAATATCATCACATGCATATCGCGGCGCGCGCCATCGGCCTCATCGGCTCAGCCTCCGCGAACGCGGTGGCGAGTTGGCTGTGGCAGTTCGTCCCTCTGCAGCCGCCCCCCATACGCGATTGCATGGACTGCTTCGGCGGCGGCGCGGTGGTGCAGGAGACGGGCCTGTTCATCGCGACGCGAGTCCGCGCGCACGTCGGCGCCTCGGGCGGAGACGGCTTCTTCAAGCTGGACGAGCACGTGCGCGAGCCGTGCCGTATTGGCCGCGACGTCGAGCGCGATCCCTATCTTCTGTCGATCGTGCCGCGTCCGCTCGTGCCGGGCCGCTATCGCCGCGAACTCAGCTTCTGCGTCGAGGTAACGGCCAACGGACGGGTCGGCCGCGTCTTCACCGTGCGCAGTTCCGGCAACGCGGAGACCGACCGGAGGGCGCTCCGCCGGCTGCGGACGCTACGCTTTCAGCCGGCGATCCGCGGCGGACGGCCGGTCGCCTCCTGGCACCGGATGAGCACCGGCGAGCCCTGGATCGAGGCGCTGCCTCTTTTCTAGCCATGCCGCGGCACGGCCGCTCGGCTCAGCTCTCGAGCTGGCGGGTGAGCAGGCGGATGTCCGAATCGAGCTCGGGGTCCTGGGCGCGGAGCTTCTCGATCTGGCGGACGGCGTGGATCACCGTCGTATGGTCGCGTCCGCCGAAGCGGCGGCCGATCTCCGGCAGCGAGCGCGGCGTCAGCTGCTTCGACAGGTACATGGCGACCTGGCGCGGGCGCGCGACCTCGCGGGCGCGGCGGGCGGACGTCATCTCCGCCTTGCGGATCCGGTAATGGTCGGAGACGCGGGTCTGGATCTCGTCGATCGAGATGCGGCGCTGGTTGGCGCGCAGCGTCGAGGCGAGAACCTCGGCGACGAAATCGAGATCGATGACGCGGTTCTGCATCATCGCGTAGGCGGCGATGCGGTTGAGGGCCCCCTCGAGCTCGCGGACGTTGGAGCTGATCCGCTTGGCGAGGAACATGACGACGTCCTCGGGGACGCTGACGTCGGGGAGCGCCTCGAGCTTCTTCAGGATGATGTTGAGGCGGAGCTCGAGATCGGCCTGGTTGATGTCGGCGACGAGGCCCCAGGAGAGGCGCGAGAGGATGCGCGGCTCGATGCCGTCCAAATCCTGCGGCGCGCGGTCCGACGAGATCACCAGCCGGCGGCCGGCCGAGATGATCTCGTTCATCGTGTGGAAGAATTCCTCCTGCGTCGATTCCTTGCCGGCGATGAACTGGACGTCGTCGATCATGAGCAGGTCGGCGGAGCGCAGCTGCTGCTTGAACTGGATCGTCTCGTTGGCGCGGAGCGCCGCGACGAACTCGACCATGAACTTCTCGGCCGACATGTAGATGATCTTCGCGCGCGGGCGCAGGCGATGGAATTCGTGGCCGATGGCGTGGAGGAGGTGGGTCTTGCCGCGGCCGGTGCCGCCGTGGAGGAAGAGCGGGTTGAAGGCGACGTCCTTCGCGGTCGCGAGCGTGCGCGAGGCGTTGTAGGCGACCTCGTTGGCCTTGCCGACGACGAAATTCTCGAACCGGTAGCGCGGCTCGAGGGCGACGGCGTAGACCCCGTCCTTCGCCGCCGGCTCCTCTTCGGCGGGCGGGGCCGGGATCTCGACCACGGCGGCGGTCCGGGGGGCCGCGGCGCCGACGCCGATCAGGATCTGGCGGACGGCCGGATACGCGGCGCGCCAGGCGAGGCCGAGCCGCTCCGAGAAATGGGTCTGCACCCAGTCGGCCATGAATTGCGATGGCAGCTCGAGGCGCAGCACGCCCGTGTCCGAGTCGAAATTGCCGAGCGCGATCGGGCGCAGCCAGCCGTCGAACGTGCGCGCGCCGCAATCGCGCCGCAGGCCGGCGCGAATCGACTCCCACGCATATTGGAGCGGATCGCCGAGCGCGGCGTCCCTTGCACCGGCCACGGCGGAGACCATCGGCTTTGCAGACACGAACGCACCCCCTCTTTCCTCAGGCCCCTCGACGCGGGCGCCCGTCTTGCCGGGGCAAGGCTTTTCCGCACACGGCCGCACCCCCGGCGGCGACCGATCGAAAAAGATGCTCCTGATGTGGCGTCCGGCAGGAGATTCGCCCCGCCGGAGCCCTCTTTGTAGGTAGTTGTGCGGCGCGCAATCAAGGCCGAAAATGACGGTTCGATGACGAAATTTCAGTTGACACGCATTTCCGGGCACTTGCGGGAAAATGGCGGAAATCCGCCATTTACTGGACGCGGCCATCGCGAATCGCGCAGAAAACCGTGCGTTTCGCGATACGTTCCAAAGGCCATGAAAAACCCGCCGGAAACGCGCCCCGGCGGGTTGCTTAGAAAGGGTTTTGAACGGCTTAGGAAAGGGCCGCGATACGCCGTGTGAGGCGGGAGAATTTCCGCGCCGCGGTGTTCTTGTGCAACACCCCCTTCGCCACGCCGCGCGCCAGCTCGGGCTGGACGTTGGCGATCGCCGCCGTCGCCAGCGCCTTGTCGCCCGCCTCGATCGCGGCCTCGACCTGCTTGACGAAGGTGCGGATGCGGCTGACGCGGTTGCGGTTGATCGTCGCCCGGCGGTCGTTGCGGCGGATGCGCTTCTTTGCTTGCGGCGTGTTCGCCATCGTTCCAAGTGCCTCTTTTTCTTAAATGAAAAAGGCGCGGCCTGCGGCTCGCACCCGTTCGGCCGCCGCCTCTACCGGAGGGGCGGCGACTCGTCAACTAGAGCCGCTGGCAACGCGGGCAGAAAAAGGTCGAGCGGCCCGAGTCGTTGCGTCTGCGAATCGGTGCGCCACAGTGGCACGATTCGCCTTCGCGGCCGTAGACCCGCCACTGCCTGGAAAAGTAGCCGAGCTCGCCGGAAGGGCGCGCATAATCCCTGAGGCTGGAGCCGCCCGCCTCGATGGCGGCGAGCAGCACCTGTCGGATCGCCGCGACCAGCCGTTCGAGACGCGGCCGGGAGATGCGGCCGGCGGGGCGGCCGGGAGCGATGCCGGCCATGTGCAGCGCCTCGCAGACGTAGATGTTGCCGAGGCCTGCGACGATGCGCTGGTCGAGCAGAAGTGCCTTGATCGGCGCCGCGCGGCCGTCGAGCGCGGCGAGGAGATAGTCGGCGGTGAAGCCGGGCCCGAGCGGCTCCGGGCCGAGCGCCGCGAAGGGCGGCCACTCCTCCAGTCGCGCCGTCGGCACGAGGTCGACCGAGCCGAAGCGGCGGGGGTCGTTGAGGGAGAGCGCCCTCCCCTCCTCCGTCTCCAGGACGAGGTGGTCGTGCGGGCCGAGATCGGCGGGGTCGATTCGCCAGCGGCCGGACATGCCGAGGTGAAAGACCATCGTGTCGCCGCGGTCGGTGGCGATGAGGCCGTATTTGGCGCGGCGGCCGAGCCCGGTGACGCGGGCGCCGGTGAGGCGCTGGCGCAGGTCCGGCGGAAAGGCCCGGCGGAGGTCGGCGCGGCGGGTCCCGACGCGGGCGAGGCGGCGCCCCTCCAGCACCGGCGCGAGGCCGCGCACGGTGGTCTCCACTTCCGGGAGCTCAGGCATGATCGTCCCCTCCTCCCTGAACTCTCCACGTGCACATCGCCGGAAAGCCCTGCTAGAGGCGGCGCCGATGGACAAGGTTTCTTTCGGCTTCGAAGAGGTTTCCCCGGACGAGAAGACGGAACGGGTCGGCGCGGTCTTCTCACGCGTCGCGCGGCGCTACGACCTCATGAACGACCTCATGTCGGGCGGCCTGCACCGCCCGTGGAAGGATCTGTTCGTCCGGCGGGTACGGCCGCGCGCGGGCGAGACGATCCTCGACATGGCCGGGGGGACCGGCGACATCGCCTTCCGCCTCGCCCGGGGCGGCGCGCGCGTCATGGTGGCAGACATCAACGCCGACATGCTCGCCGTCGGCGAAGAGCGCGCGAAGCGCCGCGGCATCCAGGGCCTCGCCTGGTCGGTGCAGAATGCGGAGGCGCTGGGTTTCGCCGATGCGAGCTTCGACGCCTACACGATCGCCTTCGGCATCCGCAACGTCACGCATATCGACCGGGCCCTCGTCGAAGCGCATCGGGTGCTGAAGATCGGCGGCCGCTTCTTCTGCCTCGAATTCTCGACCACCACCTGGCCCGGCTTCGCCCGCCTCTATGACGCTTACTCGCTGAATGTCGTGCCGAAGCTCGGCAAGGCGGTGGCGCGCGACGAGGAAAGCTACCGCTATCTCGTCGAATCGATCCGGCGCTTTCCGCCGATGGCGCGTTTCAGGGCGATGATCGAGACGGCGGGCTTCACCCAGACCAAGGCCGAGCCGATCCTCGGCGGCCTCGTCGCCATTCACAGCGGGTGGAAGGTTTGACGCGACCTGCCGTCCACGTCTGGCGCCTGCTCAAATGGGGGCGCGTGCTCGCCCGCCACGGCGCGCTGCGCGGCATCGAGCGCGACCCGAACACGCCGCCGCAGGTGCGCCGCCTGGCGCGCATCGCGCGGTTCGGCGCCCGCATCCCGAAGGTGCCGACCTATGGCGAGGCGTTCCAGGAGCTCGGTCCGGCCGCGATCAAGTTCGGTCAGGCCCTGGCGACGCGGCCGGACCTGGTCGGCGACGAGGCCGCGCGCAACCTGCAGACGCTCCAGGACAACCTCCCGCCGGCCCCGTTCGAGGAGGTCCGCCGGGCGATCGAGGCCGGGCTGGAGAAGCCGCTCGAGGAGGTGTTCCGCGAGATCGATCCCGAGCCGGTCGGCGCCGCCTCGATCGCCCAGGTGCACCGCGCCGTCACGACCGACGGCCGCCTCGTCGCGGTCAAGGTGCTGCGGCCGAACATCGAGGAGGATTTCGCCCGCGCCCTCGACACCTACGAATGGGCGGCGGCGCAGGTCGAGGCGATGGGCGGGGAGGTCGCGCGCCTCCGGCCCCGCGCCGTCATCGCCCAGTTCAAGCAGTGGACGGCACGCGAGCTCGACCTCCGGCGCGAAGCGGCCTCGGCCTCCGAGCTGCGCGAGAATCTCGTCGCCGAGAGCGGCTTCTACGTCCCCGCCATCGACTGGACCCGCACCTCGCGCCGGGTGATGACGCTCGAGTGGATCGACGGCATCAAGCTCACCGACCGCGACGCACTGGTCGAGGCGGGGCACGACCTCAAGAGCCTCGCCGCCATCCTCGTGCGCGCCTTCCTCCGGCAGGCGGTGATCGACGGCTTCTTCCACGCCGACCTCCACCAGGGCAACCTCTTCGCGCTCCCCGACGGCCGGCTCGCGGCGATCGACTTCGGGATCATGGGCCGCATCGACCGGCAGGCGCGGTTCTGGCTGGCGGAAATCCTCTACGGGCTCCTCACCGGCAATTACCGCCGCGTCGCCGAAATCCATTTCGAGGCACAATATGTGCCGGCACACCACAATGTCGACGAGTTCGCGACCGCGCTGCGCGCCGTCGGCGAGCCGATCCGCGGGCTCCCGGTCAAGGATATCTCGATCGGCCAGATGCTCGATGGGCTGTTCACCATCACCCGCGACTTCGACATGCCGACGCAGCCGCACCTCCTGCTCCTCCAGAAGACGATGGTGATGGAGGAAGGCGTCGCCCATGCGCTCAATCCGGACATCAACATGTGGGAGACGGCCGAGCCGTTCCTGCGCGAGTGGGTGCGCGGCGAGCTCGGCCCGGAGGCGGCGCTCGCCGACCGCATCGTCCGCGACGTGCGCACCTTTGCCAAGATCCCCGACCTCATCCGCCGCATCGACCATTATTACCCCCCGCCCGGCGCGGCGCCGCCCGACCCGCCGCTGCCCGACGTGGTCGTCGTCCAGCCCCACCATTATTGGCGCTACGTGCTGACGGCTGCGGTTGCCGCTGCGGCGGGTGCGGGCGCGATGTGGCTGGTCCATTGATCGCGACGGACGTGCCGCAGCTGCGGTCGGTCCCTGAGACGCTCGCGCCGGCGTCCGTCCGCCGCATCGATGCCGCCCTCGAGGCCATCGAGCAAAACCACCGCGTGACGATCGTCCTCGCCATCGAAAGCGGCAGCCGCGCTTGGGGATTTCCCTCGCCGGACAGCGATTACGATTGTCGCTTCCTCTTCTTCCGGCGGCGCGACGACTACCTCTCCCCTTGGCACAAGCGCGACGTGATCGAGCTACCGCTCGACGAAGAGCTCGACATCAACGGCTGGGACGTCGGCAAAGCGCTCAAGCTGCTGCTCAAGGGCAATGCCGTGGTGATCGAGTGGCTGACCTCGCCGATTACCTATCGCGGCGATCCGCGCTTTCGCGACGAGCTCCTCGCCTTTGCGGCCCGCCACGCGGACCGCGAACGCCTGCGCCGCCACTACCTCCACTTGGGCGAGAAGCAGCGCCGGACCTATTTCGCCGACACCAAGGCGGTGCCGCTGAAGAAGGTGTTTTACGCGCTTCGGCCCGCCGCGGCGCTGCGATGGCTCCGGCTTCACGACATGGAAGTTCCGCCTATGCACTTCCCCACGCTGATGGCCGAATGCAATCCCGACGCGGAGGTGACAATGGTCGTGGCGGACCTCCTGCTGCGAAAGGCGCAGACGCGGGAGCTCGGCGAAGCTCCGATCCCGGCGCCGCTCCTGCGCTTCATCGACGAGGAATTCGCGATCGCCCGCGCCACATCGGCGGGCGGTGCCACGCGAATCGCTGGCGAGGCCGTCACAGCCGCGGAGGCGCTGTTCCGGGTGATGCTGACTCGTTCGGAGACGCACGGAGCGGCGACGGTGGCTACGGCGTCGGAACCTGAGCTATAGCCAAGACCATGAACGGCGCGCGCATCCTCCTCATCGTCGGCGGCGGGATCGCGGCGTACAAGGCGTGCGAACTCGTCCGGCTGATCCGCAGGGCGGGGGGGAGCGTCAGGTGCGTGCTGACCCCAGGCGGCGCGCAGTTCATCACGCCGATGACGCTGGCGGCGCTCTCCGAGCAGCCGGTCCACACCAGCCTCTGGGATTTGAAGGACGAGGCCGAGATGGGGCACATCCAGCTCAGCCGCGACGCCGACCTCGTCGTCGTCTGCCCCGCGACCGCGGACCTCGTTGCGAAGATGGCGGCGGGGATCGCCGACGACCTGGCGACCACGCTGCTGCTCGCCACCGACAAGAAGGTGCTCGCCGCGCCGGCGATGAACGTGCGGATGTGGCGGCACGCGGCGACCGTCCGTAACGTCGCGCGGCTGCGGGAGGACGGCGTGGCGGTGGTTGAGCCCGACGAAGGCGAGATGGCCTGCGGCGAATTCGGTCCCGGGCGGCTGCCGGAGCCGGAACGGATCGTGGCGGAGATCGAGAAGCTCCTCCCCGGAACGGGGAGGGGGACCGCGACGCGAAGCGGCGCGGTGGAGGGGGGCCGCCTCTCTGCCGCCACGGACGTGGGCTCCCTCCACCAGCCTCCGGCTGGTCCCCTTCCCCGTTCCGGGGAGGAGCGCAGGCTCAGAGGAAAAAGCATCATCGTCACCGCCGGCCCGACGCACGAGCCGATCGATCCGGTGCGAGTCATCGCCAACCGTTCCTCGGGGAAGCAGGGTTTTGCCATCGCCGAGGCGCTTGCGGCGCTGGGGGCGGAAGTGACGCTGGTGGCCGGTCCCGTCGCGCTGGCGACGCCGGCGGGCGTTCACCGCGTGGACGTCGAGACGGCGGCGCAGATGCTGGCGGGTGTCGACGCGGCGCTTCCCGCCGATGCGGCGGTGCTGGTCGCGGCAGTGGCGGACTGGGGCGTCGCGGCCGCCGGCTCCAAGCTCAAGAAGAAGGACGGCCCGCCGCAACTGGCCTGGACGGAGAATCCGGACATCCTTGCGAGCCTCGCCCGGTCCGATCGTCGCCCGCGGCTGCTCATTGGCTTCGCGGCTGAGACGCAGGATGTCGAAACGGAAGCGCGGGCGAAGCGGGAGCGCAAGGGGGCGGACTGGATCGTGGCGAACGATGTTTCGGGAGACGTGATGGGTGGTGAGACGAACGAAGTGCTTCTGGTGACCGAGGAGGGTGTCGAGCACTGGCCGGCGGACGCGAAGGCGCAGATCGCGCGGCGGCTGGCGGGAAGGATCGCCGATGCCCTCGCCTGACATCGAGATTGCCCTCAAACGCCTGCCGCATGGCGAAGGCCTCCCCCTCCCCTCCTATGCCACGCCCGGCGCGGCGGGGATGGACGTCGTCGCGGCCGAGAGCCTGATGCTCGCACCGGGCGCGCGCCACGCCGTCGCGACCGGCTTCGCCATTGCCATACCGGCGGGCTACGAGGTGCAGGTACGGCCGCGCTCCGGGCTCGCATTGAAGCACGGCATCACCTGCCTCAACACCCCGGGCACGATCGACGAGGATTATCGCGGCGAGGTGAAGGTGATCCTTGCCAATCTCGGCGACGCGCCGTTCGAGATCGCCCGCGGGGAGCGGATCGCGCAGCTGGTGCCGGCGCCGGTGCAGCGGGCCCGGTTCCGCGAGGTCGAGGACCTGGACGCGACGACGCGCGGCGCGGGCGGGTTCGGCTCGACCGGGCGATGAGCCTCACCGATGCGCAGCTCGACCGCTACGCGCGCCATATCGTCCTGAAGGAGATCGGCGGGGAAGGGCAAAGGAAGCTGCTCGCCGCCTCCGTCGCAGTCGTGGGCGCGGGAGGGATCGGCTGCCCGGCACTTCAGTATCTTGCCGCTGCCGGTGTCGGGCGGCTGCGGATCGTCGACGACGACGCGGTGAGCCTCGACAATCTGCAACGCCAGATCCTGTTCGGCACCGCCGACATCGGCCGTCTCAAGGTCGAGGTCGCCGCGGAAGCGGTGCGGCGCATCAACCCCGACGTTTGCGTCGAGGCGAAGCAGGCGCGAATCGCTGCGGGCACGGTCCCGAGGCTGCTCGGCGGCGTCGACCTGGTGCTCGACGGATCCGACAATTTCGGGACTCGCCTCGTCGTCTCCGACTTTTGCACGCACGGGCACATTCCGCTCGTCTCCGCCGCGCTGGGCCAGTTTCAGCTCCAGGTCGGGACCTGGCGCGGGTGGGAGGCCGGGCGGCCCTGCTATCGCTGCTTCGTCGGCGACGCATTCGACGCGGACGACTGCGACACCTGCGCGGAGCTCGGCGTGCTGGGCGCGATGGCCGGCATCGGCGGCAGCTGGGCGGCGCTCGAGGCGGTGCGCCAGATCGCCGGCTTCGGCGAAGAGGCGGCCGGCAAGGTCCACGTGTTCGACGGGCTCGCACCGGGGATCCGGACGCTGCGCATCCCGAGGGATCCCGGCTGCCGCGCCTGCGGTCAGAGGACGTAGTAAATGGCGAACGGCTCGAGCTGGAGGAACGTCAGGCCGGCGACGATCAGCGCGAAGACGAGATCGAAGATCCGGATCGCGCGGATGCGCTCGCCGCGCGGGTGTCGGAGCACGTCGAGCGCGGTGAGCAGGAAGATGGACAGCGCGCAGAAGCCGGCGAGCCCCGCGGCGGCGAGGAACGGCCAGAAGAGAAGGCGCGGTCCGGCAGTGGCGGCGATCGGCCACAGGAACAGCGCGAGGAACTCGGCGCTGAAGCCGATCCCGCTCGCCAGGCCGATGGTCCACCAGCGCAGCATCAGCCCTTCTTCGCCGCCGCTTTCCTCGCGGCCGGCTTCTTCTTCGCGGGCGCGGCCTTCTTGGCGGCCGGCGCAGGGCGGCCCTTCTTCGCGGGCGGTCCCTTCGCCGCGCGATCGTCGAGCAGCTGCGCCGCTTCCTCGAGGGTGAGCTGATCGGGCGCCAGCGACTTGGGCAGCGTCGCATTGGTCGTGCCGTCGGTGACGTAGGGGCCGAAGCGCCCTTCCATCAGCTTGATCTCCGCTTCGGTGCGGGGGTGGCGGCCGAGCAGCTTCAACGGCTCGCGCGAACCGCGTGCCGCGCGGCCGCCGCCGCTCGCCGCCTCGGCGAGCTTCACCACGGCGGCGTTCATGCCCGTCTCGAACACCTCCGCGGTCGAGCGGAGCTTCGCATATTTGCCGTCGTGGGCGAGGTAGGGGCCGTAGCGGCCGATCGACGCCGTGATCGGCATTCCCGTCTCGGGATGCGCGCCGACGGTGCGCGGAAGCGAGAGCAGGCGGACGGCGAGGTCGAGGTCGAGCTCGCCGGCATCCTTCGGGATCGAGGCGCGCTTCGCCTCCTTGCCGGTGCCCATTTCGATGTAGGGACCGAAACGGCCGCTCTTGCGGACGATGTCTTCGCCCGTCTTCGGGTGCTGCCCCAGCACCTCGGGACCGTCGGACTCCGCTTCCTCGCCGCCCTGGCCGAAGCGGCGGGTGAACTTGCACTCGGGATAATTGGAGCAGGCGACGAAGGCGCCGAACCGCCCGCCCCTGAGCGCCAGCCGGCCCTCGCCGCAGGCCGGGCAGAGGCGCGCGTCGGACCCGTCGCCCTTGTCCGGAAACAGCCAGGGGGCGAGGAAGTCGTCGATCGCGGCCGTGATCTCGGACGGCTTCTGCTCCATCACCTCGGCGGTCTTCGGTTTGAAATCCCGCCAGAATTCCTCGAGCACCGCCTGCCAGTCCATCCGGCCGCCGGAAATGTCGTCGAGCTCGTCCTCGAGATGGGCGGTGAAATCGTAGGAGACGTAGCGCTCGAAGAAGCGCTCGAGGAAGGCGGTGAGCAGGCGGCCGCTCTCCTCCGGCGTGAAGCGGTTCTTCTCGAGGAGCACGTAGCCGCGGTCCTTCAGCGTCTGCAGGATGGCCGCGTAGGTGGACGGGCGGCCGATGCCGAGCTCCTCCATCTTCTTGACCAGGCTCGCCTCGGAGTAACGGGGCGGCGGCTGGGTGAAATGCTGCTCGGCCATGACGCGCTTCTTCGCGGGCGCGTCGCCTCCCCGCAGCCGCGGCAACCGGCGGCTCTCCTCATCCTGGTCGTCGTCCCGGCCTTCCTCGTAGAGGGCGAGGAAGCCGGGGAAGAGCACGACCTGTCCGGTCGCCCGCAGCGCCGTCGCCCCGGTGCCGTCGGCAAGCTCGGCCGTGGTCCGCTCGAGCCGCGCCGAAGCCATCTGGCTGGCGAGCGCGCGCTTCCAGACGAGGTCGTAGAGGCGGCCATGGTCGCCGCTGCCGGCGCGGTCGCGCGAGAAGTCGGTCGGCCGGATCGCCTCGTGCGCTTCCTGGGCGTTCTTCGCCTTGGTCTCGTAGTGACGCGGCTTGTCGGGCACGTAGCCGGCATCGTAGCGCGCCACCACCGCCTTGCGAGCGGCCGACACCGCTTCCGGCGCCATCTGGACGCCGTCGGTGCGCATGTAGGTGATCGCGCCGTCCTCGTAGAGCGCCTGGGCGATGCGCATCGTGTGGCTGGCCGAGAAACCGAGCTTGCGCGCCGCCTCCTGCTGCAGCGTCGACGTCGTGAAGGGCGGCGGCGGATTGCGCACGAACGGCTTGGTTTCGACCGAGGCGACGGTGAAGCGACCGGCGTCGACCGCCGCCTTCGCGGCTTCGGCGGTGCCGCGATCGGCGAGGGTCAGGCGCTCGACCTTGTTCCCCTGGAAGCGGACGAGGCGGGCGAGGAATTCCTGCCCGTCCGCTTCCATCAGTGCCTCGACCGACCAATATTCCTGCGCCCGGAACAGCTCGATCTCGCGCTCGCGATCGACGATGAGGCGCAGAGCGACCGACTGGACCCGGCCCGCGGACTTGGCGCCGGGCAGCTTCCTCCACAGCACCGGAGAAAGGGTGAAGCCGACCAGGTAATCGAGCGCGCGGCGGGCGCGGTAGGCGTCGATCAGATCCTCGTCGAGCGCGCGCGGGCGCTGCATCGCTTCGGTGACGGTCGCCTTGGTGATGGCGTTGAAGGTCACGCGATCGACCTCGGCGGGGAGCGCGCGGCGTTTGCGCAGCACCTCCTGGACGTGCCAGCTGATCGCCTCCCCCTCGCGGTCGGGGTCGGTGGCGAGGATGAGGGCGTCGGCCTTCTTCGCCTCGTCGGTGATCGCCTTCAATTGCCGCGCCTTGTCGGGATAGGTCTCCCATTCCATCGCGAAGCCGGCGTCCGGATCGACCGAGCCGTCGCGCGGCGGCAGGTCGCGGACATGGCCGTAGGAGGCGAGGACGCGGTAGCCCGACCCCAGATATTTCTCGATGGTTTTCGCCTTGGCGGGCGATTCGACGACGACAAGCTTCATGGATGCGAACGGGCCCTATACACGTACGCGCGAGAGTGGGGAGCCGCGATGGGCCGCGTCAAGCCGGGGGGCTGGCACCGGCGCGCCGGGATTGGCATGAGGCGGGCCATGGAGCCGCCGCCCCTCGCCGCCGCCCTCGCCCTCTTTGCCGAAGGCCGCGTCGCCGAAGCGATTGGGATCCTCCAGCAGCGCGCCGGAGCGGGAGACCCCGAGGCGCTGTTCGCGCTCGGCGACGTCTTCTGGCGCGGCGTCGGGGTGGTGCAGGACTATCCCCGCGGCCGCGCCCTGTTCGCGATGGCGAGCGAAGCGGGCGATGCGACGGCGGCGAGAGCCGTCACGAACCTGCTCGCCAGCGGCATCGCCGGCCCGCGCGATTGGCCCCTGGCGCTGCGCCGGCTCGAAGCCGAGGCGCGGAGCGACGGCCGCCGCGCCGAGATGCTGGCGCTGATCCGGCGGATGGCGCTCACCGGCGACGGCGATCCGCTCTGGCTGCCGGACCAGGAGCGCCTGGCCGACCGGCCGGACATTCGCTTGTTCCGAGACGCCCTCACCGCGGCGGAGTGCGACTTCCTGATCCGCGTCGCCGAACCGACCTACGAGCCTTCGAAGGTGGTCGCTGTCGGGGGCGGCCTGCGCGTCCCGCTCCGCACGTCTGACGGCTCGACCCTCCACTGGCTGATCGAGGATCCGGCGACCCACGCGCTCAACCGCCGCCTCGCCGCATTGAGCGGCACGCGGTGGGACCAGGGCGAGCCGCTGCAGATCCTGCGCTACCGGCCGGGCCAGCAATATCGCCCGCATGTCGACTGGCTCGACGAGGCCAATCCGCGGGTGCTGACCGCCCTCGCCTGGCTGAACGACGATTATGAGGGCGGCGAGACCGCGTTCGCGAAGGCCGGCCTCACCGTCCGCGGCCGCGCCGGCGACGTGCTCGTCTTCCGCAGCGAGGCGCCGGGCGGCGGCCTCGATCCGCTCTCCGAGCATGCCGGCCTGCCCGTCACCGCCGGCACCAAATATCTCGCCAGCCGCTGGATCCGCGCCGGCCGCCACGCCGTCTGACCGGCGCGCCGTGCCCGTCGCGTCTCTCGGCCCGGATCTGCTAGAAGGGCGCGGCGGCGGCGACAGGCCGAGGGAGAGAGCGACATGAGCGCACGGGCGGAGGCGGCGATCGACGAGCTTCGAGCCTGGGGGCTGACGCTCCCCGGCGCCCATCGGAAGGCGCCGTGGGAGGGCCATGACGACCTCGCCGTCAACGACAAGACGTTCGCGTACCTCGGCACCGGCGACGCGTTCACGCTCGGCGTCAAGCTGCCCTACACGGCCGAGGTGGCGCTCGACCTGCCGTTCGCCACGCCGATGGGCTACGGCCTCGGCAAATGGGGCTGGGTCGGCTTCGCGCCGGCGGACGAGGCCATCCCGCCGCTCCCCCAGCTCAAGGAATGGGTCGAGGAAAGCTACCGCGCCCAGGCCCCGCGCAAGCTGGTCAGGGAGCTGGACGCGCGCTGACCGCCTCCGCCACGATCGCGTAGGATCTGAGCCGCGCCGAATGGTCGTATATCTGGGAGGTGATCATCAGCTCGTCGGCGCCCGTGCGCGCGACGAAGGCGTCGATCGCCGCGCGCACCGTCTCCTTCGAGCCGATGGCCGAGCAGGACAGGGCGTCCGCCAGGATCGCCCGCGCGCTCGGCGGCAGCGTCTCCGCATAGCCGGCGACCGGCGGCGGCAGCTTGCCCGGCCGGCCGGTCGTCAGCGCCACGAACGCCTGCTGGACCGAGGTGGCGAGCAATTGCGCCTCCTCGTCGGTCGCGGCGGCGAAGACGTTGAAGCCGAGCATCGCATGGGGCCTCGCGAGCCGCTCCGACGGCTGGAAGCGTTCGCGGTAGAGCGCGATCGCCGCCTCCATCTGGGCCGGGGCGAAATGCGAGGCGAAGGCATAAGGCAGGCCGAGCATGGCCGCGAGCTGCGCGCCGAACAGGCTCGAGCCGAGGATCCACACCGGCACGTCCAGCCCCTCACCGGGCACCGCCCGGACCGGCCGCGCGCCGTCGGGGGCGGCGGCGCGGAAATAGTCGATCAGCTCAACGACGTCGCGCGGGAACTGGTTCTCGTCCGAGGCGAGATTGCGGCGGAGCGCATAAGCGGCGGCGCGGTCCGTCCCGGGCGCGCGGCCGACGCCGAGGTCGACCCGGCCGGGAAACAGGGCCGCCAGCGTGCCGAACTGCTCGGCGACCGCCAGCGGCGCGTGGTTCGGCAGCATCACTCCGCCCGCGCCGATGCGGATCGTCGACGTGCCGGCGCCGACGAAGGCAAGCGCGACGGCCGTAGCGGCGCTCGCGATTCCCGGCATCGCATGATGCTCCGCCATCCAGAAGCGCCGGTAGCCGAGCCGCTCGCCGAGCCGGGCGAGGTCGAGCGAGTTGCGCAGCGCCGCGCCGGCGTCGCGGCCTTCCGGAATCGGCGCGAGATCGAGAATGGAAAGGGGGACCATGAGGACCAAGATGGGGTGCCGCCCTCCCCCTTGCCACCGCCCCCCGCGGCGTTAGCGTAGCGGCGATGCGGATTTCCTCGGCCCTGGACTTTCGCGAAGCGGCGCGGCGGCGGTTGCCGCGCTTCCTGTTCGACTACGTAGACGGCGCCGCTTATGCCGAGGCGACCGCACGGCGGAACGTCGACGACCTCGCCGCCGTCGAGCTGCGCCAGCGCGTGCTGGTCGACGTCTCGCGCATCGACCTCTCGACGACCCTGTTCGGCGCCCTCCAGGCGCTGCCGGTGATGCTCGGGCCGGTCGGCCTCGCCGGCCTCTACGCCCGCCGCGGCGAGGCGCAGGCCGCCCGCGCCGCCGCGGCGAAGGGCGTCCCGCTCTGCCTGTCGAGCATGGCGGTCTGCGCCCTTCCCGAAGTGGCCGCGGCGTCATCGCTCCCACTCTGGTTCCAGCTCTACGTCATCAAGGATCGCGGCTTCCTGGCCGAGCTCCTTGCCGTCGCCCGCGACGCGGGCTGCGCCGGCCTGATGCTCACCGTCGACCTGCCGATGCCGGGCGCCCGCTACCGCGACCTCCATTCCGGCCTTGCGGGCCCGAACGCCCGCCGTCGCCGCCTCGCCCAGGCGCTCGCCCACCCCCGCTGGGCCTGGGACGTGGGCCTCAGGGGCCGCCCCCACGGCCTCGGCAATTTCGCCGCCGTACTCGGCCGGAAGAGCGGCCTGGAAGACTATGTCGGCTGGATCGGCCGCAATTTCGACGCCTCCCTGACCTGGCGCGACCTCGACGCGATCCGGGCCCACTGGTCCGGGCCGCTCGTGATCAAGGGCATATTGGACCCCGAGGACGCCCGCCGCGCGGTCGACGAAGGTGCGGACGGTATCGTCGTCTCCAATCATGGCGGCCGCCAGCTGGACGGCGTCCCGTCGACCGCCCGCGCCCTCCCCATCATCGCCGAGGCGGTCGGCGGGCGCGCCACCCTGCTGGTCGACGGCGGCGTTCGCTCCGGTCTCGATGTCCTGAGGATGCTCGCCTTGGGCGCGCAGGGCGTCCTCCTCGGCCGCGCCTGGGCCTATGCTCTGGCGGCCGGCGGCGGCGCCGGCGTCGCCCGCCTGCTCGACATCGTCGCCGCCGAGCTGCGCATCGGCATGGCGCTGACCGGCGTGGCGCGAGTCGAGGATATCGGCCGCAGCATCCTCGCCTGATGCTAATTCGCCTGAAGCGCGCTCAGCCGTTCGATCTCGAGCCGCGCCTTCAGCGCCGCGCGCGAGAAAGCGAGGAGCACCGCCGTCCAGAACAGCACCCCCGTCACGACGAACACCGCGAGCAGCCGCGGCGCCTCCGGTGGCGCCTCGCCGGTCTGGATGCGGTGCAGCATGATGCCGAGCTCCCAGACGAACGGCACGAGGAATGGCAGCATGTACCAGAGCCACGCCCGCGAGAGGCCATGCGCCTGGCGCTCCAATTGCTCGCGGTGGAAGTCGATCGCCGGCCGCGCGCCCAGATCCGCGGGCAGCCGCCGCGCGGCGATCCGTCGGTTGATCTGCCAAAGGACCATGAGGTGCGCGGCGACCATCAGCACCATGGGATAGCGCATCGCCGGAAAGGCCCCCCGCGCGATCAGCCACGCCGAAACGAGGATGCTGGCCGCCGAATAGACGTAGAGCGCGAGGTTCCGCCGGCGCACACCCGCCTCGACCTCGGCGGCACGAGCGCGGACTTCGACAAGGCTGGTCATGGCATTCACCTCCACTTGTTGGGCTTTCCAGGCGGTCTTCAGATCCTTCATGCGGCCTCTCCTTGCTGGCCCGGGGCCTGCCGCAACCGGTTCGAGAGCAACTGCTTGACGCGGTGGATACGGGTCGCGACGGCGCCCGCCGAAAGGCCCGTTATCTCGGCGATCGCCGCGGCGTCCTGGTCCTCCAGGTAAAGCAGCATGACCTGGTCGTCGGGGGGCTTCAGCCGCCGGATCATCGCCTGCAGCCGCGCCAGCACGTGCGCGTTCCCGACCGTAGCTTCAGGGTCGTCGGCCGCCGCCAGGTCGGCCAGCTCGTCCAGGCTCACCAGCCCGAGCTTGCGCCGCCGCAATCGCGTGGAGATCGCCGTGTTGTGAGCCACGCGGAAAACCCAGGTCCGCATCGAGCATTGGCCGGCGTAACCTGCGAAGCTCCGCCACAAGGCGAGCTTGACGTCCTGAAGCAGGTCGCGCCGCTGATCCCAATCCGCCTCGTAAGCCGCCGCCAGCCGCGCCAGCGCCGGTCCGAATTCGGCGATCGCCCCCAGAAATAGCTCGTCCTGCGCCATCCGACCCCTTCCTCAGACAGGTAGTCGCACGC
>Ga0213876_10000909_pt1 | contig 19677 bp, 17 predicted proteins | sample BarmaccomBMRX_R9_FD_160113 | JGI IMG/M metagenome (GOLD analysis project Ga0213876, IMG submission 160113) | Root-associated microbial communities from Barbacenia macrantha in rupestrian grasslands, the National Park of Serra do Cipo, Brazil - RX_R9 | ecosystem: Host-associated > Plants > Roots... | reverse complement strand
ACGTGTTTTGGCATGTTCCGCCGCCCTTGTGCCGCCCAAGTGCAAGCCGGTGGCCGCGTGCGTCCTTTGTCGGCCTGTGAATCTGCGACCAAGCGAGCTTTGAGGAGAGGCGATGAGCGTTCAGCTTTTGTTGGTATTGGCCTGCGGCATTTTAGCATTGATCTATGGCGGGCTCACCATCGCCTCAGTGCTGAAGCAGAGCGCCGGCACACCTCGCATGCAGGAGATCGCCGCCGCTATCCAGGAAGGTGCCAGCGCCTATCTCAACCGCCAGTACACTACCGTCGCGATCGTCGGTCTCGTCATCTTCATCATCGCCTGGGTGATCTTCGGCTGGCCAGTCGCCGTCGGATACTTCATCGGCGCGGCGTTTTCGGGCGCGGCTGGCTACATCGGCATGAACGTTTCAGTGCGCGCGAATGTGCGAACTGCCGAAGCTGCCCGGGGAGGACTGGCATCCGGGTTGTCACTGGCTTTTCGCTCTGGCGCGGTCACCGGAATGCTGGTGGTTGGATTAGGGCTGCTCGGTGTCGCGGGTTACTATGCCTTCCTGCGCTATGGGCTGGGCCTCGACATCGACGATGAAGCGCAAGGACGTGTTGTAACGAATGCGCTTGTGGCGCTCGGCTTCGGCGCCTCGCTGATTTCGATTTTCGCCCGCCTTGGCGGTGGCATTTTCACCAAGGGAGCCGATGTCGGCGGCGACATGGTCGGCAAGGTGGAAGCCGGTATTCCGGAAGACGATCCACGCAACCCCGCAACCATCGCCGACAACGTTGGCGACAACGTTGGCGACTGCGCTGGCATGGCTGCCGACCTGTTCGAAACCTTTGCCGTGACCACCGTGGCAACGATGGTACTTGCCTCGATCTATTTTACCGGGGCGGCGAAGTCCGCGCTAATGCTCTATCCGCTGGCCATTGCCGGAACGTGCATCGTAACATCGATTGTCGGCACGTTCTTTGTGCGCCTTGGCTCGGGCGGCAATATCATGGGAGCTCTCTACAAGGGCGTGATCGCAACCGGCGTTCTTTCGTTGATCGCGCTATGGCCGCTGACGGATTGGATCGTTGGCCTGCACACCGCACTGACGACCGAAACGGGCCGCGCTTACACCGGCATGAGTTTGTTCTACTGCGGTGTGATCGGCTTGGCGGTAACCGGCGCCATTGTATGGATCACGGAATACTATACCGGCACCGGACGCAGGCCGGTGAATGTGATTGCGCGCGCGTCGGTGACGGGCCACGGCACCAACGTCATCCAGGGCCTGGCTATTTCGATGGAATCTACGGCGCTGCCGGCCCTCGTGATTTGTGTTGGAATTATTTCGACCTATCTGCTGGCCGGCCTTTTTGGCATCGCGATCGCTGTGTCCACGATGCTATCTCTAGCAGGCATGATCGTGGCGTTGGACGCTTTCGGTCCTGTCACTGACAATGCGGGTGGTATTGCCGAAATGTCCGGCCTCGAAGGGGAGGTTCGCAAGACGACCGATGCGTTAGACGCGGTCGGAAACACGACCAAGGCGGTGACGAAAGGCTATGCGATCGGCTCGGCTGGCTTGGGCGCCTTGGTGTTATTTGCCGCCTATACGTCGGACCTGCGCTATTTCATCGCTCACCCCGGCGCCTACCCCTACTTCGCAGACCTGACGCCGCCGAGTTTTTCTCTTACAAGTCCGTGGGTGGTGGTTGGGCTCTTCATCGGCGGTCTGCTTCCGTACCTGTTCGGCGGCATAGCGATGACAGCGGTGGGCAGGGCCGCCAGCTCCGTGGTCGAGGAAGTACGCCGGCAGTTCAAGGAAATGCCCGGGATCATGCAGGGCACACAAAAACCCGACTATGCGCGCGCCGTTGACCTGCTCACGCGCGCGGCCATCCGGGAGATGATCATCCCATCGCTGTTGCCGGTGTTGTCGCCGGTCGCACTCTATTTCATCGTAAATGCGATTGCCGGAAAGGCCGAGGCGTTCAACGCGCTGGGTGCCATGTTGCTGGGCGTGATCGTGACCGGATTGTTCGTGGCGATCTCAATGACTTCAGGTGGCGGCGCGTGGGACAACGCCAAGAAGTACATCGAGGACGGCCACTACGGAGGCAAAGGCTCTGATGCGCACAAAGCGGCGGTTACAGGCGATACGGTCGGCGATCCGTACAAGGATACGGCCGGACCAGCGGTGAACCCGATGATCAAGATCACCAACATTGTCGCGCTGCTGCTGCTGGCTACACTGGCACACGGAATCTAGAACAAAGCCCGCGGGTTAGCCGCCGGCATCTGGCGATCAGGGATATCCCCCGGTCGGGCCCCGGCCGGGCTGCTGTCCGGGCAAGTTGCCCAACGGCACGCCCGGTGTCGCATTGAACAGCTGCTGAAGGAAGGTGAGTTCGCGTCCCTTGGCGGGTGTTTCGCGCGTCTCGAATGCCACGACGTGGCCGTCCTTCAGCCCATAGTGATGGATATCGACAACTTTGCTGTCCTTGTCGAATCGGACAGCCATGATGGAACGGTTTTCAACCCGCGGATCGAAAAACGAGATCTGCCGCTCCACGCTGGAAATGTAGTACCAGACATCACCGCCGAACGTGGCTTGCGTTGATGGGTCACCCAGCCGGTCCTGCACCGTGGTTTTGGTGTCCGTTCCGGACTTGATGGCGGCTTCTCCAATCGGGTCAGGCAAATAGCCGCGCTGGTTGACCACGGGTGTGCAGCCAAAAAGGAGGAAGGCAGATAGCACGGCTACGGGAACACGCATTCTTTCGTCCTGTCTCTTCCCCGCGAAATTCTGCTAGCGTTGCCTGTTCCAGGTTGCAAGGGATGATAGCTCGACCATGTTGAAAACGCTTCGGCGCTCCACCGTCACCCGAAGCACCGCCCGCCGGCTGTGCTCTGAGTTGCTGCACCAGGCGCGTGCCCCGGTCTTTTTTCTTCGCCTCAAAGTTCCCGATACCATAGATGGCCGGTTCGATCTTGTGGCGTTGCATGCCTGGCTGGTCCTCGAATGGGTTGGTTCGGATCAGCGTCTGAGCCAGGCTCTGATCAATGAAGTCTTCCGCAGCTTTGAAGAAGCCTTGCGTCATCTCGGCACTGGCGATGCAGGAATAAATCGACGCCTCAAAACACTGGCTTCGGCCTTCTACGGTCGCCTTTCCGCATATCAGGCCGCGACGACCCCAACTGAACTGTCGGAAGCCATTTGGCGCAATGTGTATCGAGGGTCCGATAGTTGTCGCGCATATGCTGAACGCTTGGCCCGGTATGTGGCCGCTTCGCGCTCAGAGTTGGCCAAAACCGAGCTTTCTGCTGGAAGGCTGAAATTCGCGCCGTTACCGACTATGTAAGGGCGATGGAAACGCCGCCGTTCTCCGTTCCGTATGACCTATCGAGGCTGTCCGACGCCGGGGCCGAGGTGGATGTATCCGCCAGCGAGGAGCAACGGGAATTGGTGGCCAAGTGGGCTGGAATCGACAAGGTCGGCAGCCTCGCGGCAAAGGTGACGTTGGGTCGCCCGGCACCAAACCGCTTTGTTTATCGCGCCAATCTTGAGGCAGACATTACGCAAAGTTGCGTGGTGACGCTCGCCCCTGTGCAGTCGCACCTGTCTCTGGATATTTCGCGAAGTTTACACCTTAGCAAGGCATTTCCGCGCGCGGCGACATCGCAAGACGACCTCTCGACCGGATCCGACGAAGGACCGGAGGAAATTAACAGTTTGCACTATGATCTTGCCGGACCGCTGCTTGAGGAATTTGCATTGGCGATCGATCCCTATCCCAGGGCTCCCGGGGTGGTTTTCGAGCCGCCCCCCGCTGAAACAGACGAGGCAGTGAACCCATTCAAAGTCCTGAAGACGCTCAAGAGGCCCGGGTAGAGGCACAATCGTCTCCTGCCCTTGAAACGTAGGCGCATTTCAGGTTCATTCGGGCCGTTTCCCGCCATCCGGTCGGCTGGTCGGCCCAATGTGCCGCCCACCGTTCCGATTCGGCATTTGAAAGGAGCGGCTCCGCCATGGCGGTCCCCAAGAGAAAAACGTCGCCGTCACGGCGAAATATGCGGCGATCTCACCACCGGCTGGCCCGGTCAACCCATGTCGAGTGCCCGAATTGTGGGGAGCAGCGACGCCCGCATCATGTATGCTCGTCCTGCGGCCATTATGATGGCCGGGAAGCCGTAAAGGCGAAAGCTTAACGGCGACGCCGCTTTCTGGCGGGTCTCCCGCGAAAGCTTTGTGAGGCGCGAGGGGTGGTCGATCTGACCGTTTCCGTCGATGCGATGGGGGGCGATGCCGGCCCCGGCGCGATCGTGGCCGCCTTGGCTCGGTCAACGGTTCGCCATCCCGATGTTCGGTTCCTGCTGCATGGCGACGAAGCGCAGCTGAAGCCCCTCGTGACGCGCAGGCGCGCCAAGTTCGCGAGCAAAGTCGAAGTTCGGCACTGTCCGGAAGTCGTTCGCATGGAAGACAAACCGAGCCAAGTGCTCCGGCGCGGCCGCAATACCAGCATGTGGCACACGATCGAAGCGCTGCAGAAGGGCAAGGCGCAGGTCGCGGTGTCCGCTGGAAATACCGGCGCACTGATGGCGGTATCGATGTTTCAACTCCGGACGCTGGATGGCATTGATCGGCCGGCGATCGCGGCGCTGTGGCCGACGCGAAGAGGCCAAAGCGTCGTGCTTGATGTTGGTGCCAATGTTGAGTCCGACGCGCAGCAACTGGTTGATTTCGCAATCATGGGGGAGGCCTTTGCGCGCGCCGTGCTCGGCCTCGAGCGTCCGAGCGTTGCGCTTCTCAATGTCGGCTCGGAAGATATGAAGGGCCACGATGCGGTAAAGAATGCGGCGCACACATTGCGGCAGGTGAATCTGCCAATGGAATTTCGCGGATTTGTTGAGGGCGACGATATCGCTGAAGGCACGGTGGATGTTGTCGTCACGGATGGATTCACCGGAAATATCGCCCTCAAGACGGCTGAGGGTACCGCGAAGCTGGTAGCCGGCTTTCTGCGCGCCGCACTTTATCGTTCCTTCCTAGGACGGCTAGGAGGCATAATAGCCAGTGGGGCCTTGAAAACATTGCGCCGCAAGCTGGACCCGCGTTCGGCGAATGGCGGCATCTTTCTCGGACTGAACGGTATAGTGGTGAAGAGCCACGGCGGGGCCGATTCCGTGGGATTCGCAAGCGCGCTGGATATGGCGATCGATATGGCGCGAGCCGACGTAATGGCAAAGATCGCGGCCGATCATGATGCGCTGTCCGATCACCAGGTTCGCTCGGCCGCCGCTGGAACGGCACTCGCGTGACGGTGATTCGCTCTCAGATTATCGGCTGCGGCGCGTATCTCCCCGAACGAATTCTTACGAACGACGAACTTGCTCGCATGGTGGACACTAGCGACGAGTGGATCGCTGCCCGGACCGGAATTCGGCGGCGGCACATTGTGGTTGACGGAGAAACGACCGCCGATCTCGCACTGAGAGCCGCAACACGGGCGCTGGCCGACGCGAGGGTCACAGCGCAAGAAATTGACCTGGTGATTGTTGCGACCACTACACCGAACGAAACCTTCCCTTCGGTCGCCACTGCTGTCCAATCCCGCATCGGCATGACGCGCGGCGCCGCGTTCGATGTCCAGGCCGTTTGCTCCGGGTTTATTTACGGGCTCGCGGTGGCCGATAGCTTCATCAGGACGAAGCAGGCGGAAACCATTTTGCTTGTCGGCGCCGAAACCATGTCACGCCTGATGGACTGGACGGACCGAACCACCTGCGTGCTGTTTGGCGACGGTGCCGGTGCGCTCGTGATCAGGGCGGGCGAGGGCGGAGGCGATCTGTCCGATCGCGGTGTCTTTAATACCAAGCTTTATTCGGACGGGCGGCTGCATGATCTCCTTTACGTTGACGGCGGCCCGTCCACCACCGGCATGACCGGCCATCTGCGCATGTTAGGCAAGGAAGTTTTCAAGCATGCTGTGATTAACATCGCGGAGTCGATCGAAGCCTCTGCGAGCGCTAGCGGTATTGCCATTTCCGATATTGACTGGTTCGTGCCCCACCAGGCCAACCAGCGCATTCTCGATGCGACCGCGCGCAGGCTGAAGGTTGCTCCCCAGCGCTTCATTTCCACGATAGAAGACCACGGCAACACCTCGGCCGCGTCCGTGCCGCTGGCCCTGGATGTCGCGGTGAGGGACGGTCGCATCAAGCGCGGCGATTTGATTTTGCTGGAAGCCATGGGCGGCGGCCTCACCTGGGGGGCGGCTCTTCTGCGCTGGTGAGAAACAGGCTTAAGAAAGCCGGTTATCCCTTTGTTGATGGGGTTTTCTTGCGCTACGCTGTGCGTCGACAGGGGAGTCGGCCATGACCACAGATACGTTGACCCGCGCTGATTTGACAGAAGCCGTTTTTCGAGCGGTCGGTCTTTCGCGCCACGAATCGGCGCAGATGGTGGAAGACATTCTGGAGGAGATTTGCGCTGCTTTGGCGCGGGGCGAAACGGTGAAGCTGTCATCCTTCGGGACGTTTGCGGTGCGTCAGAAGTCGCAGCGCGTTGGCCGCAATCCAAAGACCGGCGACGAGGTCCCGATCGCCCCGCGGCGGGTCTTGGTGTTCCGGCCCAGCCATGTGCTGAGAGCGGTCATTAACGGCGAGACACCGCGTCCCGAGACCGTCGCATGAGCGCGGTTTCCGTGACGGCGGATACCAAATCGCCAGAGGCTTTTCGAACAATCAGCGAGGTCGCCGACGACCTAGACGTTCCCCAGCACGTGCTGCGGTTCTGGGAAACGCGTTTCGCACAGATACGGCCGCTGAAACGGGCGGGAGGGCGGCGTTATTACCGGCCCGAAGACATCGAGCTGCTGCGTGGCATTCGCACCCTCCTTTACGGCGACGGCTACACCATCAAGGGAGTGCAGAGAATTTTGCGTGAGCAGGGCGTGCGATATGTGGCGGAAGTCAGCCGGCAAATGCCCCGGCAACATTCCCGCCGCGTCCGCCTTGCCGAACCGGTTGCCGCGCCGCGTTACGCGCGCAAAGCTATCGAGCGCCTGCAACAAGCGCGCACGGAATTGGAGTCCACCGCAAAAGAGCGGCAAAAGCCGGACAACGCCGCCCGCCGCAAATTGGAAGCCTTGCTCGGCGAGCTAGTGCAGCTCAAGGGCGAACTTCGAACTGCGCGCGAACGCCTGGCGGTTTAGGTTCATCGCGAAAGCGGCCGCGGGCGTGCTCCTGCATGCCGTTTTCTTGGCGATGCATAGTTCCTCCCACGGTCTGCTGGCCCGGATGACAAGCGGACTCTGCTACGCTAGAAGCCTGCGCTTCGGCCTCTCGCCGAGATCGGAGCGTGGCGCAGCCTGGTTAGCGCACCAGTCTGGGGGACTGGGGGTCGAGAGTTCAAATCTCTCCGCTCCGACCAAAAAGGGCGACAGTCTTGACCAATCGTCCAAATGGACGCTTTGCGCTCACTTATTCGCTTCGCGTCGGACGACCCACTAGGGCGTGAAGCTGAACACCGTGCCATATCCGGGGCTGCCTGCGCAGGAGGTCGCGGTTCCGGCTGTACCGCCGCAAGACGTTGTTCCGTACAGTGTGCCATTGACATCGACCAGAGTGGTCCGCGGTTGGCGGCCATCACCGGGGTTTCCGAAGGAATGCAGCACAGTTTCGGCGCCAGTGGCCGGGTCGATCGAGTAGATCGTGCCATTGGTGGAACTGGTCAGGCTCAAGCCACCGCTGATGGTCGTGCCGTACAAGGTACCGCGCACATGGACCAGGCTCCCTAGCGGAGTGGCGCCGTCAGGGCCAGCGAAAGTGTGCACGATGGTTTCGTTGCCCGTCGCGGGGTTGACGGAGAATACGACGCCGCATCCGCTGCCGTCGCAGCCCTGGCCACCGCCGTGCCGGGTGGCGCCGAACAACTTGCCACCCACATTGATGACGCCCGCGTACGGATGCGCCCCATCGTTGCCCCCCTGGAGCGAATAGACCACGGACTCGGCTCCGCTCGCCGGATCGAGCGCGAATACCGTGCCGTTATCCATGGTGCCGCCGCGCAGGGTCGTGCCGTAGAGCACGTTCTTGTATTTGGTCAGCCCCGCAATGGAATAGGCGCCGTCGCTGCCGCCCTGAAACGAATAAACCACCTTCTCCGCACCGGTCGACAGATCGATGGAAAACACTGTCCCGTTATTCGTGGCGCCGCCGTACTGAGTCGTGCCATACAGCATCCCGCCGACATTCGTCAGGCTCGCGAAGGGATACGTTCCGTCGTCGCCACCGGGTTGAAACGAGTGTATCACGGTCAAGGCGCCGGTTTTCGGACTGAGTCCGAACACGGTGCCGCATCCGCATGTGCCACCGAAGCCGGTTGTTCCGTATAGAATGCCCCTCACATCGATCAGTGTAGCGGAGGGTTGAAAGCCGTCGCTTCCAGTAAACGAATGGACGATCGTCTCCGCACCGGTGTTCGGATCAAATTTGAACACCGTGCCGCAACCGCTGAAGCCAATAAGATGACAGTTACCGGTTCCGCCGAACACCGTCGTGCCGTATAGTTTGCCGCCGACCTTCAAGAGTCCGGACAGCGGCGCAGAGCCGTCTGTGCCTCCGTTGAAGGAGTACACGGACCCGTACGCGCCGGCGCTTGCCGGGGCGCTCGCGACGCTCGCCGCGCCAACGAACGCCAGACCCGCAATCCGAGAAAACATCGAAGTTTTCTAAGCCTTGTGTCGAACGAAGACTACCATAGCTTCGAACACACACAATGCAGGGGTCGCTCTGGACGATTTGACAACGGGGACGTCTGAGCTTCGCTGCGAGCAAGCGGTCGTGGGTTTGCAGAACTATTGCGGATCTTGTCACTGTGGCCCGTCGATCTGTGGCTTCGGCGATCCATGGGCGCCGACAAGCAGAAAGGCGGAGGCGCCGGCGGCCATGCAGGCAATCGCACAGATGATGGCGGCCTGATGGAACGCAGCAATAAGATTCAGGCCCGTGGCGGCAAAGACGCCGCCGACCAGCGCTGTTGCGATAAGGCTGCCAATGCGGGCGATGGCACTGTTGAGGCCGGATGCTGCTCCCGTGTGTCTGGCATCGACGGATGTGAGAACGGCTGTTGTCAGCGGCGATACCGCCCCCGCCATGCCGATTGCCATGACCAAAATCGCGGGCGCCACGTCGCGCCAGTAATCCGCACCAGGGCCGACGCGCAGGAGCGCCAGAAATCCGAGGGCCACGATCATGGCTCCAATCGTGAGTGGCAGGCGCGAGCCAAATCGCCCCGCAAGTCCGCCCATCGCGCGCGACGTTAGCGCGAGGACGACCGGAAATGGCAGCAACGCCGCGCCGGCGGCCGTTCCAGAATAGCCTGCTCCCTGAATGAGGAGATATGGCACCAACACAAGAAACGCGCCGAGCGCGCCATAGAGCAAAAGAGTTAGCAGTGTGAGTCCCACGAAGTCCGCAGAATGAAACAGCCCGAGTGGCATCATGGCGGCGTTGCTCCGCGTCCGCTCAACCCAAAGAAATCCGCCGAAAAAAGCGGTTCCGGTGGCAATCGCTGCCGTTGCCCATATCGACCAGCCGCCATGTCCAGCGCCGATCGTCAGCCCCCATGTTAATGCGGCCAGCGCGCCAGTTGCGAGCAGCGCTCCCCAGATGTCCAGTGGCGGGGGCACCGAGAGACGCCGCTCTTCCGGCACGACGCGTGCTGCCAGTGTGATCGCGGCAATCGCAAGCGGAATGTTGATCAGAAAAATCTCGCGCCAGCCGAACGCATCGATGAGCCATCCACCCAGCACGGGCCCGATCGCCGCTGCAACGGAACTGGCAGCGGACCAGGTTCCCACAGCGCGGCCGCGCGCTTCTCCAGCGAACGCGGCGCCCAAAATCGCAAGGCTATTCGGCAACAGAAGTGCGGCACCGGTTCCCTGCAAGGCACGGGCACACAGAAGCCATTCCAGATTCAAGGCTGCCGCGCAAAGCGCGGAGGCCACGCCAAAGATCACTACACCGAAAATCAGTACCGCACGCCGGCCGAAACGATCTCCCGCGGCGCCGCCGATCAAAAGAAGAGCGCTCAATGGCAGAAGATAGGCGTTGATCAGCCACTGCAGGTCTGCTGCGCTGGCGCGAAGATTTCGTCCGATGGCGGGAAGCCCGACATTGACGACGGAGCCATCCACGAATGCAAGGCTTGACGCCAGTATGCAGGTCGTGAGCACAAGAGTCGGGCTGGCGCACGGCGCGTGCGAAATTGACTGTGCCTCGCAGACATCGCCAGCCGTTTCCAATGTCCATGTCATACGGAACGAGCTTGTTCGACACCTTCAGGACTACACTTTCACAACACTGTTCGAATATCGACCTCGCAGTCGGTAGGGGATACGATCGGGAAGCCACGGCGAGAAACCCTAGCAACTGGTGGAAAAGCTGTGCCTATCGAGCTATGGAAGGATTGCGCCGGGAGAAAAAACGACCATGGCCCTTGCCGCGACAAAATCGTTCGACCTCAGCCCGCCGACAGACCAACAGATGCGGCAATTGGTCGGCAACCTCAGCTCGGAAGAGCGGGGTGTCCTTCTAGAGCACGGTACGGAAGCGCCTTTCTGCGGCGTGTTTCTTGCGGAAAAGCGGGAGGGCGTGTACACTTGCCGGCTGTGCGGTCTGCCGTTATTCAAAGCCGGCGCGAAGTTCGAGAGCGGCACCGGCTGGCCGAGCTTTACAACCCCATTCGCCCAACAACATTTGCGCGAGATTTCCGACCGCAGCTACGGCATGGTCAGGACCGAGATCGTTTGCGCCCGCTGCGGCGGGCATCAGGGCCATGTCTTTCCCGACGGCCCACCGCCAACGGGCCTGCGCTTTTGCATCAACTCCGTGTCGCTTTCGTTCGTACCAAAGGAATCGCCACTGCCCGACAAGCTCGGAAGAGGCGCACCCGAAGGCGAGACATGGACTGACTGAATTCTGCGCGTGGGGAGCTGTCTTTACTGGGCCACTACCGAGAGCTCCGGCGGCAACGCCGGATAGAATGTAAGAGCAGTTCCGAGCGTCTGAAGCATAGGTCCAAGCCAGGGTTCGAAATGCCGCCAGTGATCGAGCCCTTCGCGGACAATGGGGCGGCGCACCTGCTCGGAACTCGGCGTAAGCACGGCGCGCTGCGTTTCGTAAAAGCGAAGGCAGTTTTCCTCGAACGGCTGGCCAAGATATTCAAGCAGCCGCCGAACCTCGGTTTCGGTGCCGTTCACCAGATCTTCGTAGATCACCCGATGAACCCTGCCTGGCAGCACGGCATCGAAATGCGCCATCAGTTGTGCGTAGTCGCGCCAGGCGCGCGCAAACTCTGTCAGGCGCAAATTCGTCATCGTGAAGTGGTGTGTAAACTGCGACCAGCAAACCGCCGCGGGATTACGCCGCGCATCGATGATCTTCGCGTTTGGCAGGATGAGCGCAATCAATCCCACGTGAAAATGATTGCCGGGATTCTTGTCGACAAAGAAGGGCCGGGCGGTTTTCCGGTGCAGTTGGGCTCGCGCCAGATATTGTTCGCCGAGCGAAGCGAGGGCCGAGGGTGAAAGCTTTGAAAGGGTCTCAAAATACTGCGCGCCACCGGCCGGCCCTTCGATGTCGGCGATCTCGCTCACGATGTCCGGAATGTAGGGCAGCTCCGCGGTGCCTTCGATGGACGAGTGGCTGGCGAGAATCTGCTCGATGAGGGTCGAGCCGGAACGCTGCCGGCCAACGATAAAAATGGGATCGGGGGCAGGGCATCCCGCATCGGAACGTGCGGCGAAGAAATCGCGCGTGAAGACAGCCGCGGTGCGCTTCATGCCCGCTGTGAGTGCGTCGGCATCGTAGTTGAAGCGGAGGCGCACCGCCGCATTGCCCTTGGAATAGAATTCGAACGCCGGCCCATAGTCTCCCCGGTCCTCGAAGGCCTTGGCCAAGGCAAACTGCAGATTGATGCGGTCGTCGGGGCTCGCGCGGCCGCTGTTGAGCAGTCCTTGCATGGCGCCGAGCTCGGCCTCGGTGAAGTGGAAAGTCTTCAGATTGCCCAAATTGGCATAGGCAAGGCCCGAAGCCGGATTGAGCGCTATCGCTTTTCGATAGGCTTCAATGCTTTCGGTCTGCCGGCCGGCCGCACGCAATGCATGGCCATATGTGATCCATGAATCGGCGCGCTCTGGGTTCTCATTCGCGAGCTCGCCAGCAATCGAAAGTGCGCTTGTCGTTTCACCAATACTTTCGAGTATTTTGGCCTTGAGCTGACGGAACAGCGGATTGGTGGGATCGCCTGCCAACAGCCTGTCCACTTCTGCAAGGGCGGCATCAAAGCGGTTCAACGAAAACAGCAAATCCGCATAATTGAAGCGCGCGCCGTCGTATTCAGCATCAATATCCAATACCTGAGCAAGTAGGGAAGCGGCCTCTCTTCGCCGGCCGCGCTGCGCCAACGTCTGGCCAAGCAGCGCCATAGCGTCGGCATCATCCGGGTAGGACGAAAGATATTGGCGCAGATCGCGCTCGGCCGTTTGGGGCGACACAGCGAAAGCGTTTAGAAGCCGGCGGAGGCGGGTGCTTCGCACCGGGCGGGCCAAAGCTGCGGCGGCTACGCCGAATGCGTCTGGTACTTGCTGTGAGGAAGGCAATGTTGGCTCCGGAAATAGCCGACATCGGGGGTTTGCGATGACGGTCACCAATGATGTTGGGGAGGATAGTCCTCCAACCTTTGTGAACAAAGCGGCATGGGATTGCCCTTGAGATATCGCGCCAGGCAGGAACGCGTTGTCAGCGTGTTCGTTTAGCTTGCACGCCGGCGGCGCTCTGCGCTGGTGTTGGGGCCTCAGGAATCGCGTTTAGCCATGTCACGCACTCGGGAAGGATTGCCATATCCGCTGGGAGCGACCTGGGACGGCAAAGGCACAAATTTCGCCTTGTTTTCAGCCAATGCAAGCAAGGTTGAGGTCTGCGTCTTCGACGCAAGTGGCGAACGGGAGATCGAACGGGTCGAACTTCCGGAATATACCAACCAGATATTTCACGGTTACCTCCCCGACATCGGACCGGCGACCTTTTATGGCTACCGCGTGTATGGCCCCTACGAGCCGGTGTCTGGGCACCGCTTCAATCCCAACAAGCTGGTGCTCGACCCCTACGCGCGCGCTCATGCGGGAGCCCTCACCTGGAACCCCGCCGTGTTCGGCTACCATATGGAATCAGGCGACGACCTGACTTTCGACGAGCGTGACAGCGCGCCTTTCATGCCGCGCTGTGTGGTGGTGGATCCGAACTTCGATTGGCACGGGCCACGCCAGAGCCGCTCGTTTCCGTGGGACCGGACCATCATCTACGAAACCCACGTCAAGGGATTTACCAAATTGCATCCCCAGGTTCCCGAGCACCTGCGTGGAACCTATGCCGGCTTCGGCGCGCCTGAGGTGGTCCAGTATATCAAGGCGCTAGGCGTGACCTCGGTCGAGTTGCTGCCGGTTCATACTTTTGTTGACGATGAGTTTCTGCTGGAAAAGGGACTGCGAAATTACTGGGGCTATAACAGCATCGGGTTCTTCGCGCCGGATCCGCGATATGCTGCTGATGTTCCGAACAGCTTGCGCGAATTCAAGGAGATGGTCGCGCGCGTTCATGAGACCGGCCTCGAGGTTATCCTCGACGTGGTTTACAATCACACTGCCGAGGGAAACGAGCGTGGTCCGACGTTGTCCTTCAAAGGCATCGATAACGCCAGCTACTATCGATTGGATACGGATCAGCCGCGGTACTACATCAACGATACCGGCACCGGAAATACCGTCAACTTAAGCCATCCACGTGTCATTCAGATGGTGATGGACAGCCTGCGCTATTGGGTGGAAGAAATGCGGGTCGACGGCTTCCGCTTCGATCTGGGCACAATTCTGGCGCGCGAGCATTACGGCTTCGACGAACAAAGTGGATTTCTCAAAGCCGTTTCCCAGGATCCGGTGATCGGCACCGTCAAGCTGATAGCGGAGCCCTGGGATTGTGGTCCTGGCGGCTATCAGGTGGGTGGCTTTCCTCCGGGCTGGGCGGAATGGAACGACAAATTTCGGGATACGGTCCGCGACTTCTGGCGCGAGCAGGCGCCGGCCCGGGAAATGACCAAGCGTCTGTGCGCCTCGGCCGATATTTTCAATCGCGGTGGGCGTGCCCCATGGGCTTCCGTCAATTTCGTGACCGCGCATGACGGGTTCACGCTGAACGACCTTGTTAGCTACAACGATAAGCACAACGAAGCGAATGGCGAGAACAACCGGGACGGTAATTCCAACAATCATTCCGCGAATTGGGGTGTTGAAGGCCCGACGGATGATCCTGCGATCAATGCGGTTCGCGAGCGCCAGAAGCGCAACATGCTGGCGACTCTGCTTCTCTCGCAAGGAACGCCGATGCTCCTCGGGGGCGATGAGTTCGGCCGGACTCAGAACGGCAACAACAACGCCTATTGCCAGGATAACGAAATCAGCTGGTTCAATTGGAACATCTCGCAAAGTGGCCAGTCGCTGATTTGCTTCACCCGGATGCTAATCGCATTGCGGCAAAAATATCCCATTCTGCGGCGCACAAGGTTTTTCTCCGGTGACTACAACGAAGAGCTTGGCCTCAAGGATGTGACATGGATCAATGCCAACGGTTCCGAAATGGATGACGCCGGCTGGCAGGATGAGAACATGAACTGTTTCGGAATGCTGATGGATGGGAGGGCCCAGGTAACTGGGATTCGGCGACGTGGGCAGAACGCGACCCTGCTCATGATCCTCAATGGCTACCATGACGCAGTTCACTTCACGTTGCCGGACTGTGCGGGTGGCCGCGACTGGGAGTTGCTGGTCGACACGAACTTGCCGAATGAGCCGGAGCAACGCGCATTTTGTTTCGGCCTGACATACGAGGTTGGCGGCCATACGCTTCTGCTCTTCCTGTTACGGCCTGAAATCGGCTGAACTGGGGCGATGGGACTCGCAATCCCCTCCGGGTGGCTGTATCGTCCCGCCCGAATTTTTCCTTCAGAGGGGTGTTGGGATGTCCGGTCGCAGTCTTGCGTTCGTCAGTTTAGCGTTGTCTTTGTTTGTCGGGCCGGCAGTAGCCAGCACCATCGTCAATTTGAAAAATACTGCTCCGGAAGGGATCGATATCTCTTTCCAGCTCACGGATGGCCGGGTGCTGGGCCAGTCTTTCAACGAGCAGCATTGGTATATCCTGACGCCCGACAACAAGGGTAGTTACGTAAACGGAACATGGTCGCGTGCAGCCGATCTGCCCTCAGACTACGGTCCATACGCGTTTGCGTCTGCCGTGCTGGCCGACGGACGGGTGGTGGTACAAGGCGGCGAATACAATTTCGGGAATTTCGATCTGACCGGCAAAGGCGAGATTTACGATTCCAAATCGAACACATGGACCAAGTTGACGCCGCCCACGAAATATATCGGCGATTCCTCAGCCATCGTGCTCGCTGATGGGCGCTATCTTGTGGCGCCGAAGCTGCAGAAGACGCTGTATACTCTCGATGCGGAGACGCTGAAGTGGACGAAGCTGCCGACCCCGGGAAAACGCGGCTTCAACTCGGAAGAAGGCCTTACGCTGCTGCCGGACGGCTCAGTGTTGATCGTCAATGTCAAAGAAGCGCCGCACACCCAGCGCTATTTCCTGACCGACGAGAGTTGGCACGATGCGGGAGATACTCCTGCAACGCTCAAAGGGCCGCCATGTTGCGATTGCATCCCATATGGCAAGAAGCAGAAATGCTATTTCCCGCCGGGTGAAACCGGTCCAGCGATCTTGCGGCCAGATGGCACAGTGTTTGCCACAGGCGCGTTGCCTGCGTCCGGTCCGGCGCACACAGCCGTTTATCATCCCGACGCGAACAACTGGACAGCCGGTCCGGATTTTCCCAGCGGCGACGATGCCGGCGACAATTTTGCTGTCCTGCTTCCCAACGGCCGGGTGCTCGTGCAGGGCAACAGCGGGACTCCGTACGAGTTCGACGGTAAGAATCTTGTTGCCCAGTCCGGTTGTACGTGCGGCGAAAGCCTGATGATCCTGCCGACGGGGGAAGTGTTGTTAGGTGGTGATGCTGTCTATCAGTCGACGGGCACTTACAAATCTGCCTGGCAGCCCAAGATCAGCGATGCACCCTCGAATGTGAACCGCGGCTCGAGCTATGCGATCTCGGGCAAGCAATTCAACGGCTTGTCCCAGGCGAATTCGTTTGGCGACGAACTGATGACCTACACCAACTATCCGTTGGTGCGGATCAAGAACAACAACACCGGTCACGTGTTCTATGCCCGGACCCATGATCACAGCAGCATGGGGGTGGCGACCGGTAGCAAGACCGTATCGACCACTTTCGACGTGCCATCAGGCATGGAAACTGGCGCGGCCACGCTTGAAGTTGTCGCGAACGGAATTCCTTCGCCATCTGTCGCAGTCACGGTGAACTAAGAAGCGGAGACGCTGCCTGAAGGGGCGGCGTTTCTTTTTGCGGAGTAAGTGAAAATGGCTCGCAATATCATCGCCGTCACTCTGTTGCTTCTGACGTTCGGCCTGGCGCAGCCGGGTCATGCTGGCGCTAGCTCGCCCTGCCCGAGACCGGCACCCGGATCGGAAGTCCTGCCACCGCCAGACCTCTACAGCAGCAATGGCGTGCTGAACGTGGCGCTCACTTATAATACCGCGGTGGACGAGCTTGGGGTGACACTGTTCTGCTTTGTCACGTCCGACGGGTTGGAGTCGCCCACCCTTCACGTCAATCCGGGAGACACCATCAATATCACACTGACCAACATGGTGCCTGGCGCGCCTGGCGCCCCTGCGGAAGTCGTGTCCAACCGGGGAAGAGTTTGCGGTAGCGATACGATGACGTTGACGTCAACGAACATGCATTTTCATGGCATCAACGCTTCGCCGCGCTGTCACAGCGACGAGGTGATCCGCACCTTGGTCAATTCAGGGCAAACTTTCACCTACAAGATCAAAATTCCAAAGAACGAGCCGCCCGGCCTGTATTGGTACCATCCGCACGTGCACAGCATCTCCTCTCCGAATGTGCTGGGCGGCGGGACCGGCGCGATCATTGTCGAAGGCATCGAGAATATTCAGCCGGCGGTGGCGGGCTTGCCGCAACGCCTGTTGGTGCTGCGCGATCAGCTGCTTCCGTATCTGCCGACCCAGGGGTCGGACAAGCCGTTCTGGAACCTCTCGGTCAACTACACCTTGGTGCCGTACCCGACCTATCCACCTGCCATCATCAAGATGCAATCAGGCGCGAAGGAGTTCTGGCGTGTGGCCAATGCTTCCGCGAACTCTATTCTCGACCTGCAGGTCATGTATGACGGAAAGCCGCAACCGCTTCAGATTGTCGGCCTTGATGGCGTGCCGACGGGGTCGCAGGACGGGAAGCGCCAGGGAACGATTATCACGCGAAAGAACATTTTTCTGCCTCCGGCAGGCCGCGCGGAATTCATCGTCACGGGCCCGGACGCCGGCGTGAAACAGGCGACGGTAATCACCAACTACATTGACAGCGGACCGGCGGGCGATTTCCTTCCCGCTCGCCGGCTGGCTGTGATTCAGCAGGCCGCAAAAGCCACGCGGCTGCCGAAGATGCCAGCCGTCAGCAAAGCCCCGAACCGCCAGCGCTTCGAGGAACTGGCGGACGCAAAAGTCACGGGCAAGCGAAAGCTGTTTTTCTATGAAGTTTTCACCGAGAGCCGGGTGCCGCCCCCGAATCGGGCAGCCAAAAGAAAGCCGCCAGAAGACCAGAATATGGTGTTCTTCATTACGGTCGATGGCGACGTGAATCGTCCCTACGATCCCAACAATCCTCCTGCGATTGTCACGACGAAGGGAGCTGTGGAGGACTGGACGATCGAGAATCGGACCACCGAGCTGCACGAATTTCACATGCATCAGATCCACTTCCTCTTGCTGGAGATAAACGGGAAGAAGGTGCCGAAGAAAGATCAGCAGTTCTACGATACCTTCAACGTGCCGTACTGGGATGGCGAGAGCCCGAAATTTCCGAGCATCAAGGTGCGGATGGATTTTCGCGGCGCTGTGACGGGCGAGTTCGTCTATCACTGCCACATCCTCGATCATGAGGATCTCGGCATGATGGCGATCATACGCGTCAATTCCGCGAAAGATTCGGCAAAGGCCGTCAAGCCACCTCGACGTGGCCTGACAACAGCGCAGAGCGGCAAGGGTTCGGTTCGGCTCGCCGGTTAGGATCCGGCAGATCCATTCATTCGAGGATATCGGCGTTCTCTGAATGCCGGCGAAACCAGGCATGCGCGTAGCCGCACAGCGGGATGATCATCAGTCTCTGCTGGCGAGCGTGGGCCGAAATAGCGCGCATCAGCCGGTCCGCGGCACCTTTGCCGCGGAGCGGTGGCGGAGCCTCGACGTGTGGAATCAGGACACGATCGCCGCTCCGGCGATACTCAGCGAAGGTGGTGAGTCCGTCTTCCGCCCACTCATAACGCTGCAGATCGCCGTTATCGCGAAACTGGGGCAAGTCGCTCATCGGTTCATGGCCGGGCCGCTTGAGTGAGAACGCGTGTCTAGCTATTTGGTTTGCGCGGGTCGCGGGACATCCAGGGCAGCATCAGCCCGATCGGCACGATCCAGGCTATGCCCGCGACAGCATAATAGAGGAATTTCACCAAGCCATTGGCCTGAGGAAGCACGCGGATGCCGACGCCCCACGCGATAACGATGAACACCGCCAACCAAACGAGAATTGCAAGCACTCCAATGAATTTTTTTGTATGGGGGCGGAGGGTCATGCGGTCAGAATCGCGATGCCGGAAGTCGCGTGTCCGCGAGGCGCCAGACCGAAGCAAATTCTTTGCGCACTTCCGCCGCCTCGCGAGTCTTGCCTTGCGCCCTTAGCGCCTGCGCCAAACCGAACAGCGCCCAGCCGTCATGACGATGAACGGCAAGGCTCTCGCGGTACACCGCCTCGGCCTCCGCCGGTTTGCGCGCGGCGAGCAGGGCTGCGCCATAGACATGGCTGACGGGCTGATACCAGTAGTCCGGCTCCGTGTAGGGCAGATCTTTGTAGAGTTCGTTCGCCGTATGGAAATAGGCCAGCGCGGCTTCTGTTCGACCCTTTAAACGGGCGATCTCGCCATCGATCAGGGAGAGCGCGACCTTTGCCATGTGCGTGCCGGGGACCGGAAAGGCATCGATGTCCGCGAACATGTTGTTGTCGATCATCTTGGCCAACGCGGCCCGTTCTTTCCCGGCCCTTTTGAACTGACGCTTGTTCGCGTAGGCGATAGCTCGGCCGTAGTGCGAGATCGCCGTGTCCAGCTTCAGCTCGGGCGATGGTATTTTCTCGGCGAGCGCCTTGTTCCATTTTCCGAACCGGATGTCGGTCACGATCGGCACGAGAAGATAGAGCTGCACCGGCGGGATTTGCGCGGCCACCGGCATGCCGGCCGCGGCGGCGCGCTGCAGCCGTTGTCCCGCATCTTCGGCTGCGCGGTAGCGGCCAAGCATCGCGGACGACGTCCACAGAAAATGGATGTTGTGGCTGTAATAGGCGAGGGGATAGAAGCCCTGGGCCTTGCAGGCCGCGATGTATTCTTCATCCTTCAGCGCGGCCAAGGTATTTGCCTTCACTGCATCCTC
>Ga0213876_10000908_pt1 | contig 19682 bp, 15 predicted proteins | sample BarmaccomBMRX_R9_FD_160113 | JGI IMG/M metagenome (GOLD analysis project Ga0213876, IMG submission 160113) | Root-associated microbial communities from Barbacenia macrantha in rupestrian grasslands, the National Park of Serra do Cipo, Brazil - RX_R9 | ecosystem: Host-associated > Plants > Roots... | reverse complement strand
GGGTGCGCGCCATCAGTCTGCCGCCTGGCGCAAGCTGGAGCAGAATGCCGTCAGCAGGTTTTCGCTCCTTGGCATTGTTGCGGTGTCGACGCTCGTGCTGTCCGGCGCGATCAATGCCTGGATCATCGTCAGGAGCTGGCAGGTGCTGCTGGCCACCGCCTATGGCCAGCTTCTGCTGGTCAAGATAGCGGTCGTCGCCCTGATGGTCGCGTTTGCCTGCGTCAACCGGCTTTGGCTTACGCCGCAGCTCGCCGCAACGGCGGCCGCGGATGCGTCACTGCAGCTGGCCCGAAACAGCGGAATCGAGTTTGCGCTGGGGCTTGCCGTCTTCGCCATCGTGGGTGCGCTCGGCCTCCAGCATCCCATGATACACCCCTAAATTCCTTCGACTGGAGCTATACGAAATGAACATCCGCAATCGCATATTCAAGCCGCTCGCCGGCCTTGCCATGCTCGCTGTCATGATGAGCTCTCTGTTGGGGGCGCCGGCTCGCGCCGAGGAGGTCAAGGCCGGCGATCTCGTCATCAGCCAGGCCTGGAGCCGCGCGACGCCGCGCGGCGCCAAGACCGGTGGCGGCTTTCTCACCATCGAGAACAAGGGCAGTGCGCCCGACCGCCTGGTTGCCGTGTCCGGCGATTTCGCCGACAAGATCGAGGTGCACGAGATGGCGGTCAAGAACGGCGTCATGACCATGCGCGCGGTTGAGAACGGCCTGACCATCGAGCCCGGCAAGACCGTCACGCTCGCGCCGGGCGGCTACCACCTGATGATGCTTGACCTGAAGGCGCCGCTGAAGCAGGGCGACAAGCTGCCGGTCACGCTGCAATTCGAGAAGGCGGGCACCGTCGTGGTCACGCTTGATGTCCAGGGCGTCGGCGCCAAGGGGCCCGCCGCCGAAGGCGGAAAGATGGACATGAAGATGGATGGCATGAAGAAGATGTGAAGGACGCCGCCGCTTATTTCGCGCGCTCCTTCAGGAACGCGATGAGATCGGCGCGATCCCCTGCCTTGTCGACGCTGAAGTACATTTTTGAGCCGGGAACGAGGACTTCCGGGTCGGCCAGCCATTTGTCGAGATTGGCTTCGGTCCAGACGATGCCAGCGTTCTTCAGCGCTTCCGAATAGTCGAAGCCCGCAACGGTGCCGGCAGCGCGGCCGACCACGCCGCGGTGCATGGGGCCGATCTGGTTCTTGTCGAATGAGTGACAGGCCTGGCAGTCGCGATAGAGGGCTTCGCCGCGCGCGGCGTCACCAGCAGCCTCGGCGGTTGCGGTCGCCACTGTTGCGACCAGCAGGGCGGCCAGTCCGCGATGCGCCAGATGGGTTGCGGTTTGGAAGGCGGATGCCTTGACGGCGCTGGGCGATTTGCTGTCCATGAATTCCCCAAAACCTTGACTTCGGATCGGCTCAGGGATGAGCAGAGGACGCGGCGGTTTATTCCCGGGTCGCTTCCCCGGGCGTTTCCGTAGCCGCTGGTCCGGGTCAAAAATTGCAGAAGAAATCTGGGCTTAGGCCCTTTCCTTCAGCTTCGCCTTGTGTTTTTCCCGGCAATCCGCTTTCACTGCCCCAAACACCCCATCGATTCCTCGTCCGAGCCCCGTCCCATGCGACTGTCCCGGTTTTTCCTGCCCATCCTCAAAGAGAATCCCAAGGAGGCCGAGATCGTCTCGCACCGCCTGATGCTGCGCGCCGGCATGCTGCGGCAGGAGGCGGCGGGCATCTATGCCTGGCTGCCGCTGGGCTTTCGCGTGCTGAAGAAGATCGAGCAGATCGTGCGCGAGGAGCAGGACCGCTCGGGCGCGCTGGAGCTCTTGATGCCGACCCTGCAGCTTGCCGATCTCTGGCGCGAGAGCGGGCGCTATGACGCCTACGGTCCGGAGATGCTGCGGATATCAGACCGCCACAAGCGCGAGCTTCTCTACGGGCCGACCAACGAGGAGATGATCACCGAGATCTTCCGCGCCTATGTGAAATCGTACCGGAGCCTGCCGCTCAATCTCTACCACATCCAGTGGAAGTTTCGCGACGAGCAGCGTCCGCGCTTCGGCGTGATGCGCGGCCGCGAATTTCTGATGAAGGATGCCTATTCCTTCGATCTCGACGAGGCCGGCGCGCGGCGCGCCTACAACAAGATGTTCGTCGCCTACTTGCGCACCTTCGCCCGCATGGGCCTGAAGGCCATTCCGATGCGCGCCGAGACCGGGCCAATCGGCGGCGACCTCAGCCACGAGTTCATCGTGCTAGCCGAGACCGGCGAGTCCGGCGTCTATTGCGACCGCAGGGTGCTCGACCTGCCGATCCCCGCCGAGGACGTCGACTATGACGGCGATCTGACGCCGATCATCAAGCAGTGGACTTCGGTTTACGCCGCCACCGAGGACGTCCACGATGCCGCGCGCTTCGAGCAGGAGGTATCGGCCGAGCACAGGGTCCATACCCGGGGCATCGAGGTCGGTCAGATCTTCTATTTCGGAACCAAATATTCCGATGCAATGAAGGCCATGGTCGCCGGGCCCGACGGGGCCGAGGTGCCGATCCATGGCGGCTCCTACGGCGTCGGGGTCTCGCGGCTGGTCGGCGCGATTATCGAGGCCTGCCATGACGAGGCCGGCATCAAATGGCCGGAGGCGGTCGCCCCATTCACGGCCGTGATCCTCAACCTGAAACAGGGGGCCGATGATACCGACGCGGCGTGCGAAAAACTTTATCGTGAGTTGTCGGCGAGGGGCGTCGATGTGTTGTATGACGATACCGACCAGCGCGCCGGTGCCAAGTTTGCCGCTGCCGACCTGATCGGCATTCCCTGGCAGATCATGGTCGGGCCAAAAGGGCTCGCCGAGGGCAAGGTGGAGATCAAGCGGCGCAGCGACGGCATGCGTGAGACCCTGTCGCCGGCGGACACGATCGCGCGGCTGGCCGGCGCGTAGCGAGCATCGGATCCGTCAGACTCTGGGTTTATCCACCGAGCGCACCCGAAGAGGCGGCCAGAACGGCCACATTTGGCCCCGAATCATGGGATTATCGGACGATGGATGGCACCATGAACGAGCACGTCGAAACCGCGCCCTTCTCGGCCTATGAATGGATGCTGTCGGGGCGCTATCTTCGCGCGCGACGCCGGGAAGGGTTCATCTCCGTCATTGCCGGTTTCTCCTTTCTCGGAATCATGCTGGGGGTCGCAACCCTCATCATCGTGATGGCCGTCATGAACGGCTTTCGCAAGGAGCTCCTGGACAAGATCCTCGGGCTCAACGGGCATCTCCTCGTGCAGCCGCTGGAATCGCCGCTGACCGACTGGAAGGACGTCGCCGACCGCATCAGCCAGGTGCAGGGCATCCGGCTGGCTGCGCCGGTCGTGGACGGCCAGGCACTGGCGTCCTCGCCGTTCAATGCCTCGGGCGTGCTGGTGCGCGGCATCAGGTCGGATGATCTCAACAACCTCACCTCGATCGCCAAGAACGTCAAGCAGGGCACGCTCGACGGCTTCGATAGCGGGCAGGGCGTCGCCATCGGGCGACGGCTTGCCGACCAGCTCTCGCTGCATGCCGGCGACAGCCTCACGCTGGTCTCGCCGAAAGGCGCGGTCACGCCGATGGGCATGACGCCGCGCATCAAGCCTTACAAGGTGGCGGCAGTGTTCGAGATCGGGATGTCCGAATACGACAGCGGCATGGTGTTCATGCCGCTCTCCGAGGCGCAGGGCTATTTCAACCGCAACAGTGACGTCACCGCGATCGAGGTCTTCACCACCAATCCGGACCGCATCGACGTGTTCCGCAAGGCAGTGACGGAGGCAGCGGGCCGGCCGGTGTTTTTGGTCGACTGGCGGCAGCGCAACTCGACCTTCTTCAACGCGCTGCAGGTCGAGCGCAACGTGATGTTTCTGATCCTGACCATGATCGTGCTGGTGGCGGCGCTCAACATCGTCTCCGGCCTGATCATGCTGGTGAAGGACAAGGGCAGCGACATCGCCATCCTGCGCACGATGGGCGCGTCGCAAGGGGCGATCATGCGCATCTTCCTGATCACCGGGGCCGCGATCGGCGTGGTCGGGACCATCGTCGGCTTCTTCGTCGGCCTCGTCATCTGCCTGAACATCGAGACGATCCGGCAGTTCCTGTCCTGGCTCACGTCGACCGAATTGTTCTCGCCGGAACTTTATTTCCTCTCAAAGCTGCCGGCCGAAATCGATGTCGGCGAGACCAGCGCCGTCGTCATCATGGCGCTCACACTGTCCTTCCTGGCGACGCTCTATCCGTCCTGGCGTGCCGCGCGTCTCGATCCCGTCGATGCGCTTCGCTACGAGTGAGGCACTGATGGGCCAGGGGGCGGACGATGTGCCGGTCATCTATCTCCACGAGATAAGGCGCCGGTACATCCAGGGCGAGGCGCCGCTGACCGTGCTCGATGGCGTCAAGCTCGCCTTGTGGGCGGGACAGTCGGTGGCCCTGGTCGCACCATCGGGCTCCGGCAAGTCGACGCTGCTGCACATTGCGGGCCTCCTCGAAAGCCCCGATGAGGGCGAGGTCTATGTCGCGGGCGCGCCGACCTCGCAACTCACCGATGGCGAGCGCACCAATATCAGGCGCACCGATATCGGCTTCGTCTACCAGTCGCACCGGTTGCTGCCCGAATTCACCGCGTTGGAAAACGTCATGCTGCCGCAGATGATCCGCGGCCTGAAACGCAGGGAGACCATCAAGCGCGCCACCGAGATCCTGAGCTATCTCGGCCTCGGCGAACGCGTCACCCACCGGCCGGCGGAATTGTCGGGCGGCGAGCAGCAGCGTGTGGCGATCGCCCGCGCCGTCGCCAACGCGCCGCGCTGCCTGCTGGCGGACGAGCCGACCGGCAATCTCGACCCGGGGACCGCCGAGCATGTCTTCCACGCGCTGATGCAGCTCGTGAAGGCGACGCGGGTCGCGATGCTGATCGCAACCCACAACATGGAGCTCGCCGGCCGCATGGACCGCCGCGTCTCGCTGGTCGACGGCAAGGTCGTCGAGCTGGACTGACGCTCGCGGACCAGCCGCGGCCTCTTACCGTCAGTCCGTCATTGCGAGCGAAGCGAACCAATCCAGACTGTCGCCGCGGAGACGGTCTGGATTGCTTCCGCCTTCGTTCCCTGAGCTTCGGCGGACAAGTCGGCGCAGGGCGCCTCCCAATGACGAGGCGCGAGCGCCGACATGCCTCTCCGCCGTCATTGCGAGCGAAGCGAAGCAATCCAGACTGTCGCCGGGGAAGCAGTCTGGATTGCTTCGGCGCCAAGGCGCCTCGCAATGACGAAACTCTTCGATTCAATTTTCAAACAGCCTTGAGGGCACGGCGGCGCATTCTCGCGGGCGGAAAGCCCCGAGGGATGCGGTCACGTTGTCCCTCCAGAAAACAGAGGGCGCAGGGAATGCCGGGTGAAGGCCTCACCCATGGCCCCCGTGCGTAAAAAAAAGCACGGGGAAGGAACCACAGGTTCAGCCAAATCATCCGGCATTCCCTGCGCGACGGTTTACGGCTTATAGCGCGCTCTCCCCGGGGAACCGGGCTTTCTTGCCCCCGTCATCGGCGAAACGTCTTTTCGCCAACTTGACACCAGCGTCGGGGTGCCAGGACCACACGCCTTTGCCGTCCGCGTTCACTGCGCTCGTCCAGCGCCTTGCTCGCGTCCATCGCAGGCCCGCCTCACGTTCAGTGACGATTGGCCAAAACGCCCTCTATCATCGAGGCGGGATGGGTGGACTATTGTTCTGATTTTCAGAACATGTCAAGCGGAATTCGCCGGCCGGTCCCCAACCGGCGAGGTCAGCCTTGATTAGCTTCACGAATTTCGATTTTCCGCACCAGCGACTTTTGCGGCCTGGACCGCTTCGCGCGAAGCTAGGCGTCGCCAAAATCAAATTGATTCGCCCGTCGGGCAAAATCACTTGATCTCAAAGCGGTGGCCTCGCACGCGAATATGCGAGTTTTCACGCCAACGACGATTCTGCCCTGCCACGCTGGTCGCGCGACAGCAACTTGAAAACTTCGCGGTGCAGATCGCGCACCCGAACTTCAATGTTGACTCGTTGCCCGCGATCGACGCGCTCATCGGCCATCTCGATAGTGACGACAGAGACGCGGTACTGGCGCGCGCCGCAGAGAACGCTGCGCCGCGATGTTCGATCCTTGCAGATCGCTCGGTGCTTCGTCCGTGCGATTGGTGATGGACTTGGCAGGCCCATCCATCCTGCGGGATGTGATTTGCAGATGGCGCGCCCAGTAGTATGATTTTGAAATTGCTCATTCGACAGATCAATTCAATGAATTTGATCCGTACCATCGGGCTTGCCACAATCGGTCGCGTTTCGCTCTTTGTCGCGATAGGGGCCTTGTTGGGATATATTCAAATGCTGTTGGAGACTCGCCTTGACGAGACGCCCGAGTTTCCGCCCGAGCTTATCAAAGTGCTGTTCGCTTGGGTTTTGGTACAGTGCCTGATCATTATCGCGGCGCTCGCCTCGTGGAAATTCGCGGTCGGCGATACGTATTGGAAGGCACCGGTGCTGTACTTCCTGATATTTCTGAACGTGCTTCTGCTGCTGGTGGTCCTTCCCCGCTTCATTCCCGACGTCGTCATGAATGGACTAAACGATCTCCCGGTCGGCGGCGGCGCGCAACTACGCGCTTTTATCGCGGCGCGCCCCGCCTGGGGCGTCCTCGTTGGAGTGATGATCATGATTAGCGAAGCTCTCGATGTTTTTGCGACGTTCGCTTTTGTCATTCGCGCAATGATCGTTCGGTCGGGAAAATGGGCGGGCCTCGTTTTCCTGTTGATTGGCACCATCGCGGGTTCGGGCTTCTCTCTGTCGGTGGATTCGACGGCGACGTCTCTCCTGCAATCTCCATTTCTTTTGGGATTAAGCGCACTTGCGTTCCGCGTCTTGCCGACGAGGTCATCCGCCCCGACGATTCGAACACACCTTGTCGAGGCTCGCTGATCAAGACGCCACATGATGAATTTCAACCTCCGTCCGTATTTGACCTCGCGTGGTGGCGTGCAAACTCTTCGGCAAAAACAGCATGCTGCGTTGGGTCATTGAAATTAAATTCACTCAGCTCCGGCGGTGGTTCGACGACCGGCGGGCCTTCGATGATGATGGGCAGGAAATGCGGGATCCCGTCGGGCGAGTTTCTTTGATTCTGCAGCGCGAGTGTTGCTTCTCGAATGACCCATTCCGATCGCTTCGCATTGGATGACCAAAATAGATAAAAGGCATCACAGCCTGCAATCTGTGTATAGATTTCCTCTTTCCAGCGTTGACCTGGTTCGAGCGAGAGAAGGTCATGGAAGTAGTCGATCTTCTGTGCTTTCAGCATTTTCACCATATCGAGCACCTTCGGTCGATCTGCGGAGGCATAGGACAAGAACACCTTGTTGAACCGCAGCGCCTTTTCGGCAACCGGAGCCGAGGTCGCCCCGTCGGAATCAGGAATGGCCTGTAGCCTTAGCTCGATGATCCCGGCGGGCGCTCCATTTACAAAGACCCGGATCAGCGGCTTGTACTTCCTCGCACCGAATCTTGTCGGGAGCCTTGCCGCATATGCAACATGAGCAACATAGCCCCGCCACATAAATTCCTGATCTGGGCTTTGAATTTCGGCACCCCGACTCTCAATGGCAATTCGGACTTTGTCACCATGCGACAGAGGAAGCTTCAACGGAACAGTCTTGAATAACGTGGTGGCGGCATCGAGCTCTTCTGCGACAGCCTTTGCATCGGCCAGTTGCTCGGGGCTGTGTATGACAACCTGAATGTAGAAATCGTCACCAGGTGCGACGGTGGGTGGCGCGAAGGCTGCGATATTCACCGGCTTTGAACTGTCGCCAGCTGGTGTCTGCACGGGAGCTTCGTCGTGATCAATTGCCGTGTTTGGACTTGCGGCTGACGCGGACTCTTTTGCGTCATGGAGTGAAAATTGTGCCGCAAGCTCCGAGGTGATTTCAGAATGAGCTTTTCCACTGCGGTCCGAGCTGAGCCCCACCTCTCGACTTGTCGATGAATATAGTCGGCTGGCAGCCCATACTCCTGCGATAAAAAATCCAGCAGCCCCAAAATGGACCAATATCGGGAGATTCCGAATTGCGAGCTTGATTGCCCCCGATGGAAGCCCGGCCAGAATGAAGTCAGGTTCCGTCGGTGGGAGGTGGGGGAGAGGAAAGGCTGCGGCAACAAGAGCGAAAAGCGAATCAATCAGCATGACCAACTTCCTTGATCGACTTGATTGCTGCTCTCGTAGAGGAATACCACAGAGGGGCGCGGACGTCCTCGGCTCATCCCACCTTTTGATTCGGCGTGTAATGAAACTTCAGCTTGGATTTGGCGGACCCCGCTTGCGAATATGCAGGCCTGGGCGAGCGCCGATCCGGCCCTGAAGTGCGGGACCGACATGCTGCCGCGTCCGGTCGGGATTTTTTCCCGACGCGCCCGGGACATTTTCTGCCGCATCTTTCTTGAAGCACCTGCGCGGAGAGTGCACCCTCACTCATGACCGCCCAGAGCAAGAAGGCGGGCTTTGCAGGAAACGAAGGAAGAAACGCGATGCGCAATCTCCCGATGCGACCGGTGCAGTCCTGGCCAAGCGCACGATCTGGAAAAGCACTCGGCTCTGCCTTGCTTTCGATTGCGGTGGTCGCGCCCTGGAATGCCCTGGCGGAAGAGGCGGCTCCCGCGCCATCGGCGCTGGCAGGCCCGAGCATCGGGTCGCTTCCTGATGAGTTGTCGCCGTGGGGCATGTTTCTTCACGCCGACATTGTGGTGAAGGCCGTCATCCTAGGCCTTGCGCTGGCATCGGTCGCGACCTGGACCGTCCTGCTGGTCAAGACGATTCAGTTGCGTCTGGCGCGGCGCGCCGCACGTCGAGCCTCTGCAACGCTGATGGCGTCCCCGTCCCTCTTCGGTGCGATCAGGCAACTCGCGGGACAGCGAAGCGCTGTGATCCGGCTTCTGGCGGCAGCCGAGGATGAGCTTGACAGGTCGCAAGACCTCTCCGCGGAAGGCATCAAGGAACGTGTGGCCTGGGAGCTCGAACGGCTCCAGGGGGTAGCGGCACGGCAGATCGGGCGCGGCATGGGCGTGCTCGCCACCATCGGCGCGGTCGCCCCGTTCATCGGGCTATTCGGTACGGTGTGGGGGATCATGAACAGCTTTGTCGGCATTTCCCGCGCCCATACCACCAACCTCGCCGTCGTTGCGCCGGGCATCGCCGAAGCGCTGCTGGCGACCGCCTTCGGGTTAGTCGCCGCCATTCCGGCGGTCGTGATCTACAATGTCTTCGTGCGCTCGATTGGCGGATATCGCGCCGACCTCACCGATGCCTCGGTGGCGATCCTGCGTCTGCTCAGCCGTGATCTCGAACGGGACAATCGGGAGTTCGACTTAAGGCGCGGCCCGCGTGCGGCCGACGCGCCGGCACTGTCGATCGCCCAATCGGCGGAGTGAGGCATGGCCATCAGCTTTGCCAAGCGCGACGACGAGTATGCCGAGGCGCACGAAATCAACGTGACGCCGTTCATCGACGTCATGCTGGTGCTGCTTATCATATTCATGGTGGCGGCGCCGCTCGCGACCGTCGACATCTCCGTCAATCTGCCGGCCTCGACATCGGAGCAGCAGCCGCGGCCCGACAAGCCGATCTTCGTCACGTACAAGGCGGACCATACATTCGCGGTCGGCGACGATGACGTGGCGCGTTCCGATGTCGCTGCCGCACTCGATGCCGCCACCGGTGCCGATCGTCAGCAGCGGGTGTTTCTGCGCGCCGACCAGTCGCTCTCCTACGGTGAGGTCATGCAGGTGATGAACCTGCTCCGCGACGCCGGCTATCAGAAGGTCGCGCTGGTGGCGCTCGAGAGCAGGAGCGCGCCGTGACCGTCCTCACGGTCGATGATCAACCGGATCAATTCAGCGAGTTCGCGCTCTGGTTTGCGGCTGTGGTCATCGTCCTCGTGCTCCATGTCGGGCTCGCGGTGGGATATCTGCGGCTGAGGCCGGAGCCGGAGACGCGCGCCGAGGCGCCGGCCTTCGACGTCGCCTTCATGCCCGCGCAGAGTGCGCCGACTGCACCGCCGACCGTCGACCAGCCGGACCCCGCGCCGACCAAAATGGACCGGCCCGAGGATCCGCCGAAAGAGCTGCCGCCGCCGGTCCCGAATGAGCCGCCACCGCCGCCACAGGTCGAGGCGATGGTGCCGCCCGAGGAGCCGCTGCCTGCGCCGCGCGTTCAGGTCGAGCCTGTTCCAGCGCCGCCGGTCCCCGAAGAGGCGACCGTTGTCCCGCCGGAGAGGCCGGTCGAGGCCGCGCCACCGCCTCCCAAACCGGCCGTCCGCGAGCCGCCGCCGCGCAAGGTGACGCATGACGAAAAGGTGGAGAAGCGCCAGGCGCCGCCGAAGTCCGTCGGTGCGCCGGGAAGCAAGCCCATGCGCGTCGCGGCGGCGCCCAATCCCGGCGCTGAGAGCGAGGGAGCCCGGGTGGGGCGGGAATCCTGGTTGAGCCAGTTCGGTGCACAGATCCAGCGCGTCGCGACTTATGCGACGAACGGCAACAGGGACACCGGTACGGCGCAGGTGAGCGTGACGGTCGATCGCAATGGACGCCTTCTGACCCATCACATCGCAAGAAGCGGCGGCTCGGCGACCCTGGACCATGCCGCGCTTTCGATCATTGAACGCGCGGCACCTTTTCCGCATTTTCCTGCCAGCATGCCCGAAGCGCAGATCACCAGGCTCGTTCCGATACACCTGAAGCCGCAGTAAGTTGGGGAGAATATCCCTGATGGCACGAGAACAATTCCTGTTGCGGGCGTTGGACCGACTATCTACGAGTCGCCTTACTGCCGATTTCGCTTGAATGGTACCGGATGGTGGCGCGCGAGCAGATGCGATCAAGGCGAGGAGGGGGACGTTTGAGCGGGCGCACGGTGCTTAAGAGCGCGCTGTTGTTGATCTGTGCGATGCTGCCGGTCGCAGTTGCCGCGCAGGAGGCGATACCGACGATCGAAGCCGTTGGCATTTCGCCCGTCCCCGGCGGCGAGATCGATCGCGACAAGGTCCCATCCAATCTTCAGTCGATCGGTGCGGCCGATCTCGATCATGCCAAGACGCCGTCGCTGCTCGATGGCATGGTGCAGTCGCTGCCCGGCGTGACCCTGAGCGACCAGTCCGGCAATGCGTTTCAGCGCAATCTCGACTATCGCGGCTTCTCCGCCTCGCCGGTGCCGGGGACGCCGCAGGGCATCGCCGTCTATCAGAACGGCAATCGCATCAACGAAGCTTTTGGCGACGTCGTGAATTGGGACCTCATCCCGGAGATGGCGATCGCGCGCATGACGCTGATGCCGAACAATCCGCTGTTCGGCCTCAACGCGACCGGCGGCGCCATGTCGATCGAGATGAAGAACGGTTTTACCTATCAGGGCAACGAGGCCGAGCTGCGCGGCGGCTCCTTCGGACGCATCTCGGCGGGCGCACAGAGCGGATACCAGAAGGACAATCTTTCGGCCTACGTCGCCGGCGACACCACCTATGACAGGGGCTGGCGCGACTTCTCGGCATCCTCCCAGATCCGACGCATGTATGTCGATCTCGGTGCGAAGGGCGATCAGACGGAATTCCACGTCTCGTTCACCGGCGCCGACAACAAGCTTGGCGGGACCGTCGCCACGCCGATCGAGATGCTCAATCGGCGCTGGTCGAGCGTCTTCACCTGGCCGCAGACCACGCATCTGCAACTCGCCTTCCTGCAGGCGAACGGAAAGTGGACGCCGACCGACACGCTGACGCTGCAGGGCAACGCCTATTTCCGCAGCTACCGCGCCGCCCATGTCGACGCCAACGGCAGCGATGCTCAGCCCTGCGATCCGGCCGTCGCTCCCGCGCTTGCCGGCCAGATATGCATCGGCGATCCGGCAACGCCGCTCAACGTGAACATGCCGGTGTTCAACACGCTTCCGGGCAACTCCGCACTCGGCGAGATCGACCGCAACACCACGACGTCGAACAGTTTTGGCGGCTCCCTGCAGGCGACCTCGACCGCACAACTGTTCGGGCACGACAACCACTTTGTGGTCGGCACCAGTGTCGATCGCGGCCACTCGAACTTCCAGTCGTCCTCCGAACTCGGCACGATCGACCAGAATTTCTTCGTCACCGGCACCGGCGTCTTCATCGATCAGCCCTTGGCTGACCTTGCTCCGGTCAATCTCGGCACCAACAACACCTATGTCGGTGTCTACGCCACTAACACCTTCGACATCACCTCGCAGCTCTCCTTCACCGCCGGTGGCCGCTACAACTTCGCACAGATCAATCTGCAGGACCTGACCGGCACCAATCCGCTGCTCACCAGCCAGAACCAGTTTCAGCGCTTCAATCCCGTAGTCGGCCTCACCTACAAGATCACGCCTAACATGAGCGCCTACGCCGGCTACTCGGAAGCCAACCGTGCCCCGACGCCGCTCGAGCTCGGCTGCTCGGATCCCGCCATTCCCTGCCAGATCGACAATTTTCTGCTCGCCGATCCGCCGCTCAAGCAGGTGGTGTCGCACACGACAGAGGGCGGCCTGCGCGGCGAGTTTTCTGGCGGCGGTGCATCTGCAGAGCTGGTGACCAAGGCACCGAAGAAAGCCGACACGGTCGCGGACAGCGGCTGGCGGCTGCGCTGGGGCCTCAGCCTGTTCCGCGCCGACAACAGCGACGATATCATCAATATTGCGAGCCAGGTTCCGGGCCACGGCTTCTTCCAGAATGCCGGCACCACGCTGCGCCAGGGCCTCGAGGCGAAGGTCGATCTCGGCTGGAACCGCTGGACCGCCTATGCCAACTACACCTTTATCGACGCGACCTATCAAAATTTTCTGACACTTTCATCGCCCCACAACCCGATGGCCGTTGGCGGCCTCATCTCGGTCGTTCCCGGCGATCACATTCCGGGAATCCCGGCGCAGCGTTTCAAGGCTGGTGCTGAATATGCCGTGACCGACGCCTGGAAAATCGGTGCCGATCTCAACGTGGTCGGCAGCCAGTGGCTGATCCACGACGACTCCAATCTGAATGCGAAGGTGCCGGCCTACTGGGTCGTCAACATGCACACGTCCTACCAGGTAACGAAGAACATCGAGCTCTTCGGGTTGGTGCAGAACCTGTTCAACCAGCATTACTACTCCGCCGGTACATTCTTCGACACCGGCGGCTTCAACAACTCGACGCTCGGTGGCGCCAACCTGCTCACCTTCAACGATCCGCGGACCTTACTGCCGGGCATGCCGCTCGCGATCTATGCTGGCATCAGGGCGACGTTCTGAACATCTACGTTGTCGGAAGACGCAAGCGCGCCGCGGGTCCTGTTCGCGGCGCCTTTGCTTGCTGGCGTTCATTCCAGCCGCTGCATGCGCCTGTGATGGCGGCGCGGATGATGAAAAGAACCGATCGGTTCTGCAAAGGCGAGGAACGGATTGACCTCGCATTGTGCGGCACGGCCGGCCGCGGAGGCGCCGCATTGGGCCAGCGAGGTGAAGGCGCACTCGACATGCGTGGCCGGGCCGTAAACATGCAGGCAGACCGGATAGTCCGGCGAATAGGTCTGTGCGCACACAGGCGCTGATGCAGCAATGACCCCGGCGACAAGCATCGTCATACTGAAGTTGCGCATCCGAGGGTCCTTCTCCTCGTCGCCCCGACAAATGTTCGCGTCTTCGCCGTCAATCCGCTGCAGCGGCGGCCTTTGTTGCATCACAAAGCAGCAACTCCGTGGCCGAGCCTTTAGGCCGCGCTCACGTTGCCTCGATCGTTCGCGAAGCGCCTGTCAAGCTCTTGGCCTTGTGACGCCGCATTCCGCGGCTAACGACGACCCGCCGCTGTGCGGAATCGCGGTCGCTGAACTCCTCTCTGCAAAAGAAACGGCCAAGAGATACGACCAGAAACGCGAAGAGTTTCACGCGTACGAGGTTTTGCAATGTGGCTGGTCCGGGGCAGTCGTCACAATGACTCCATGAATGGATGACTTCTAATTTAGAATGTGGAGATAGGTGTTGAATTTCAGGAAAAATTACGAGTCGCAGAAATGCCCGAAAGAAACGCTTCAATTGTCGCTGCGAACACAGGGGCTCGCATGGCGAAAGACTGTGGAACAATTCGCTGCCGATGAGCAGCCGAGCACTTTGTTAGAGGCCGTGCGTGGCCTTGGGGACAATTCTAGACAAACGGGCGGACTTCGAAAATGAAAAAGCTTCTCCTTGCAACGACGGGATTATGCGCGCTTGCATCAGCGCCCGTCTTCGCGGCTGACCTGCCGGCGCGGACCTACACCAAGGCGCCGCCTGCTGTCATGACGACGATCAACGACTGGAGCGGCTTCTACGTCGGTTTCAATGCCGGCGGCGGCGCGGCGAACGACCGCTGGACCCGGCTGACCAATGCCGGCGTTCCCGTCAATGCGTTGATGGCCAACGAGGGCACGACCAATGGGGGAGGCGCCGCGGTCGGCGGCCAGATCGGCTATCGCTTCCAGACCGGAGCCTGGGTGTTCGGTGTCGAAGCGCAGGGCGATTGGGCGAACTTCAAGGGTCAGAGGGTCAATCTGATCACGCCGACGCTGACCGACCGCTCGCGAGTCAACGGCTTCGGTCTGTTCACCGGTCAGGTCGGCTACAGCTTCCTGCCGAACTTCCTCGGCTACATCAAAGGCGGCGCGGCCGTCGTCGGCGACCGCTACGATACGTTCACCACCGCGACTAATGTGATGCTGGATCGCGCCAACTCTACGCGCTGGGGCGGCACGGTCGGTGCAGGCCTCGAATACATGTTCGCGCCGAACTGGTCGGTCGGCATCGAATACGACCATCTGTTCATGGGCACCAAGAACCTGAACTTCGTCAACGCCGCCGGCGCGACGCTGATGACCCGCAGCATCAAGGAAGACATCGACATCGGCCTGATCCGGGTCAACTACAAGTTCGGCCCGAGCTTCATGGGCATAGGCAGCATGGGCATGATGGGAATGGGCAAGTAATCAGACTGCCCCGCGCAAAGCGCTGATTCAAAGCCCCGGCGTTTTGCCGGGGCTTTTCTCTGCGGGGGATCCGCCGGCACGGGCAGGAGCTTGCGGTCGGAGGCGAGGCGCGCCGGGGACGCTGTTAACCACGCCAAGCACTTGCATGGGCGACGGCGCAACCGGCGTGCGGGCACGGCTTGACGCGAGAACAAAACTGGAACAATGTTCTTCCTACGTTCTCGTGCCATGGAGGTCCAAATGCTCAAGATTTTCGTCGAAGAGGCGGCTGCGCTGGCCTCGATCGCGCTGTTCGTGGGAATGATTGCGGTGTGGGCGCAAATCCTTCCACAGCTTTGATTTTCGGAGGCCGGCCCGGCGGCGCGAGCTGGGGAAAATTGGGACGGTGCGGGCGAGTTTCGCTGCAGGCGTGGACTTCGCTGGTGCAAGCCCCCACGATATCGGCGCGAGTCGGCCGCTGGAAAGTTCCAGACGGCCGGTCAGCGTCTTTGTCACCCACCCGAAACGAAAGCGGCCTTGAGCGACCATGTCTGGCGCCGGATTTGTCCATCTTCACGTCCACTCGGCCTATTCACTGCTGAAGGGCTCGATCAAGATCGCCAAGCTTGCGGAACTCGCCAAGGCCGACCGCCAGCCGGCGCTGGCGTTGACCGATACCGACAACATGTTCGGGGCGCTGGAGTTTTCGGACAAGATGGCGGGCGCCGGCATTCAGCCGATCGTCGGCCTCGAACTTGGGGTCGATTTCGGCGACATCGATCCCAATGCGCGGAGCGCGCAAGGCTCCTCGCCGTCGCGAATCGTACTGCTCGCCGCGCGCGAGCGCGGCTATCGCAGCCTGATGCGGCTGAACTCGCGGGCGTTTCTGGAAACGCCCGTGCATCAGTCGCCGCACATCAAGTTCGACTGGCTGGACGGAGAGTCGGAGGACCTGATCGCGCTGACCGGCGGGCCGGACGGGCCGATCTCGCGCGCCTTTGCGGACGATCACGTCGCGCTCGCAACCGCGCGCTGCGAGCGCCTCGCCGCGCTGTTCGGCGATCGCCTCTATGTCGAGCTGCAGCGCCACGGCATGGAGAAGGAGAGGCGCGTCGAGGGCGCGCTGATCGATCTGGCCTATGAGAAGGGGCTGCCGCTGGTTGCGACCAACGAGCCATATTTCGCATCCAATGACGATTACGAAGCGCACGACGCGCTGCTCTGCATTGCCGGCGGCAAGCTGATCGCGGAAACCGACCGCGAGCAGCTCACGTCAGACCATCGCTTCAAGACGCGTGCGGAAATGGCGGTGCTGTTTGCCGACATTCCGGAGGCGCTGGCCTCCACCGTCGAGATCGCCGAGCGCTGCTCGTTCCGCCCGATGACGCGCAAGCCGATCCTGCCGCTGTTCACGGTCGGCGCGGGGACGGATGCGGCCGATGCCGCCAGCGCGGAAGCCGGCGAATTGCGCCGGCAGGCGGAGGAGGGACTGGCGCGGCGGCTCTCCGTTCACGGCCTTGCCCCTTCCATGACCGAGGAGGACTATCACAAGCGGCTCGCTTTCGAGCTCGACGTCATCACCCGCATGAAATATGCGGGCTACTTCCTGATCGTGTCCGACTTCATAAAATGGGCGAAGGCGCAAGGCATTCCGGTCGGGCCCGGCCGCGGCTCGGGCGCAGGCTCGCTGGTCGCCTGGGTGCTCACCATCACCGATCTCGACCCGATGCGGTTCAACCTGCTGTTCGAGCGCTTCCTCAACCCGGAACGCGTCTCGATGCCGGACTTCGACATCGACTTCTGCCAGGACCGGCGCGGCGAGGTGATCTCCTATGTGCAGCAGCGCTATGGCCGCGACCAGGTGGCGCAGATCATCACCTTCGGCACCTTGCAGGCGCGCGGCGTGCTGCGCGACGTCGGCCGCGTGCTGCAGATGCCCTACGGCCAGGTCGACAAGCTCACCAAGCTCGTGCCGCAAAATCCCGCGGCCCCCGTCACGCTGGCGGCTGCGATCGAAGGCGAACCAAAGCTGCAGGCCTTTCGCGACGAGGATCCCGTGGTGGCGCGGGCCTTCGACATCGCAATGCGGCTCGAAGGCCTGACGCGGCATGCTTCGACGCATGCGGCCGGGATCGTGATCGGCGATCGCCCGCTCAGCGAGCTCGTGCCGCTCTACCGCGATCCGAAGTCCGACATGCCGGTGACCCAGTTCAACATGAAATGGGTCGAGCCGGCCGGTCTCGTCAAATTCGACTTTCTCGGCCTGAAGACGCTGACCGTGCTCGACGTCGCGGTCAAGCTGCTGAAGCAGCGCGGCGTCCATGTCGATCTGGCGACATTGCCGCTGGATGATGCGCCGAGCTACCAGATGCTGGCGCGGGGCGACGTGGTCGGCGTGTTCCAGGTTGAAAGCCAGGGCATGCGGCGCGCGCTGATCGACATGCGGCCCGACCGTTTCGAGGACATCATCGCGCTGGTCGCGCTGTATCGGCCGGGCCCGATGGCCAACATCCCGACCTATTGCGCGCGCAAGCATGGCGACGAAGAAAGCGAATATCTGCATCCGCTCCTCGAGCCGATCCTGAAGGAGACTTTTGGCGTCATCATCTATCAGGAACAGGTGATGCAGATCGCCCAGCAGATGGCCGGCTATACGCTGGGGCAAGCCGACCTGCTGCGGCGCGCGATGGGCAAGAAAATCCGCGCCGAGATGGAGAAGCAGCGCGAGATTTTTGTCCAGGGCGCGGTGAAGAACGGCGTGCCGAGGGGGCAGGCGGACACCATCTTCGAGCTGCTCGCAAAGTTCGCCGACTACGGCTTCAACAAGAGCCATGCGGCCGCTTACGCGCTCGTCTCCTATCACACCGCCTATATGAAGGCGCATTATCCGGTCGAGTTCCTGGCGGCCTCGATGACACTCGACCTCAACAACACCGACAAGCTCTCCGAGTTTCGCGCCGAGGCGCAGCGGCTCGGCATCAAGGTCGAGCCGCCCTCGATCAACCGCTCGGGTCCGACCTTCGAGGTTTCCGACGGCGCCATCCACTACGCGCTCGCGGCCTTGAAGGGCGTCGGTCCGCAGGCGATCGAGCTGATCGTGGAGGCGCGCAAGAAGGGCGGCCTGTTCACCTCGCTCGCGGATTTTGCCGCGCGCGTGAGCCCGCGGGCGATCAACAAGCGCATCATCGAGAGCCTGGCTGCGGCCGGCGCCTTCGACACGCTGGAGCCCAATCGCGCGCGCGTGTTTGCTGGTGCCGACGCCATTCTCGCCGCCTGCCAGCGCAGCCACGAGGCCGAAACCTCCGGCCAGAACGACATGTTCGGCAATGCGGCCGACGCGCCGACCATCATGCTGCCGCAGATCGAACCGTGGCTGCCGGCCGACCGGCTCCGGCGCGAATATGACGCGATTGGCTTCTTCCTCTCCGGTCATCCGCTCGATGACTATGCGACCGCCCTGAAGCGGCTGCGCGTGCAGACCTGGGCCGAGTTCTCGCGCGCCGTGAAGACCGGCGCGACCGCAGGGAAGGTGGCCGCGACCGTGGTCTCGCGCATGGAGCGGCGCACCAAGACCGGCAACAAGATGGGCATCATCGGCCTGTCCGATCCGACTGGCCATTTCGAGGCGGTGCTGTTCTCCGAGGGGCTCGCACAATATCGCGATGTGCTGGAGCCGGGGGCCGCGGTGCTGCTGCAGCTCGGGGCCGAGCTGCAGGGCGAGGACGTGCGCGCGCGCGTCCTGCATGCCGAGCCGCTCGACGACGCCGCGGCAAAGACCCAGAAGGGCCTGCGCATCTTCGTGCGTGACACCAGGCCGCTCGACTCGATCGTCAAGCGGCTGCATGGACCGGAGGCGCCGTCGTCCAATGGCGGGTTGCCGCCGAAGGCGCCCGCACCGGCGGCGCGCGCCAATGGCGGCGATGGCGAGGTCTCGCTGGTGATGATGCTCGACCTTCAGACCGAGGTGGAGATGAAACTGCCCGGACGCTTCAAGGTCTCGCCGCAGATCGCGGGCGCCATCAAGGCGGTGTCGGGCGTGGTCGACGTGCAGACGCTGTAGCGCCGCGCGACACTCGCAGAACACGCCAAGGTTGCGGATCGGCGTTCGCCGCCATGCCGTCCCGAATCGGCATGGTTGAAACCGGACGCGGTTCTTGGCATGAGGTGTCGTGCGGTCGAAACGGGGCGAGCTCGGCGCGACCTGCGCTCGTCTGCCGTGGGGTCGCATGTCTCTGTTGTTCCGCGCTATTCTCGCATCCGTCGCGCTCACATCGCAGCTTTTCGGAGCCGTTCCGGCCGCCTCGGCATCTGAGGCGCCGTCATCGGCCGCCGAAGGCATCTATGCCGCGGCTCCGCCGCGCCTGTTGCAGATCCGCACGCTGGTCGTGGATGCCGCCCGCCAGACCTCGACCGGATCCGGCTTCCTGGTTTCGGCCGACGGCCTTGCGATCACCAATTATCACGTGGTCTCGCAGGTCGCCCTCGAGCCGGGAACCTATCGGCTGGAATATGCAGCGGCCGATGGCAGCCACGGCGATGTGACCCTGCTTGGCGTCGATTTGCCGAATGACCTTGCGATCGTTCGTCTCGACAAGCATGACGCGCCGTTCTTCGCCTTCAACAAGGCCGCGATCGAGGGGACCGGGCCACAAAAGGGCGAGCGG
>Ga0213876_10000907_pt1 | contig 19723 bp, 19 predicted proteins | sample BarmaccomBMRX_R9_FD_160113 | JGI IMG/M metagenome (GOLD analysis project Ga0213876, IMG submission 160113) | Root-associated microbial communities from Barbacenia macrantha in rupestrian grasslands, the National Park of Serra do Cipo, Brazil - RX_R9 | ecosystem: Host-associated > Plants > Roots... | reverse complement strand
AATCGTGCACACCGCGGTCGCGCGGGGTGAGGTGCTGCGCGCCGCCCTCGACCAAGCGCCGCAAACCAACGAGGTGGGCCGGTCCGCCGCGCTGATCGGCGGATTGCTGCTGTTCGGTCGCGAATTCACTTTCCCGGTAAGGCTTTTCGAGATCGGTTCCAGCGCGGGGTTGAACCTGCGTGCTGACCATTACCACTACCGCTTCCCCGGCGGGCGGTGGGGGCCGGCCAGCTCACCGGTGACCATCGACGACGCGTGGCACGGTCAATTGCCGCCGCAGGGTGCGGTGCAGATCGTCGAGCGGCGCGGCTACGACATCGCGCCTATCGACGTCACCGGCAGCGACGGGGAAATGACTGTGCTTAGCTATGTCTGGCCCGACCAGGACGCGCGGTTGGATCGGCTGCGCGGCGCCATCGCGGTCGCCCGCAACGTTCCAGCGTTGCTGGTGCGCATGAGCGCCGGCGAGGCAGTCGCCGGGCTGACCCTGGCCGACGGGGCGTTGACGGTGTTGTGGCATTCGATCACCTGGCAGTACCTGGGCGACAGCGAACGGGCTGCGATCCGCGACGCCGTGGACGCCTTGGCCGCTGCGGCCACCGACCGGTCACCCTTCGCGCACCTCACCCTGGAGCCCGCCCGCGATGGACCCGGCACACCGCTGAGGTTCCTGGTGCGCGCGCGCAGTTGGCCGGGAGGTGCGGGTCGGGTGCTGGCCGAATGTCACCCGCATGGCCCGCCGGTGAACTGGCAAATCCACGACACAGCACGCCTCGCACCGAAGTAGAATTCCGCGCGCGCGCCACCGGGTTCGGCCACCGAAGTACGAATCTTGTTCTCACCCAACATGATCCGAATCTGTCCGACCTCGTGCACGTTGGCAAGGGTCTTGGCACGGATCCGGAACGACGTGATGCCGTTCGGCTTCCGTTACTTCAAACAGGACGCAAGATCGCGGATCCGTCGCACCGTTGCCGCCGTCCCTCCACGTGGCCTCCGCTCGGCACGGACATTGCCGCGGGTCGTGCAAGCATCTACGACCCCCAGCGCGCAGATCTACGCATTCCAGCCGATGATATAGACACGCCGGCGCCGCATAGTTCGAGTGATGACGGCCAATGAATCGCTGAACCCGTCGACGGAAGAACCGCAAGGAGTGGACAGTGACCGAGCAGCAAATCTTGATACTGCGATCAGACGGCAATCTGTGGCTGGCAACGGGACCATTCGGCGCGCAGATACCTCCGTACCGAGTTCCGGTCGACGGCAACGTGGATCTCTACGGCTCGTTCTATGCGCTGGACTCCGAGGAAATCCTGGTGTGTGGCAGCGACGGAAACCTCTGGCTGGAACAGGGCCCTTATGGGCAGGTTCCGCTACCCGACTCGCCCTCGTATCCGCCACCGCCCTCCGCCCGGTATCAGATCGACGGCAACGTGGCCGCCTACCTTGCCTGGCCCTATTACAGCGAGATTCCGGTTGACCTTTACCCAGAGGCGATCTTCGTCCTGGGAAACGACGGCAACCTATGGTTGGAGTCGGAATTCGGAAGCACGAATCCTACTGTCCCCCCGCCACGTAACCAGATCGACGGCAACGTGAACGAGTTCATGCCCATGAGTCTGCAGGAAGTCTTCGTGCTCGGCAGCGATGGAAACCTGTGGCACGAGTTCGGCCCTTTCGGCAGTGTCCCGCTTCCGCAATGCGACGGCTCGAATTATGGCTGCCGCAGCCACGTCGCATCCGACATCAGGACGTTCTATCCGGTGGATTCCGAGAACGTCTTCCTGGTCGACAACAACAACGACCTCTCGTTGGCTCAAGGTTCAGGCTGGCAGGACCGCACGCCCGTCGACGGCGATGTAGCGGGCATCTTCCCCATTGACCCGGGGACCGTGTATGTCCTGGCACGCAACGGCAATCTATGGCTGGAGAAAGGACCGTTTGGGACGGTGCCGTTACCGCTCTGCTCGCAGACTTCCGGATCGAGCGGCGGATTGCCGGGGTTGGGAAGCGGATTGGGATGCCGCACGCTGGTCGCCTCTGAGGTCTCGGCGTTCGGCCTTTTCCCCGACGACGGGGGCACCTACATCGTCGACGGCAACCTGGACCTTTGGCAGTTGGGCACGCCGAACGTCAAGATCGATGTCAACGTGATCGATTTTCAACCCGTCTACTCCGCGGACCAATCGGCCGGTAAACACCTGCGGCCCCGCGGACCGAAGCGGCCGGTGAGGGTCAGCCCCAAAGCCCAGCGCTGACCCGCGCCGCCGCAGCTACCGGGGCCAGTTCGTCGACTATCCAGTCGACGCAGGTCAACGCGGTGAACGTGTCGTTCACCGCAGGTGAAAGTGCGCGCAGAGCGATTTCAACCAGCTGATCGAAACCAAACGAAATATCTTGCGCGAGAGTGCGATATGCGCCAGTGACATGGCCGAGCGCAAGCCTCTTCTCGACCGAGTCGGAGGCATGGCCGCGCATCGTCCTAGTGGACCCCTTCGGCGAGCGGCCCAAGTGCCAAGGCGGGCAAGAACGTCAGGCCACACAGGATGACTGTGACGACCGCGACGAGACCGACGAACTGCGGACGGTGAGTAGGCAAGGTGCCGGGGGATTCCGGCGTGTGGCCTTGTCGCGCCAGCGAGCCGGCCAGCGCGAGCACCAGAACGATGGGCGCGTAACGACCGATGAGCATCGTCAGACCGAGCACGGTGTTGTACCACGTCGTGTTCGTGGACAGACCGGCGAAAGCCGAGCCGTTGGTGTTCGCCGCGGACGTGAACGCGTACAGCACCTCCGACAGACCGTGGGGTCCGCCGTTGCCCATGCCGGCTCGCGGGCCGGGCAATGCCATCGCGATCCCGGTACCGAGGAGCACGAGCACCTCGGTGGTCAGGAAAACGCCTGTGGCAAGCTTCATCTCACGCGGCGTGACCTTCTTGCCGAGGTATTCCGGTGTGCGGCCCACCATTAATCCGGCGACGAACACCGTGACAACCGCGAGGATCAGCATGCCGTACAGGCCCGAGCCGGCCCCGCCGGGGGGCCACCTCGCCGAGCTGCATGTTAAACATCGCCATCAACCCGCCGAGGCTGGTGTACGAATCGTGCATCGAGTCGGTGGCGCCGCTGGACGTCAGCGTTGTCGCGTCAGCGAAGACCGCCGAATCGCCTACGCCGAAACGCTGTTCGACGCCTTCCATGGCGCCGCCGGCCGCGGTGGGGACGGTACCGTAGTGCCCCAGTTGAAAGATCGTCGTCAGGCCGACGCTAACCAACGCGAGCAGTGCCATCACCGCGGCAATCGCATAGCCCTGCTTTTTGCGACCGACCATCCGGCCGAAGGTGCGGGGTAGCGCGGAACTGATGAGCAGCACCAGGAATACCTCGGCGAGGTTCGTCCATGAGGTCGGATTCTCAAACGGATGCGCGGAGTTAGCGTTGTAGAAGCCACCCCCGTCGCTACCGAGCAACTTGATGGATTCCTGGCTGGCGACCGGCCCTCCGGTGAGGGTCTGATGTGCGCCGCCCAGCGTGGTCACGACCTGGTCGTTGAGGTGGAAGTTCTGGATCACGCCGCCAGCCATCAGAACCATCGCACCGATCACTGAGATGGGGAACAAGATGCGCATCGTGCCACGGACGAGGTCTACCCAGAAGTTGCCCAGCTCATCGGTTTTCGTCCGTGCGAAGCCGCGAACCAGCGCCATCGCCACCGACATCCCGACCGCAGCGGAGAGAAAACACTGGACCGCGATGCCGGCCATCTGTACCAGGTGGCCTTGGGTCGACTCCCCCGCGTACGCCTGCCAGCTGGTGTTGCTGACGAAGCTGACCGCGGTATTCCACGCAAGGGACGGCGTCATCGGTGTCGCCGGATTGCGCAGGTGCAGCGGCAACTTGTCTTGCACCAGCTCAAAGACGAACAGGAACACGACGCCGGCTGACGAGAAAGCCAAGACGCTGCGAGCGTAATGGTCCCAACGCTGTTCGGCTCGGGCATCCACGCCGATGATGCGATAGATCGCACGCTCGACCCGCCAGTCTCGTTTCGAGCTGTAGACGTGATACATGTAGTCACCCAGGGGTACATGCACAAGCACGAGCGCGGCCGCTAGCAGAGCGACAAACGCGATGCTGGCGGACGATGTGCTCAACGGGACCTCCCCGAAAAAGGTAAACGTCAATACCTCGTGACGGGTTCGTCGTTGACGATTTCTTTACGCCGTTCGGCCAAATCAGCTCGGCGAGCGATGGCGGTTGCGCGTCTCCGGGAAATTCAGCCGAGCAGTTCGCCGATCGGCGTCGCGGCGGCGATCTTGCCGCGGACCTTCATGACCTTGCCGGGCATGCCACCGCCGACCACACCGACCACTACGCCGTCGCGCTCGTAGTAGGCCAGGAACTTGCGGCCGTCATCCTCGACCAGGTGCACGACGTCGTCAGCTTCCGGCTCGCCCAGGCACTGGATCTTCACATCGTACTGGTCGCTCCAAAAGTACGGTACGACAACCACTTCCGGGACGTCCTGGCCCAGCATCGCCGGCACCACAACGCGGGCCTGGTCGGCTACGTTGCTCCAATGTTCCACCCGCGCTTGGTGTCCCGTCGCATCCCGCCAGGAGGCCACGTCACCGAGCGCCCATACGTTCGGCGCGCTGGTGTGTCCGGCCTCGTCGCAGAGCACCCCGTTGTCGACCTCGATGCCACTGCCCCCGAGCCATTCGGTCGCCGGGCGCGACCCGATGCCGACCACCACCAGGTCGGTCGCGATCGCCGTGCCATCGGTCAAGACCACAGAGTCCACGTGACCCTGGCCGCGTACCTCGGCAACGCTGACCCCAAGGCGGACGTCAACACCCTCGGCGCGGTGCAGCCGTGCCACCAGCTCACCGATCTGCTCCCCCAGTACCGATGCCAGCGGCGTCGGCTGGGGCTCCACCAGCACCACGTCGACCCCAAGACTGCGCAGGCTGGCCGCCACCTCGCAGCCGATGAACCCCGCGCCGATGACCACGGCGTGCTTCGCGTCGGATGCATGGGTGCGCAACGCAATGCTCTCGTCGAACGACCGCAGCACCCGCACGCCCTCGATGGTGGGAAATGACGGGATCCGCCGCGGCACCAGGCCGGTGGCGACCACGAGCTCGTCGTAACCGAGCACGGATCCGTCGGCCAGCGTCACCGTCTGAGCGGCCGTGTCCAGACCGGTCGCGGCCGAACCCAGCCGCAGGATGATGTCCTTCTCGTCGTACCACTCGCGCGGCTTGAGGGCGACGTCGTCCACCTCTTTGCGCAGCACCTCTTTGGACAGCGGCGGCCGATCGTAGGGCAGATGCACCTCGTCGCTGATGATCGTGATGCGCCCGGCGTATTCCGACCGGCGTAACTGCTCGGCGGTCCGGGCGGCCGCGAGGCCACCGCCGACGATCACAATCCCGTTGTCGCTGCGGTGTACACCTTTGCTACTGCTCACGTGGAGTTCATACACGATCGCCGGTCAGTACTTCAAGGCGCCCTTGTCTACCGGAATCTGTGTGCCCGACAGCGTGCCCGAGCCATCGCCAGCCAACCAGACGACGACGTCGGAGACTTCATCGGCCGACATGAACCCCTTGTACTGCATCGGCATTGGCGGAAAGCTGTGCACATAGCGGGGATGCTTGGCAAAGAGCTCCATCATCGCCTCGGGCTCGACCATCGGGGTGTCTATGGAGTAGGGGTGGATCGAGTTGACCCGGATGCCGTATTCGCCGAGCTCGATGGCCAGCGTGTTGGTCAGAGCGGTAAGTCCGTGCTTGGACGCCGCGTAATGGCCATTGCCCGGCGTGGCCTTCACACCGGCCGACGAGCTGACGATAACTATGGAGCCGCCATTGCCGGCCTCGATCATCGCGGGAATCGCCGCGCGCAGCGTGCGCCAGGTGCCGGTCAGGTTGATCCCGATCACGGTGTCCCACTGTTCGTCGGTGAGTTCCCAGAGGCGGCCCCAGCCCAGCACCCCGGCGTTGGCCACCAGGATGTCGAGCCGGCCGAATTGCTCGAAGCCGTCGGCCACCAGTTGCTTGAGCAACGCGTCGTCGCGGATGTCGCCCTCACGCGCCAGTATCTTGCGCCCCTCGGCTTCCACGAGGCGGACGGTCTCGCTGAGATCCTCCGGTGTGGCGGGCGTGTATGTGAGCGTGTCCGATGCGGGCGCGCAGATGTCCAGCGCGATGATGTCGGCGCCTTCGCGGGCCAGCCGCACGGCGTGCGCTCGGCCCTGGGCGCGGGCGGCACCGGTGATGAATGCCACCCGCCCTTGCAGTGATCCAGCCACGCATACCCCTTCCGCCGCCTGTCAGGCTAGCAGCGAAACTGAAACGTGTTCTAACTCGCCTCGGGGTCGGTCGGTGTCAGATCTCGGAGATAATCTGGGCCCGCTTGCTGTTGTATTCCTGGTCGGACAGCACGCCACTGGCACGCAGCGACTCCAGCTCCTGCAACCGCTCCGTGGGCGACTGCTGTGGCGCCGCGGTCGCTGGTGCCTGCTGCTGGGCCGCCCGGCGTACCACGGCCTGGATCTGCTGACGCAGTGCCGGGTTCGAGCGGATGTCCACCATCCGGTTGAGCGGAACGTTGTTGGCCTTGAGGATCTGCAGGATTTCCATCAGCGGGCCGGCCTGCCCACTCAAGTCGTAGGTCTGGTTGTCTTCGGCCAGGGTGAACTGCGCGGGCACCAGCCCGTTGACCAAAGCGCTACGCTCCCAGTCGATTAAGTATTGCTGGGTGGTCGGGTTGACCAGTACCACCAGCTTGCGTGCGGTCAGGTTACCCAGCCGGGTGACGCTGGCGATGACTCGATCTTCACTGTCGAACGGCACAAATCCGGATCCCGAGATGTGCAGCTGCACTTTCACCAGTGGCTGCTCGTTGATCCGCGTTCCCGTCTCGGTGAGCCCGGTGATCTGGGCCAGCGCCAAGACCCCATGCTGTTCCAGCGCGGCCTTCTTGGCCGCCGAGTTCGCGCCAAAGTTCGCCAACCAAATCGCGACCACGACGTCGATCACAGTGATGAGCAACCCGACCCACAACATCCACGACAGCAGATCGCCGAGTCCAAGAGCGAAGTAGACGACCAAGAAGATCGGCCCGACCAAACCGCCGCACAGCAGAACAATCAGCTGTGCCTTCAAGTAGCGCGCTAACACGTAAGCCTCCTTACTGGCCCGAAAGTGATGTCAGAGTAGCGCCTAACTGCCGCTACCGATCACAAATATCGGGCAGAGGTACACCTTGGAGGCCAACCCGGCTTCGCCGCAGAACGCAAAGCCCGGATTGCCGCGATGGGCGATCCGGGCTTCGCGTTGAACGAAACTACTTGATGATCTTGACGACCCGGCCGGCGCCGACGGTGCGGCCACCCTCGCGGATAGCGAACCGCAGACCCTCGTCCATGGCCACGGGCTGGATCAGCTTCACCGAAATGTTGGTGTTGTCACCGGGCATCACCATCTCCGTGCCCTCCGGCAGCGTCACCACACCGGTCACGTCGGTGGTGCGGAAGTAGAACTGCGGACGGTAGTTGTTGAAGAACGGCGTGTGCCTGCCGCCCTCGTCCTTGGACAGGATGTAGACCTGGCCCTCGAACTCGGTGTGCGGGGTGGTGGTGCCGGGCTTGGTCACCACCTGACCACGCTCGACGTCCTCACGCTTGATGCCACGCAGCAGCAGCCCGACGTTGTCGCCTGCCTGCCCCTGGTCGAGCAGCTTGCGGAACATCTCCACACCGGTGACGGTGGTTTTGGTGCTGGTCGGCTTGATGCCGACGATCTCGACTTCCTCGTTCACGTTGATCACGCCGCGCTCCACACGGCCGGTGACCACCGTGCCACGACCGGTGATGGTGAAGACGTCCTCGACGGGCATCAGGAACGGCTTGTCGGTCTCGCGGACCGGGTCCGGGATCGACTCGTCGACGGCGTCCATCAGCTCCTCGACGGACTCGACCCACTTGGCGTCGCCCTCGAGCGCCTTGAGCGCCGAGACCCGCACGACGGGGGCGTCCTCGTCGAACTCCTGGGCCGCCAGCAGCTCACGGACCTCCAGCTCGACGAGCTCGAGCAGCTCCTCGTCGTCAACCGCGTCGGCCTTGTTCAGCGCCACCAGGATGTAGGGCACGCCGACCTGGCGGGCGAGCAGCACGTGCTCGCGCGTCTGCGGCATCGGCCCGTCGGTGGCGGCGACCACCAGGATCGCGCCGTCCATCTGGGCGGCACCAGTGATCATGTTCTTGATGTAGTCGGCGTGGCCGGGAGCGTCGACATGGGCGTAATGCCGCTTGTCGGTCTGGTACTCCACGTGCGCGATGTTGATCGTGATACCGCGCTGACGCTCCTCGGGGGCATTGTCGATCTGGTCGAACGCCTTGGACTCGTTCAACTCGGGAAACTTGTCGTGCAACACCTTGGTGATAGCCGCGGTCAGTGTGGTCTTGCCGTGGTCAACGTGACCGATGGTCCCGATGTTGACGTGGGGCTTGGTCCGCTGGAACTTCGCCTTCGCCACTTTTGTGTCCTCCTGGACTGTTGGTGCTTATTAAAAGCAGTGTTGATGTTTTCAGTTGTGCCGCGGTTAGTAACCGGGCCAGGTTACTCCTGGCCGTCGCTCACTCGCCCGTCGCCTTCGCCGTGCCCATTGCTCGGCTCCGTACTCGTAAGTTCGCACTTACTCGCCCGTCGCCTTCGCGATGATCTCCTTCGACACGTTCGCCGGAACCTCGGCGTACGAGTCGAACACCATGGAGTAGTTCGCCCGGCCTTGAGTCTTGGACCGTAGGTCCCCGACGTAGCCGAACATCTCCGACAGCGGCACGTGCGCCCGAACGACGCGCGCACCCGCCCGCTCCTCCATGGCCTGAATCTGGCCACGGCGGGAGTTCAGGTCGCCAATCACGTCGCCCATGTAGTCCTCGGGCGTGGTCACCTCGACCGCCATGATCGGCTCCAGGATCACCGGCTGGGCTTGCTGCGCAGCCTTTTTCAGCACCTGCGAACCTGCGATCTTGAATGCCATTTCCGACGAGTCAACCTCGTGGTAGCCGCCGTCGAGCAACGTGACCTTCAGGTTCACCAACGGGTAGCCGGCCAGGACGCCGTACTGCATGGCGTCTTGGGCGCCGGCGTCCACCGACGGGATGTACTTGCGCGGGCCGCGACCACCCGTGACTTTGCTCTCGAACTCGTAGGTCGCGCCGTCTTCGCCGGTGAAGGGCTCGAGGCTGATGATCACCTTCGCGAACTGGCCCGAGCCACCCGTCTGCTTCTTGTGGGTGAACTCGACGCTGTCCACCTTGCGGCGGATGGTCTCCTTGTAGGCCACCTGCGGCTTGCCGACGTTGGCCTCGACCTTGAACTCGCGGCGCATGCGGTCCACCAGGATGTCCAGGTGCAGCTCACCCATGCCGCCGATCACGGTCTGGCCGGTCTCTTGATCCAAGTGCACCTTGAAGGTGGGGTCCTCTTCGGCGAGCTTCTGGATCGACAAGCTCAGTTTTTCCTGGTCGCTCTTGGTCTTGGGCTCGATGGCCACCTCGATCACCGGGTCGGGGAACGTCATCGACTCGAGCACGATCTGGTTGTTCGGATCGCTCAGCGTGTCGCCGGTGGTGGTGTCCTTCAGCCCGATGACGGCGTAGATGTGTCCGGCCGACGCGGTCTCCACCGGGTTCTCTTTGTTGGAGTGCATCTGGAAAAGCTTGCCCAGGCGCTCTTTCTTGCCCTTGGTCGCGTTGATGACCTGGCTGCCGGAGTCGACCTTGCCCGAGTAGACCCGGACGTACGTGAGCTTGCCGAAGAACGGGTGCGTCGCGACCTTGAACGCCAGCGCGGAGAAGGGCTCGTCGGTCGACGGCTTGCGCACGACCTCCACGTCCTCCTTGCCGGGCGCGTGGCCGATGGCCGGCGGCACGTCCAACGGTGAGGGCAGGTAATCGATGACGGCGTCGAGCATGGGCTGCACGCCCTTGTTCTTGAAAGCGCTGCCGCACAGCACCGGGTACGCCTCCGAGCTGATGGTCAGCTTGCGGATGGCGCCCTTGATTTCGGCGACGGTGAGTTCCTCGCCGCCGAGGTACTTTTCCAGCAGCTCCTCGTCGGTTTCAGCGACGGCCTCGAGCAGCTTGGTGCGGTACTCGTCGGCCTGCTCCTGCAAGTCGGCGGGGATCTCGATCGTGTCGTAGGTCTCGCCCAGCTTCGTCTCGCCGCGCCACACCTTGGCGTTCATTTCGACCAGGTCGACGACGCCTTCAAAGTCACCCTCCGAACCGACCGGCAGCTGGATCGGAATGACGTTGGCGCCGAGCCGCTCCTCCATGGTCCGCACGGAGAAGTAGAAGTCCGCGCCGATCTTGTCCATCTTGTTGACGAAGCAGATGCGGGGGACGTCGTACTTGTCGGCCTGCCGCCAGACCTGCTCGGACTGCGGTTCGACGCCTTCCTTGCCGTCGAACACCGCGACGGCGCCGTCGAGCACGCGCAGGCTGCGCTCCACCTCGACGGTGAAGTCGACGTGGCCCGGGGTGTCGATGATGTTGATCTGGTTGTCGTTCCAGAAGCAGGTGGTGGCCGCGGAGGTGATGGTGATCCCCCGCTCCTGCTCCTGCTCCATCCAGTCCATGGTGGCGGCGCCGTCGTGCACCTCACCGATCTTGTAGCTGATACCGGTGTAGTAGAGGATGCGCTCGGTCGTCGTCGTCTTGCCGGCGTCGATGTGCGCCATGATGCCGATGTTGCGGACCTTGGTGAGGTCGGTCAGCACGTCCTTCTGTGCCACAGAAGTCTTCCCACTCTTTCGGTTGCTTAGTAGTTCACTCGGTTGCGCCCAGCATTCTCTGGTGTCGCCGCCTTCGCGGCTTCGAGGCCGCAGCGCACTCTCTACCAGCGATAGTGCGCGAAGGCGCGGTTTGCCTCGGCCATCTTGTGGGTGTCCTCACGCCGTTTGACTGAGGCCCCCAGCCCGTTGCTGGCATCCAGAATCTCGTTGGCCAGCCGCTCGATCATGGTTTTCTCCCGGCGTTGCCGCGAGAAGCTGACCAGCCAGCGCAACGCTAGCGTCGTCGACCGGTCGGGGCGCACCTCGACGGGCACCTGATAGGTGGCGCCACCGACGCGGCGGCTCCGGACCTCCAAGGCCGGCTTTACGTTGTCGAGTGCGCGCTTGAGGGTGATGACGGGATCGGTACCGGTCTTGTCGCGAGCGTGCTCGAGCGCACCGTAAACAATGCGCTCGGCCAGCGATTTCTTCCCCTTTAGCAGAATTTTGTTCACCAGCTGGGTGACCAGCTGCGACCCGTAGACCGGGTCGTTGACCAGCGGACGCTTGGGTGCGGGCCCCTTGCGCGGCATCAGCTCTTCTCCTTCTTGGCGCCGTAGCGGCTCCGAGCCTGCTTGCGGTTCTTGACGCCCTGGGTGTCGAGCGAACCGCGGATGATCTTGTACCGCACACCGGGCAGGTCCTTAACCCGCCCGCCACGGACCAGCACCATCGAGTGCTCCTGGAGATTGTGGCCTTCACCCGGGATGTACGCGGTGACCTCGACCTGACTCGTCAGCTTCACGCGGGCGACCTTCCGAAGCGCCGAGTTGGGCTTCTTCGGAGTGGTGGTGTACACGCGAGTGCACACGCCACGACGCTGCGGGCTGCCCTTCAGAGCGGCGGTCTTGACCTTGGCGATCTTGTCCCGACGACCCTTGCGGACCAGCTGCTGAATGGTTGGCATCTACCGGCTTTCTCTGTTGGCGTTCGGCGTCTTCAATGGTGTGCAAGTCTTTGTAGTGCAGTTATGCCCCTTCGCAGTACCCCGCGACCGGGCGTGTCGCACGCGCCCAGCACCGGAGACTTCCCCGCTGCTTCGTGGACATACGAATTAGCCCGGCATCCGTTCCCTTACGTCAGGCGCCGTAAGCCGCCAGGCACGAGCTACCACAATACCCGCCGCCAGTCGCGCAGGTCAAAGCGGCGTCGCGGCCCTCATCCCCGCACGTCCGCGAGGGTGAAACGGCACCACACTGGGGCCAGTTTTAGGTCAGTTGGGCAGTGCCGGAAGCGGTGCGCCTCTCCAAGCCGGCAGCCAGCCGCAGCACCATGTCGGAGTACACCCCGTCGGTGTCGAGGCCGTCCATCACACCGGTCATTTCCAGCAACACGAACCCATGCATCGCCGACCAGAACTCGAGCGCAGCGTGGAACGCATCTTCGCCGTCCAGATCGTAGGACGACAACACTGCGATTACGGGCGCGGCAGCGCCTCTGGTGGCGGCGGTGTACTCCGGATCGTCACCACCCAATGGCATTCGGGTGAAAGCCGAGTACCGACCGGGGTGGTGGTGGGCGTAACTGCGGTAAGCGGCCGCCATGACGAGTACCGCATCGTCGCGGGCGCGGCCCTCGCCAACGCGGTTCAGCATCGTGATGATGTCGTCGACGACCCGAATTCGCACCGCCCGGCGCAGGTCCTCGAGGCTGTCGACATGGTTGTAGAGCGAGGGCCCCTTGGTGCCGAGCTGCGTAGCCAGCGCATTGATGGTCAGCGAGTCCCAGCCTTCCCGGTCCAGGAACGTCAGCGCACCCTCGACGATGCCGTCGCGGCTGAGCTTGCCCGGGCGGGCCGCAGATTTACCGGCACGCTGGCGCCCGCCCGCTGACGGCGGTTCGGGAGCTGCCATGACGATCGCCCTTCGGTTGCGAATTAACTAACGACTCTAGTTGACCGGCCCATCAAACGGCCGCACCCAAACTCCGGTTATCGAAGGTCTGTCGTGACGTGGGTGCATCCACGTACGCTCAGTCCAGCAGATCACCCGCCGGAGAAGGGGGGCCCACCGTGAAATGGATAACGGCACTCGGGTCACTTGCAACCTGTGTCATCACCATCATTGCCGCGCCCGCGCCGCCTGCCGCGCACGCCAAGAACGGCGACACCCACGTCACCGGGCAGGGCATCGAGACGACCATTGACTGCAACGACTCGACGCTCTTGGTCAACGGCAGCGCGAACAACGTTACGGCGAAGGGAAACTGCTGGGCGGTGACGGTAATGGGCTCGTCCAACACCGTCGTCGCTGACAGTGTCACCCACGACATCACCGTCTATGGCTATGACGAGACGGTCTTCTACCGCGCCGGCGACCCGTTCCTCTGGGACCGCGGTCGTGAGCTGGGCATGACCAACCGGCTTCAACTGGTGGGCTGACATAGGCAACCGAAGGGGTACCAAAAAATAATGCGCGCGCACCTCCCTGCGTCCAGACTGCCCGCGTTCGCCGTGACGGCGGCCTTGTCGGTAGCGCTCGGGCTGGCCGGCTGCAGCTCGACAGCGAACCCGCCCGCCACCTCCGGGACCTCGACGACGTCCGCCCCGGCCACGACGTCCGCGACGGTCCCGAGCAGCGGAACGGCGGCGCCGACTTCGACGAGCGGCCCGTCCACCACAGCTTCGATCCAGATCGGCAACACGCTGACCTACGGAGCCATCGGGGCCACCGCCACCCTGGACTGCGCCGACGGTAAATCACTGAACGTGGGCGGCTCGAACGACACGCTGACCGTCACCGGTACCTGCGCGACAGTCACCGTCGGTGGCGCCGGAAACAACATCACCTTCGACAAGATCGACAGCCACCTCACGGTGCTGGGAATGAACAACACCATCACGTACAAGGCCGGCGACCCGAAAGTCGACAACATCGGTTCGAGCAACGACATCAAGAAGGGCGGCTGACCGGCCATCCAGCCGACTCGCCGTGCCGGCCGGCGCCCGCGGCGAACCGTCCTGCCCCCTCCATCGCCTCGGCGGCGACCCGCGAGATGCTGGCAAATTCACGATCGAGCGCGGCGGCCTCCGGCAGCCCCCATTGCTGCAGCGCCGACAGCCGGTCCGATCGCAGGCATTGTTGCGGTAAGTCAGCCAGTTGGGCCGCCAACTCTTCGGCCGCCCGCCGGGCCTGCCCCTTGGGCACAACACGATTGGCCAAACCGATGGCCAGTGCCTCATCCGCCTTTACCGCCCTACCGGTGAGGATCATGTCCATGGCCCGGCTGTGCCCGATCAGCCGCGGCAGGCGCACGGTGCCGCCGTCGATGAGCGGCACCCCCCACCGCCGGCAGAACACACCGAACACGGCGTCCTCCTCGGCAACCCGCATGTCACACCACAACGCCAACTCCAGTCCACCGGCGACGGCGTAACCGCTTACTGCTGCGATGACCGGTTTGGACAGCACCATTTGGCTCGGGCCCATCGGGCCCGGCCCTTCCCGGTGCACAGCATTGGCGTCTGGGGTGCCGAACGCCTTCAAATCCGCTCCCGCGCAGAAGGTTCCGTTGTCGCCCCACAACACCGCGACCGAGGAGGTGTCGTCACGGTCGAATTGGTCGAACGCGGCGTACAGCGACGCGGCCGTGGGACCGTTGACGGCATTGCGCGCCGCCGGCCGGTCGAGGATCACCGTGGTCACCGCGCCGTTGCGCTCCACCCGCACCGGATCACTCATGTCGCCTCCGCAAGTTGAGTTGTTTCGCGTCGCTCCGCCAATTCGGTGGCGAAGTTATGGTAAGCCGCACGCAGCCGGGCGCCCGGCCAATCGGTGGGCAGCAGTTCCGTCGGCAACATTGGATCGGTGAGCAGGTGGCGCACCATCGCGGCCGCGACCACGAACCGCCCGGGAACGTCTGTGGCGCTTTCCATCTCGTCGAGCAGACGGCTGCCCGTTGCCGCCCATTGCGGCAGATCCCACAGCTGGCCGGCCAGCTCTTCGGGTGCGTCGTCGCGTCCCCGCAGCACCCGCACCCGGGCGTGCATATCCGGGTCCAGATCCAGATTAAGGTTGTCGGGCCGTATCCACACGCCTTCGCGTAATTCACTAAATCGTTTGTCTTGCATGGTATTTCGCAGTGCTGCCCGGCCGCGGGCGTCGGTCCCGACGCTGGTCACGATCACGATGTGCCAGTAACCGGACCAAGCCATTGCCTGGGGGCGCATGGCCTGGTCCTGCCGCCGTTGCCGGGCCAGCAATCGATCCGAAAGGCGGTAGCCGTCGGCCGAGCGGATAAGGTCGCCCGCGGCAACCATTCGTGTCAGCGCCACCCGCAGCGTTGTCTCCTTGATGCCGAAATCGGCTGTCAGCTTTATCAATTCGCTCGCGCTCGCCCAGGCTGGATGCGCGCCGAGCAGAACGCTGAGCACCACCGAGCGGGCGGTCATCTGCGCCACGGTCTACACCTGTGACGCTTGCCGGCCGTGGTCGCCGAACGGCTCGTCGCGGTGCTTGACGGCCGCCCGAAAACCATGCTCGACCGCGTCGGCCACGAACGCGTGCCCCTCGGGGGTGTGGCGGGCGACACCGTCGAACACGGTACTGACCATCCTGCTGGTGACCACACCCTGTTGCAGCAGAGCGGAATTCAGCGCGAGCTTGATCATGATCAGCTGGTTCACCGGCAGCGCGGCGATCCTGTCCAGCAACCGTTCGGTGCGTTCGTCCAGGTCTTTCGAGTCGGGTGCCTCGACCGCCAAACCCCATTCGGCGGCCTGCGCGCCGGTGATGCAGTCGCCGGTGAACAGCAGACGTTTGGCACGCTGGTCACCGAGCCGATGGGCCCACAGCCCGGCCGCCGGGACACCCCACACCCGCGTCGGCGGGTAGCCGATCTTGGCGTCGGCGGCGGCGATCACCTGGTCGGCGTGCAGGGCAATGTCCGTGCCGCCGGCCACGCAGTAACCGTGAATCTTGACCACCGTGGGTTTGTCCGCGTGCATCAGGCTGGAGAACCCGCGCACGAATCGGCTCATCATCTGGTAGTCGATCATCGGGTCCCATGGCTGATTCGGCAGGTGGTTTACGGCCTGAGTCTTCCCGTCGAGCACGGTGCCTTGGTAGGCCCCTTTTACGCCTTCACCGCCGGCCGAACCGGTTCCGTCGGCGTACGCGGACAGGTCGAATCCCGCGCAAAACCCTTCGCCGCGACCGGAAACCAGAATGACGTGCACGTTGGGATCCAGATCGGCGCGCTCTACCAACGCCGACAGCTCCAGCGGAGTGTCGGCGACGATCGCGTTGCCCTTTTCCGGACGGTTGAAGGTGATACGCGCCACCCGGTCGGTCACCTCGTAGGTCATGGTTTTCAGGTTGTCGAAGTCGACCGCCCTGCTGGTGTGGGTCATCCTTCCGACTCAGCCCTTGACCAGTGCGCGCTCGAGAATGGGCGCCAGATCCAGCCCGGTCGGCATGGTGCCGAAGGCCCCACCCCACTGCCCGCCGAGGCGGGTGGCCAGAAAGGCCTCGGCCACGGCGGGGTGCCCGTGGCGCACCAGCAGCGAGCCCTGCAGCGCCAGGCAGATGTCCTCGGCGACCTTGCGAGCCCGGTACTGGATGGTCTGCACATCGCTCAGTTGTTGCCGCAGGTTCTCGACGTGGCCGTCCAGGCGGGAATCCTGGCCCGCGCTGTGGGCCAGGTCGTCGAACAGCACGTCGACGCATTCGGGGCGAGTTGCCATGGCGCGCAACGTGTCTAGCGCGCTGACGTTGCCCGAGCCCTCCCAGATGCCCATCAGCGGCGCCTCCCGGTAGAGCCGTGGCATGCCTGACTCCTCGACATAACCGTTGCCGCCCAGGCATTCCAGGGCTTCCGCAGCGTGCGGGGTGGACCGCTTGCACACCCAGTACTTGCTAGCGGCCAGACCGATGCGCCGGAATAGCGCTTCGGTGTCGTCACCGCGCACCGCCCTGTCGGTGGCCCCGGCCATCCGCATCGCGACCATCGTGGCAGCCTCGGCCTCCACGGATAGGTCCGCCAACACGTTGCGCATCAGTGGCTGGTCAATCAGATAGGCGCCGAATGCTTTTCGGTGCTGGGCGTGGTGGATGGCACGGGTAAGACCGGTGCGCATGCTGGTGGCACTGCCCAGGGTGCAGTCCAGGCGAGTAAGGTTGACCATCTCGATGATGGTCGCGACCCCGCGACCCTCCTCGCCCACCAACCATGCTGTGGCTCCGTCGTATTCGACCTCGCTCGAGGCATTGGCGTGGTTGCCCAGCTTGTCCTTGAGGCGCTGCAGGAACATTCGGTTGCGGGTGCCGTCGGGCAGGATCCTGGGCAGCAAGAAACAGGACAGCCCACCCGGTGCCTGCGCGAGCACCAGGAAGATGTCGCACATCGGCGCCGAGGTGAACCACTTGTGACCGGTCAGGCTGTAGGTTCCGTCGGCGTTCGAGGCGGCCTGGGTGGTGCCCGCGCGCACATCCGAGCCGCCCTGCTTTTCGGTCATCGACATGCCCGCGGTGACACCGGGTTTCGTCGTTGCGAGCCTCAACTCGGGGTCGTACTGGCGGCTGGTGAGCAACGGCTCGTATACGGTGGCCAGTTCGGGGTTGGCGCGCAGCGCGGGCACGACGGCGTAGGTCATCGAGATCGGACAGACGTGGCCCGGTTCGACGGTCCATACCGAGGTCTTGGCGGCGCGTACCACGTGTGCGCCCGGCCTCGGATCGGCCCACGGCGCGGCGTGCAGCCCGTGGGCGACCGCCGTGCGCATCAGCTCGTGATAGGCGGGGTCGTACTCGACCTCGTCGATGCGGTGCCCATATCGGTCGTGAGTGTGCAGGACGGGCCGGTTGCGGTCAGCGAGTTCGCCCCAGCGCTGCGCCTCTCGGCTGCCGTTTATGGCGCCCAGCTCGTTGACTTCTTCCAGGCCCCACTGACCGCCTTCGCGGATCAGCGCCTCGATGAGTACCGCGGAGGACGCGGGGTTGTGGTTTTCCAGCGTTGGGACCTGGTTGGTGACGACATGGGTGTCAGGCATGCGGTCAATGTTACATTTCTTCGACAAGTGCACAAGATATGTAATTCAAGCCCGCGTTCGGCCGCTTAGCCGCGGCTGGTTAGCCCGTGGTCTTCTCCCGCAGAAAAGCGATGTCGTCCTTACGTCCGTCGTCGGCGGTCTCGCAGATGACCGGCGCGTCCGCGGCCTTGACCACGGCCACGAGCAGCTCGGGATCGATCTGACCGGTGCCGAAGTTGGCGTGACGATCCGCGCCCGATCCGGCGGCATCCCTCGAGTCGTTGCAGTGCACCAGGTCGATGCGGCCGGTCAGGGCCTTGATGCGGTCTACGGCATCGACCAGCGCCTCACCTGCGGCCCACGCATGGCAGGTGTCCAAGCAGAAGCCAATTCCCTTGTCCCCGATGTGATCCCATAACCTGCCGATGGTGTCGAAGTAGCGGGCTATCGCGTGGTCGCCGCCCGCGGTGTTCTCCAGATACACCCGCACGTCGGTCTCTAGATAGTCGAGCGCCTTGACCCAACGCTCGAAACCGGCCTGCATGTCGTGGTCGTCAGCGTGGCCACCGTGCACGATCACCGCCGTCGCGTTGATCTCGGCGGCCGCATCGCAGGTGTCCTGCAGGATCTTGCGGGACGGGATGCGGACGCGGTTGTTGGCCGAGGCCACGTTGATGAGATATGGCGCGTGGACGTACAGCGGAATGGTCGACGCCTTGAGCGCCGCGGCGTCGTCGCGCGGTTTGGGCTTCTTCCAGCTCTGCGGGTTGCTGAGGAAGAACTGCACCACGTCGGCGCCATCTGTCTGGGCGGCGGCCAGGGGATCGTCGTTGCGCACGTGCGAACCGATAAGCACGTCGGCCAGTCTAGTGGGTCGCCGAGCTAGGGCGAGCAGACGCAAAAGCACCCGACACGCCGAGCGTGTAGGTGCTTTTGCGTCTGCTCGCGCCATTACCGCCGCTGTGGAGGTGATAGTTGACGCGGTCTACCAGGTCGACTGAGTCGCGCCTGATGTCGTCGACGGTCATCGGAATGCTGGTCCAGCCACACTCCTGCAACCGCGCGGTTTTCAACCGGTCATGTAACAGTGCGGTGCGGCTCAGGTGCCATTCGACGCTGTCGTACTCAGCGACGACCATCGCGTCCGGCCAGGCGAAGTCGACGCGCCATGCTCTGCCGTAGCGGTCCACGATGCGGTACTGCAGCTCGGGCGTTGGCAGTCGGGCCTCGATGAACACCAGCCTTGCCTCGCTTTCCATCGGAGACTCGACTCGACTCGGCCGTCGGCGTAGCCGACCAACTCCCGGACCTTGACGATCCCGCGACGGCCCTTCTGCTCGCGGATCGCCGCGTCCAGCTCGCCCCTGGTGCAGGCCCCGACATGCAGCGCGGCATCAAGCGTCGCCAGAGCACGCGGCCGCCGCAACACCCGCGCGGCTTCGATCACCGTCCACGCAGGCGCTGTCGCCAACCGGCCCTCGACGCGTCGCAGCGGTGCCCCGGTTCGCTGGTGCACCATCAGACTCGCCGACGGCCGCATCCGTATACCTGGGTCAAGGATGTGGAGCCGCGATGTGCTCTCGGTGTCGAAGCCGTACAGTGCCGCCGCCGTTCCCATGCACGCGACGATCGACTGGCCAGCAACCAAATCCAGCGCGGCCAGCTTGCCCAGCAAATCAGGCTCACACAGCGCATAGACCCCGTGGAACACCCGAATTAGCCTGCCCACCTTGACAAATCCAGCCAACTGCCTTCGCGTGATCACGGTCAGCAGTTCGCCGGTGGTGGCCAGACCGCCCCGCGCCAACACCGCGCTCTCGATATCCATGGCCACAAAGATGCGGCCAACTCGGCGACGGCAACAGGCAGGGACGGTCAGACTGGGGATAAACGCGCAACTCTGCA
>Ga0213876_10000906_pt1 | contig 19751 bp, 19 predicted proteins | sample BarmaccomBMRX_R9_FD_160113 | JGI IMG/M metagenome (GOLD analysis project Ga0213876, IMG submission 160113) | Root-associated microbial communities from Barbacenia macrantha in rupestrian grasslands, the National Park of Serra do Cipo, Brazil - RX_R9 | ecosystem: Host-associated > Plants > Roots... | reverse complement strand
CAGGTGGCGGAATTGGTAGACGCGCTGGTTTCAGGTACCAGTGGTGCAAGCCGTGGAGGTTCGAGTCCTCTCCTGGGCACCAGAGCGATATCCGCGCGGGAGATCGGGCTCATCCTGGCTGCTGATTCCGAAGAGGCGCGAGCTTGTGCCCGCCGCTACACACCGCTCGTGCTTCGCATCCCGCGATTGCTTCGCATCCGCGATTTTGGTGCCCATCGCCAGATCGGCATCACATCCCAATTTCGATGGGTTCGTATGCCGTGGAACAGACGGTGACGGACATGTCACCGGGATGCTTGACACTTTTTTTAAGTCACAGAACACGCAGATCATGTCGAAAAGAAATGTTTGCGCGTAGTGCCGATCTCCTACTGAACCAATGAGCAGATCTCGTCGCAAACGCCGGAAGTTTGGGAGAAGCAAGGAGCTGGAATGTCCGTTGAAGAAGTAGACACGCTCGTCGTCGGTGGCGGCCAGGCCGGGTTGGCAATGAGCGAGCATTTGAGCAAATGCGGAGTTCCTCATCTCGTAGTCGAACGAGGTCGCGTTGCGGAACGCTGGCACTCAGAAAGATGGGACTCGCTGGTTGCGAACGGCCCAGCTTGGCATGATCGGTTCCCCGGGATGAAATTTACTGAAACCGATCCGGAGGCCTTCGCCTGCAAGGACAAGATTGCCGACTATTTCGCCGCATATGCAAAAATGATCGCGGCGCCTATCCGCTGCGGGTTAGAAGTAAAGAAAGTGGTAAGGAATGCCGGCCGACCCGGCTTCCGCGTTGAAGCTTCGACAGGGGTAATCGAGGCCAACAACGTTGTTGCCGCCACCGGACCGTTCCAACGTCCCGTCGTTCCGCCCATGGTCCCCGAAGATGCGGGACTGATGCAGATCCATTCCAGTGCCTACCGCAATCCAACCCAACTGCCCGAAGGGGCGGTGCTGGTGGTCGGAGCGGGTTCTTCGGGGGTCCAAATCGCAGACGAGCTCCTGCGAGCCGGAAAACGCGTTTACCTTTCGGTGGGGCGGCACGATCGGCCTCCGCGCTCCTATCGCGGCCGTGACTACTGCTGGTGGCTCGGCGTTCTCGGCAAATGGGATGCCGAGACTCCAAAGCCCGGCACTGAACACGTCACCATTGCGGTGAGCGGCGTACGTGGCGGCCAGACGGTCGACTTTCGACGGTTGGCCGCACAGGGAATGACGCTCGTTGGTCGAACCAAATCGTACACGGGCGGAGTGATGGTATTCGCTCCCGATCTTGCCGAGAACATCGCACATGGTGACGCCAACTACATGTCGCTGCTCGACGAAGCCGACGCGTATGTAGCGCGCAACGGCCTCAAGCTCCCGGAAGAGTTGGATGCCCGCAAAATCGATCCGACACCGCAATGCGTCGCCACTCCTCTTCTCGATTTGGATTTTGCTGAAGCTGGCGTCACCTCGATTGTTTGGGCGACAGGCTACACCGTTGACTACGGCTGGTTGGAGGTGGACGCTTTCGATGCGATGGGCAGGCCGAAGCATCAACGTGGCGTGTCGACCGAGCCCGGGATCTATTTTCTCGGGCTGCCGTGGCTGTCGCGTAGGGGATCCAGCTTCATCTGGGGAGTATGGCACGACGCAAAGCACCTTGCCGACCGGATTTCCACGCAGCGCAAATATCTGGCATATGATGCTTCGCGGCGGCGCGAGACCAAAAGCGAATAATCAACGCTCGCGATGGTTCGTTTTCACATAGGTCTGCGATCCCCTTTTCTGCGAGGCACGAATCAACACGTCCAGGAGCGTGGCGGTCTTGAATTGAAGAGCTTCATCGTGCAGCTGATGCGGCACCCTCCCAGTTTCCGTTCGCTCGTGCTCGCCAAATCTCATGGCTGATGAACGCACCGCGCTCGCCACGCCCCTCGCCAACGACTCGGGAAGCACGGCTTCGAGCACCAGGTTGAAGCTCGAGCATGTGAGCCATCACTTCGGGACGAATTCGGTTCTCGACGATATCACACTCGACATCGCGCCGGGCGAGGTGGTGGCGTTAGTCGGGCCATCCGGCTGCGGAAAATCGACCTTGCTCAATATTTTGGGTGGCCTCATCCGCCCCTCCAAGGGGCGCGTGCTGATGCAAGGCGAGGCGCGCCCCGACTGCCTCAATCCGCTTACCTATGTGTTTCAGGATTTCGCTCTCCTGCCGTGGCGCACGGTTGAGGGAAATATTTCCCTCGTGCTGGAGGACAAGATCCACGACGATATTGCGCGGTGCGAACGGATCGGAGAGATGCTCCGCCTCATCGGCCTCCAGGATTTCGCAAATGCCTACCCCAAGCAGCTTTCCGGCGGCATGCGCCAGCGCGTCGGAATTGCGAGAGCGCTAGCGGTCCGTCCCGCTTGTCTCTTCATGGACGAGCCGCTTTCGGCGCTGGACGCCCAAACGCGAACCTTGCTGCTCGAGGAGCTCGCCACTCTGATCGCACGGGCCGCAATCACCACGGTCTATGTGACGCACAACTTGAATGAGGCGTTGCGCCTCGCCCATCGAATCGTCCTTCTCTCTCGTCGCCCCGGGCGCATCAAAACGATCATCCCGATCGAGAGCTCGATCGATAAGCGCCGAGAGGGCGACGCCAATCTCGTTTCCGCCGAGAAGCGGCTTTGGTCGATGATCCGCGATGAGGCGAGCGCCGCCGATAAGGAGCTCGATGATGCGCGGTGAAGGGCAGGTTCCGTTTCGGGCGGCGAGCTTCTCGCCGCGCCACCGGCCGTGGAGCGGTGCGGCAACGCTCGCGGTCTTCCTCCTTGCCTGGCAGATTGGCTCCTCGATCGGCGCGATCCCTGACCTCTTCCTGCCCTCACCCTTCGCGGTCGCGCGGGCTCTTTGGCGGCATGCACTCTCAGGCGACTTGTGGACCAATCTTCTGGCGTCTCTCCTGCGGCTTGCGGTCGGCTGGACACTCGGAACGGTGATCGGCATTTCCGTCGGCATCGCAGTTGGCATGTTCACCCTGCTGCGTTCACCGGCGCTCGCCCTCGTCTCCGCCTTGTTCCCCATTCCCAAAATCGCGCTCGTGCCGCTCTTCATCATTTGGTTCGGCATAGGAGAAGGCTCGAAATACGCGACGCTCGCAATTGGCGTGTTCTTCCCAACGGTGATCAGCACGTATTCGGGACTCGACAACGTGCAGCGCAATCTCGTGACGATGGGTCAGAGCTTCAACCTTTCCGACTGGTCGATCGTGCGCAAGATCATGCTGCCAGGCGCCTTGCCATCCGTCCTGGCAGGTTTCCGGATCACGATCTCCGTTGCGATCATCTTGCTTGTCGCGGCCGAGATGATCGGTGCCGACAGCGGTATCGGCGCCTTCATTCTCGCTGCCGGCAATCTCTACCGCACGGACGATCTCATCGCGGGCGTGGTGATCTTGTCACTCCTGGGGCTCACGCTCTCCGCGCTTTTGACGCGTATCGAACAAGCCGCCTTTGCGTGGCGATGACATTACCTCGATGAAGCCTGAGCTTGGACGCGACAAGGTGATCGCCTGCGAAGTTGACTTTGCATTGCGATCGCGCCCCTTTACCGGCATGAGTCCGCATGGAGGAAACAAAAATGCTCTACGAGCTCGCCAAGCTCACCGTGCAAATCGGGTCGACGTCGAAGGCGCTCCCCGGCATCAAGGCTTTTGTCGAGGAGGGGAAGGCAAGGGGCGAGCTTCTCGGGTGCTGGGCCTCCGAAATCGGCGAGCTCAACAAGATCGCGGTGCTACGCGGCTTCTCGGATTCGGAAGGGCTTCGGGCCGAGCGCAAGCGCCTGCTGGAAAGCAGCAATCCGTTCGGCTGCCGCGACGTGCTCACTCATATGGAGGCGGACAGCTATGCTCCCTTTCCCGATCTGCCGCCCATCGAGACCGGCGCCTTCGGTCCCGTTTACGAAATTCGCAGCTATGCGCTGAAGCCGGGCATGCTGGCACACGTCATGGCATCGTGGCGGACGTCGCTGCCGGCCCGCATCAAGCTCTCCCGCAATCTGATCGTCATGCACACGATCGATGGACCTCCTCGTTTCACTCATATCTGGCCCTATGCGAGCCTGGAGCAGCGCGCGGAAATACGCGCCACGGCTGTTTCCACGGGTGTGTGGCCGCCCAAAGGGGGAAGTGATCATCTCGCGATCATGACCAACGGGATATGGCTGCCCACCGAAATCTCGCCCTTGAAATAGCTCATCACGCCCGCCCCGCACGAATGCTTCCCCATGCAGCGGTTTGACAAATTTCACCGCCGCAGTTAGTCGATCTCAAACGGCGCGGGGAAACCCGCGCTCTCTGCGTTTCCGGGGATGGCGCCACGCGCGCGCGAACCCAAGGCGCTTTATCGCAATCGACTGCCAAGAAGCCGGCGGGCGCCAGCGCCTCGCCGGGCCGAACACGGGAGAAAACGATGTTCGCAGTCATCAAAACGGGCGGCAAGCAGTACCGCGTCGCCGCCGGAGACACGATTACCGTCGAGAAATTGGCGGGCGACCCTGGCGAAGTCATCGCCTTCGAGCAAGTCCTCATGCTCGTGAACGATGCGGCGACGGAAATCGGCGCGCCATCGGTCCCGGGCGTGACAGTCGCCGGCGAACTCGTCGAGCAGACGCGTGGCGCCAAGGTGATCGCCTTCAAGAAGCGAAGGCGCAAGAATTCGCGGCGCAAGCGCGGCCATCGCCAGGACCTTACGATCGTCCGGATCACGGAAATTTTGACTGGGGGCGCCCGACCCGACGTCAAGGCGAGGGCCAAACAGCCCGCGGCCGCGCCCCAAGATTCCAAGGCCGAGGAACCAGCGGCCGAACTACGCAAGCACGAGGAAGCATCGAAGCCCAAGCCTAAGAAGGCGCCGGCCGAAACGAAGCCTCAACCCGAGGCCAAGTCGGAAACCCCCTCAACCGCTGATCACGACCATTCGGGGATCGCGGCGCGCGGTGCCGCGTCCATCGAGGCGGCCAAGGCCAAAGGAATTGACATTGGCACGTTCCGCAAACTCGAGCAGCCCGTCGGCGAGGCTGACGATCTCAAGCTGATCTCCGGTGTCGGCCCCGCGATCGAGAAGAAAATGAACGGCGCCGGCATTTGGCACTATTGGCAGGTGAAGGCTTTGTCCGAGGACGATATCGCCAAAATTGAGCAGGAGGTCGGCCTCAAGGGTCGTGCGCATCGCGACGAGTGGGTAGAGCAGGCAGCGGATCTCTTGGCCGGCAAAGGGCCGAGGCACAAAGCTTAGGCCGCTGAGAAGGATTTAGTCGCAGGCCGCTCGCCGGCCGCATCGAAGGCAGGAGCACAGCATGGCTCACAAGAAAGCAGGCGGTTCGTCGCGCAATGGCCGCGATTCGGAATCGAAACGCCTTGGCGTGAAAAAATTCGGCGGCGAAGCCGTGGCCGCTGGCAACATCATCGTGCGCCAACGCGGCACCAAGATGCATGCTGGCGCTAATGTCGGCGTCGCGAAAGATCATACGTTGTTTGCGCTTGCCGCCGGGCGCGTAAGCTTCGGCACGAAACGAGGCCGCTCGACGGTCACAGTGATCGCCGCCCCGCGAGCGGCCGAATAGAACCCGGCGAAAACAACTTCCGCCGGCCCGTCGAACCGGGACTTGGCGGATAGATCAGGGCTCCAGCAGCCAAATCCAAGCCAGGAGGGGTCGACGGGAAACCATCGATCCCTTTTCTGCTTGGAGCTCCTGATGAATCCGCAGACATGGTCGAGCCCGATAACGACAGAGCGCCTCGTCCTCGAGCCGGTGAGGAGAGAGTTCGCGCCGGGTCTGTTCGACTGCATCAACGACTGGGAGGTAATACGCTGGCTTGCTTCCCCGCCGTGGCCTTATTCGCTTGCAGACATGCATGAGTGGATTGCCCGCTCGAGCGCTGCTCGCGAGGCGCGACGCGACGCGGATTTTGCGGTCACTCTCAATGGCGGCCCCATTGGGGTCATCAGCCTTGCCGGGCTTGGGGTCGGCCCCATGCTCGGTTATTGGCTGGCGCGACCTTTCTGGGGGCGCGGTTATATGAGCGAAGCCGCCGGCACGCTGCTGACACATGCTTTTGCGAGTGGGCAAAGCTTCATCGCTTCCGGCATTCTCGAGGGCAATGCAGCCTCCCTGCGGATTCAAGAGAGGCTCGGCTTTCGTGTTGTGAATGAACGCTATATCCATGCGCGGCCGCATGGCCGTTCCGTGCCGCACCTCGACACCGTGTTGGGGAGAGGCCGATGGTCGCAAGCTCGCGGCGTGGTTTGAGCTTTTTCCGAAAGCAAGCGCGTCAAATTGTCAGGCAAGCCGCGTCGCGAGCAGTTCTGCCATGCGCCCCACCCGATTCGCTGAAGTCCTGATCACGCTTAGAGATGGATCATGGCCGAGGTGAGCATTCGAGCGAATATCGCAGGCGCAAGTACCGCGCGAAGCGCCACGACCGGGCTCGCGCTCGGCGTGCTCCTTGCAGTGAGCTTTTCGCATCTCATGAACGACCTCGTGCAGTCGCTCATTCCTGCCATCTACCCCATCCTCAAATCGGCGTTCAGTCTTGATTTTGGGCAAATCGGCCTCATCACCCTCGTCTTCCAGCTCACGGCATCCCTGCTGCAGCCGGTCGTCGGTCTTTACACCGATCGCCGGCCGATGCCGTTTTCACTCGCTATCGGAATGGGCTTCTCGCTTCTTGGCCTCGTCCTTCTGGCCTTCGCATGGAGCTTCGCCACATTGCTGATCGCTGTGGCCTTTGTGGGTTGCGGTTCATCGGTGTTCCACCCGGAGTCGTCTCGCGTGGCGCGCATGGCTTCTGGTGGCCGACATGGGCTCGCACAATCTTTGTTCCAGGTCGGCGGCAATACCGGTGCGGCGCTCGGGCCGCCGCTCGCGGCTCTCATCATCTTGCCGCACGGTCAACGAAGCGTCGCCTGGTTTTCCGTCGCCGCCTTGATGGGGATGGTGGTCCTTTACCGTGTCGGCATCTGGTATCGCGCGCGGCGCTCGGCGACGGCGAGCACGAGCGGCTTTGCACTTCCCTCACCCCTCCTCTCCTCGCGCAAGCTGATGCTGTCGGCGCTCATTCTTACGGTGCTGATGTTCTCGAAAGCCTTCTACACAGCGAGCTTCACCAGCTATTACACGTTCTATTTGATCGACAAATTTCATGTGAGCGTACGCGAATCCCAGCTCTACCTCTTCTTATTTTCAGGAGCGGTGGCTGCCGGCGCCTTGATCGGCGGCCCCGTGGGCGATCGCTTCGGTCGAAAATTCGTGATCTGGTTCTCCATTCTCGGGGTCTTTCCTTTCACCTTTGCGCTCCCCTACGCCGACCTGTTCTGGACGGCCGTTCTCACCGTGCCGATCGGCATGATCATGGCTTCGGCCTTCTCGGCAATCCTCGTCTATGCACAGGAGCTCGTCCCCGGAAGGGTCGGGACAGTGTCAGGCATTTTCTTCGGTGTCGCTTTCGGGCTCGGTGGGCTTGGCGCCGGAGTTCTCGGCGCGGTCGCCGACCACACCAGCATCCGTTTCGTCTACGAAATATGCGCCTATCTTCCCTTGCTTGGTCTGTTGGCCGCTTTCCTTCCCCATGGAGAGCGCCGTGGAGCGCCTGCGAAGTCGCACTGAAGACTCTCGAATCGCGAAGTTACGCAAGGACTTAGAATCGGAACGCCGATTGTTGTTGCTGCCCTTTCCGGAACTTGGCGAGCACGTTCAGCGTTGACAAACCGGCGCCCGCGCGCGCATGGAGGGTCGATGCCGAGCACCATCGCGGATGAATTTCAAGATGGGCTGAAAATCGAGCGTACCGCGCTTTTCCTCGACGTCGACGGTACGCTCCTTGATCTCGCGCCACGCCCGGGGGCGGTATTCGTCCCTCCATCGCTCATCACGTCTCTTGCGGCTATCGATGATGCCTTGGACGGCGCGCTTGCGCTGATCAGCGGCCGTTCGATCGACGACCTCGATCGACTCTTCGCTCCGCTGCAACTTCGAGCGAGCGGAGTTCACGGCGCCCAGACACGATTTTTCCCGACCGATGCGAATGAGAAAGACGAAGAGGCGGAGGGCTTGCCGCGCAAACTCTGGACGGCTCTCACAGAAGTCCTCTTTGATTTCCCCGGCACCTTTGCGGAAAACAAGCGCTACAGCTTTGCGGTGCATTACCGCACGGTACCCATGTTGAAGCAGCGGCTCCGCGACTCCCTCATGAGTCTGATCGCCGCTCATGCCGACCTGCAGCTCGACATGATTCACGGGCATAGCGTGTTCGAAATCAAGCCGCGCGGCTTCGACAAGGGGAAGGCGATCAAACGTTTCATCGACCGAAAGCCTTTTCAAGGTCGGGTGCCGGTCTTCATCGGGGATGACGTGACAGATGAATCGGGCTTCGCGACGGTCGTCAGCCATGGCGGACATGCTTTTTCTGTCGGTAGCGAAAGGCCAGGCGTGAGTTTTGTTTTTCCAGCCCCTGAAAATGTTCGTTGCTGGCTCACCCGGCTCGGACAACGACGGGCCGCAATATGAGCGCCGCCGACAATGGACAGGATCTCGACCTTGCACTGATTGGCAATTGCCGCGTAGGAGCGCTCGTGGACAGGCGAGCGCGGATTGTCTGGTGGTGCTTTCCGCGCTTCGACTCGGATCCGATCTTTTCGCACCTTCTCGCGAACGACGAGGAGAAAGGCTTTTGCGACGTTGTGCTCGCCGACTGCGTCTCAACGACCTCGCAATATGTTCGCAACTCCGCGATCGTCGAAACTCTCCTTACCGATACACGTGGCGGACAGGTGCGTATCACGGATTTCGCACCGCGCTTCGAGCAGTACGAACGTACTTTTCGTCCGCCCCAGATCATCCGACGCATTGAGCCGATCGCTGGTTTGCCGCGCATCGCGATCAGGGTCCGCCCGACCTACGCATATGGCCGGCCAGTCACTGAATACGCACTCGGCTCCAACCACATTCGTTACATGGGCGGATCGGAGGTCATGCGGCTGTCGAGCGATGCGCCCCTTTCTTATATCGTCGCCGAGACTACTTTCGCATTGACGCGCCCGGTCAGCCTGGTTCTCGGCCAGGACGAGCCGTTCCGGAGCGCAATCGATGCGACAAGTCGCGAGTTCCTCGACCGCACCCGCGACCATTGGCTTGGATGGGTGCGCCACCTGGGCGTGCCGTTCGAATGGCAATCGGCCGTCGTGCGCGCCGCGATCACGCTGAAGCTCTGCAGTTTCGAGGAAACGGGAGCGATCATCGCGGCACACACCACCTCGATCCCGGAAGCTTCGGGCACTTCCCGCAACTGGGATTATAGATACTGTTGGTTGCGCGATGCATTTTTCGTCATCGACGCTCTCAATCGTTTAGGTGCGACCCAGACGATGGAGTCCTACATCAATTACATTACCACCATCGCGGTCGAGGACGTGCATCCACTGCAGCCAGTCCACGGCATCGTGCCCTTCAGTCCGCTCGATGAAGTGATCGCGGCCGATCTCAAGGGCTTTCGGGGCCACGGGCCGGTGCGGATAGGCAATCAGGCCGCCGCGCAGGTGCAGCATGATGTGTATGGCAGCGTGGTTCTCGGCGCGACGCAGATGTTTGTCGACGAGCGCCTGCCCAAGATGGGCGACGAGGCGCTTTTTCGGCAGCTCGAACTCCTTGGCGAACATGCGCGGCGCGTGGCGCTTCAGCCCGATGCCGGCATCTGGGAATACCGCAACCGGGCGCGCGTCCACACCTATTCGGCGACGCTGTGTTGGGCCGCGTGCGACCGGCTCGGGCAGATCGCGATGCGACTTGGATTGAACGAGCGCGCGCAATATTGGAGTACGCATGCGGGCGAGCTCAGGACGAAGATCCTGGAAGGAGCATGGGATGCTGAGCGAGGCGTGATCACCGGCGCCTTTGGGCATCCCGATCTCGATGCGAGCGTGCTTCTTTTTTCGGAGCTCGGTCTGTTGGCGCCGAGCGACGAGCGCTTCATTCGCAGTTGCGACGCCATCGGCCGAGAGCTCATGCGCAACAACCGCATCATGCGCTACACCGCTTCAGACGACTTCGGCGCGCCGGAAACCGCCTTCCTGGTGTGCAATTTCTGGTACATGGACGCGCTCGCGACGATTGGCCGTCGCGAGCAGGCGCGTGAGTTGTTTATCGATATCGTCAATCGACGCAACGCGTTTGGTTTGCTCTCCGAAGATATGCACCCCGTGACCGGCGAGCTCTGGGGCAATTTTCCGCAAACCTATTCGATGGCCGGCATCATCAACACCGCGATGCGGCTCTCGGCAAGTTGGGAGGGCGCATGGGCACGCGCCTCATCATAGTCTCGAACCGCGTGGCGGTTCCAGAGGCCGGCGGCAACGCGACTCCCGGAGGCTTGGCGGTCGCCGTGAAGGCAGCCTTGAAGAACCGCACGGGGCTGTGGTTCGGATGGAGCGGCAAGGCCCAGGATGAGACCGACAGCGAGCCGCGCATCATCGAACGCAATAAGATCACCTATGTGGTGATCGACATCTCGACCCATGATTTTCAGGAGTATTACAACGGCTTCGCCAATCGAGTGCTGTGGCCCATTCTGCACTACCGCGTCGATCTCGCCGAGTTCTCCCGAGCCGATCTTTCCGGCTACATGCGCGTCAATCGGTTGTTTGCCGACAAGCTCGGCGAGCTCATCGAGGAAGACGACGTCATCTGGGTACATGATTACCATCTGATGCCGCTCGCAAAGGAATTGCGCCACAGAGGTCATGCGAATCCGATCGGCTTCTATCTGCACATACCCTGCGCGCCGCCGGATATCCTGGTAGCCCTGCCGCGTCATCAGGAGATCCTGGGCAGCTTGAGCTTCTACGACCTCGTCGGGTTTCAGACGGAGAACGATCGGGACAACTTCAACCATTATCTTGTGAGCCACGGGGCCCAGGCCGGGCGGGACGGCACCAGTTTCACCCTCGACGGAAGACAAGTCCGCACCGGCGCGTTTCCGGTCGGCATCGAGACGGCCGCTTATGCGCGGCTTGCCCGCAACGCGGCTCGTTCGGATTTCGTCCGCGAATTCGAGGAGAGCCTTGCGGGCCGCAAGCTCGTGCTGGGTGTCGACCGGCTCGACTATTCGAAGGGCATCTTGCATCGCATCAATGCCTTTGACCGTTTTCTCGAAATGAATCCGAATTGGCGCTCGCGCGTCACCTTCCTCCAGATCACGCCGCGCAGCCGCGCCGACATTCAGGAATATGCGGCAATCGAGGATGAGGTGACGACACTCGTCGGCAGAATCAACGGACGCTACGGCGAGGCCTCCTGGACACCGATACGCTACGTCAATCGCTCCTATTCGCGCACAGCGCTTGCCGGACTCTATCGCGCCGCCAATGTGGCCCTGGTCACGCCATTACGCGACGGCATGAACCTCGTTGCAAAGGAATTTGTCGCGGCCCAGGATGCGCAGGATCCCGGCGTGCTCATCCTCTCGCAATTTGCAGGCGCTGCCGCGGAGCTCGATCGCGCGCTAATCGTCAACCCCCACGAGTCCGAAGGCGTCGCCGCCGCGCTCAAACGAGCGCTCGACATGCCCATCGACGAACGTCGCCAGCGGTACAAGAAGATGTTCGATCATCTGGCGCACAACGACATCGAACGCTGGGCCAAAAATTATCTCGGGACTCTTGCCGATACGCGACAGCGACCCGGCTTGCTTGACGGTCTGCGAACGCTTTTTGGCAGCCTCGCCTGAGAGGAAGAATCGAATAATTCTTCGAGGCGCGGTGTTTTTGCGCAATCGACAGCACGGAGAAACCGGAATGCTCAAGAAATCCGAAATGACTGCAATGGCTCTCGGGCTCGCCATTGGCGTTGCCGCGACGGCGCCGGCCTTTGCGGCCGGCGGTGGGGGGGATCCTCCCCCGCCCCCGACCTGTGCCAAGGGTCAAGTCTACAGCACCAAGAAGAACGCTTGCGTCAAAGCTGAGCGCGGCGCCCTTCCCGATGAGGAGATGACCCAATACGCATATGCTCTCGCGAAGCAGGATCGTTTCCAGGAAGCACTCAACGTTCTCGACCTGCTCGAGAACTCGAACACGCCGAAAGCTCTCAACTATCGCGGTTTTGCGACGCGCAAGCTCGGCCGAACCGATGAGGGCATTTCCTACTACCTGAAATCGGTGGCTCTCGACCCGAGCTACGCCCAGGTTCGCGAATATCTCGGCGAAGCCTATGTCATCCAGGGCAAGGTCGATCTGGCGAAAGGGCAGCTCGCGACCATCAAGACCATCTGCGGTACGGGTTGCGAGGAGTATGAGGACCTCGCACAGGCAATCGAGGATTCGAAGCTCTAACATCGGATAGCAAACGGCGCGGCGGGTATCTCCGCCGCGCCGAGCCGGCCGAATTCGAATTTCGACGGGCAGGCGTGAATATCATCCTCGAACCGGATGACGCCCAGGCAACCCAGACAGTTCAGCTTAATACCATTGTTGAAGGCTACGCTGCATCGCAAGCAGTATTAACGGCGGTTGCTCATCTCTTTCCCGCTGGTGACGCTCTGAGCTAGAGTTTCATCTGAGGCGAATGGGTCAGGTCAAATTTCTGATCGTAATCTTATTGCAAAAATAGCTTTCATTTTTTGAGAGCATGTTCTAGGCACCGCCAGATGCGCGCCCTTCCGGTTCATTTGTTGCTTGAAGCATGATCGAAACTGGGCAGCTCGAGGTGCGGGCCGGCCTGGTTGATCATTTGGCGCGCCTTTGGCGCTATGGGCTCGTTCTCTCGGGGCGGCGCGACATTGCCGAGGATCTTGTCCAGGCAACTTGTGTTCGGGCCCTCGAGCGGGCGCCCCAGTTTGCGGTCGGCTCGCGGCTCGACCGTTGGCTGTTCTCGATTCTTCGTTCGATTTGGCTCAACGAGCTTCGATCCCGTCGCATCCGCCAGGGTGAGGGGGTGGTGGAGGCCGAGGCCGCGCTGATCTTCGAAGGGGCCAAGGAAATCGAAACGAATATATTGGCTCGTCAAGTGTTAAGGCACGTGCAAATGCTTCCGCAAGCGCAACGGGAGACGCTTTTCTTGACCTATGTTGAAGGACTGACCTATCGGGACGCAGCCGTGATGCTCGACGTGCCGATTGGAACGGTGATGAGTCGGTTGGCGGCGGCGCGTGAGACTTTGAGCAAGCTCAATTCAGCGCCCGAAAACGCCACGACGGCAGAGAGCGAAGGCTGATGACGACGTCATCAGCCGGCCGGCCTACCGAGGCCGATCTCGTCGCTTTTCTCGATCGAGAATTGTCGCCCGTGCAAGTGCAATGGGTCGAGAGTTGGCTCGCGCGCGATGCCGCTTTGCGGCGGCGGCTCGATCTCCTCGGCCGGGTCGGCGGTGGCCACGTCAAGGAAGCGTTTTCGGCCCTACTTGCCGCTGCCCCCGAAGCGAGACTCAAGGCGAAGCTTCTCGCTTTGCCTGGTTATCGCCCCGAGAGGCCGGCCACGCCCTGGCGCAAGCCGTGGCTTTGGGCTCGAAACCGTCCCCGCCTGGCGCTGCTCGCCGCCGGCATCGCCATTTTCATGGCGGGGATGTTGATCGATCGCCTGCTGCCGGAATGGCGCGAGGTCGTCGGCATAGAAGTCGCGAGCGACAACGAGGACGAATGGCGGCAGGCGGTGGCCGAATACATGTCCCTTTACACTCCAGAGACGTTGTCGGGCATTGCCGACGAAGTCCCTCCCAAGGATCGCGAGCTTGCCGCCGTCGGGGCGAAGCTCGGAATCCATCTGCTGCCTTCCAGCGTTTCATTGCCTGGCGTCGCGCTGAAGCGGGCGCAAATCCTCGAATACGATGGCAAGCCCCTCGGTCAGATCGCTTATCTCGATCCGCGCGATGGGGTCATGGCTCTTTGCATATATGCCGACAGCCATCAGGAGATCGCGCCAAGCACCGAGCAGCGGGCGGGCCTCAACATCGTGCATTGGGCCTCGCATGGCCGCGCCTTCATGCTGGTCGGGCGAAAGACAATGCCAGAGTTGCGCGAGCTCGCGAGCGTCCTCTCGCAGCGGCTGACACTCTGAACTGTTTTCGTCTCTGACGCGATCCCGGCCAATCGGAACTTGGAGGCCTACGCCACAATGACAAATTCGCGCAGAACTAACTCACATGCGCCAAAGACCCCGCCTTTGCACGACAAGGGCGGGTTGAGCTAAATTCGAAACCCGTTGTCGATTCGAGTTCCGACATGTCCAATCGCACGCGAATTCTTGTCGTAGATGATGATGCCGACATCGTCGACACGCTGACTGATCAATTGAGCGTGAACGGTGAGTTCTCGGTGAGCCCCGCGGCTACGGCGGCAGCCGCGTTGGCCCTCGTCAGATCCGAACCATTCGATCTTGTGATCATGGACGTGGGCCTGCCCGACATGGATGGGCGCGAGGCCGTAAGGGTTATGCGCGCGAGTGGCGCACGCATGCCGATCATTATGCTTACCGGACATGCCAGCGACGCGGATACGGTCGCCGGCCTCGGCTCAGGCGCCAACGACTATGTGGCCAAGCCGTTCCGCTTCGCTGTGCTTCTGGCGCGCATCCGTGTGCAGCTTCGGCAGCATGAGGCCAGCGATGATGCTGTGCTGAGAATTGGGCCATTGCAGTTCAAGCCGGCGTCGAAGCTCATCGTCACCGAAAAAGGCTCCAAGCTGAAGCTCACCGAAAAGGAGGCTGCGATCTTGCGCTTCCTGTATCGGTCCAATGGACATTCCGTGGCGCGCAAGGTTCTCCTTCAAGAGGTCTGGGGGTACAATGCGTCGGTCTCCACTCACACGCTCGAGACGCACATCTATCGCTTGCGCCAGAAAATCGAGATGGGCGCCGAGTCCACGAAGATGATCGTCACCGACCAAGGCGGTTACAAGCTGATCGTTTAAATTTGGTGCGCCGAGCCCGAAGGCCGAACGCGTTTCTCCCAGCTCGAACGACGGTCTTTGTGCATTTCGCATGCTTTGCGTCGCTCGCCATTCGGCGCTTTTGTCGGTTCGGCGAATGGAGTGGAGGCGCATTTGAGCTTCGTGCTATGCTCGCCGCATGGCGATCGTTCCCTGAAACTAAATGCAGCTCAACGCCAAGACCCAGCACCTTGCGCGCATCGCTCCTCTGTCGGTGCTCGAGAGCGACGCGCTTCGCCTTTTGGCTTTTGACGGGGTGGAAATGGCTCTGGAGCCGCAATCCGTCCTCTTTCGCCAGGGCGATGCCGCCGATGGCGGCTACGTCGTCATTTCGGGTTCGGTAGCTCTCGAACGCGAAGGCGAGATTGCCCCGCCCGCTCGGCTTATGAAAAGCGGCGCGCTCATCGGCCTCAGCGCGCTGGTCGTCAAGCTCGAGCGGCCCGTCACCGCTACGGCTCGCGAGAAATCTCTCCTTCTCAAGCTTCCGCGACGTCTCGTGCTGCGGGTGCTCGAGGCCTTCCCCGACTCGGCATTGGCGTTCAAACAATATGTCGAGGATTGTCTTGCCGCGCAGGCGCACGCACTCGAGCGCATCGCAAGCTCGATCGATGCCGTCGCCGCCAATTACAAGTTGAGAGAGAGCAGAACCGGCACGTGATCGGATGGACGTTCGAGGCCTCGTGCCGCCGTCTCGATCATGACCTCGCCGATCGCTCCCGCAAGCGGCGCGGAAACCCAAATGTGGTCCAGGCGCCGGCCCCGGTTCGAGGCCATCCAATCAAGGGCACGGTAGCTCCACCACGTGTAGACGCGTTCAGGTTCGGGGATGCGGTGACGAACCGCATCTGTCCACTCACCGCAACGACGAATATCCTCGAGCGTCTCGGTCTCGACAGGCGTATGGCTCACCACGTCCAGAAGCTGCTTATGACTCCAGACATCGCTCTCATAGGGGGCGACATTGAGATCGCCCGTGACCACCGCCGCGCAACTTGTCCCTGCCTGTTCGATGCTCCATTCGCGCATGTCTTTCAAAAAGCCGAGTTTATGGGCAAATTTGACGTTGAGCTCCGGGCTGGGAATATCCCCGCCCGCCGGAACATAGAAGTTGTGGACCGTCACGCGGGCCCCGGATTCCAGGGTCGCCTCTGCCGCAATATGGCGGGCATCGCCTTTGCGACCGAAAGGCAAGCAGGAGGGCTCGCCGAGCGGCAGACGGGACAAGATCGCGACCCCGTTATAGCCCTTGTCGCCCCTGATCGCCTGATGCGCGTATCCGATGTCTCGGAACGCCGAGCGCGGAAACAGATCGTCGAGGCATTTCGTCTCCTGCAGGCAAAGCACATCCGGGCGCGCACGCTCGAGATAGTCGAGGACGAGCTTCAGACGGAGCCGGACGGAGTTGATGTTCCAGGTGGCGACGGAAAGCGGCATGAGAGACGATCGAACCTTGAGGAGCGCGGGCCTGAATAGCTGGTCGCGATGTGACGCGGCTTGGAGAGGGCGTCAACGCAAGTCTCGCTCGACTGTGATTTTCTCAACGGCTTTCGCTCGGCGAAATCTCGGCACAAGCGGTCGAGGTAAGTGGCGTCAACCTCAGGGACGCAGCGTGGGTCTCAACTCCGAGCAAAGGCGAATCCTGGGAAGCCGCCTCCGATTTCACCGTTTCTGACGATCGTCGACAATCAGAAAGCTAGCCTCTTCGCCTGCTTGACGCCTGGGATCGTCGACACTTTGTCGAGCACCGGAGTAGGCACCTCGCCATCCACCTCAACGAGCGCGATCGCCGATCCACCCTGCTTGTCGCGACCGAGCGCAAAGGTCGCGATATTGATGCCGGCTTCACCGAGGAGACTGGCGAACCGGCCGATGAAGCCAGGCTTGTCCTCATTCGTCACATAAATCATCGAATGCGCGAATTCGGCGTCGACTTTTATACCCTTGATCTCGAGAATGCGGGGCTTGCCATCCTGGAACACGGTGCCCGAGACGGCCCGTTCCTGGCGCTCCGTCGTGACGCTGACCGTGATCAGCGACGCGTAATCGCCGGTCACCTCCCGCATCGTTTCCTCGACGACGATGCCGCGCTCCTTCGCGACGCTCGGTGCAGAGACCACATTGATGTCGGCGAGCATCGGCCTCAAAAGTCCAGCCAGCGCGGCGCTCGTCAGCGCCTTCGTGTTCATGCCCGCGACTTCGCCCGAATAGGTGATGTGGACGGCCTTTAGGCCGCTCTCAGTGAGCTGACCCGCAAACGAACCGAGCTTCTCCGCGAGGGCCACATAGGGCCTGAGCTTGGGCGCTTCTTCCGCTGTGATCGAAGGAAAATTGATCGCGTTGGAGATGGCGCCCCGCAGCAGATAGTCCGACATCTGTTCGGCGATCTGCAAGGCCACATTCTCCTGGGCCTCCGTGGTCGCGGCACCGAGATGTGGCGTGCATACGACGTTGGCCTGCCCGAAAAGCAGATTCGATCTCGCCGGCTCCTCGACGAAGACATCGATCGCCGCACCGGCGACATGGCCTGAATCCAGCGCCGCCCGTAATGCCTTTTCGTCGATGAGTCCGCCACGTGCGCAGTTGACGATGCGCACGCCTTTGCGCGTTTTCGCGAGATTCTCCTGGGACAAGATATTCTTGGTTTGCGTCGTCAGCGGCGTGTGCAGACTGATGATGTCGGCGCGTCGAAGCAGATCGTCGAGCTCGACCTTCTCGACGCCGATCGCTCGCGCGCGCTCCGGCGAGAGAAAAGGATCAAAGGCGATCACGCGCATTTTGAGGCCGATGGCTCGCTCGGCCACGACCGAGCCGATATTGCCGCAGCCGATGATGCCGATGACCTTTCCCGAAAGCTCGACGCCCATGAAGCGGTTCTTTTCCCACTTTCCAGCCTGGGTCGAAGCATCGGCTTGAGGAATTTGGCGGGCCAATGCGAACATCAAGGCAATCGCATGCTCGGCGGTGGTGATGGAATTGCCGAAAGGCGTGTTCATGACGATCACGCCCTTGTTCGTCGCCGCGGGAACATCGACATTGTCGACACCGATGCCGGCGCGTCCGACCACCTTGAGCCTGCTTGCGGCATCGAGAAGCTTGGCGGTCACCTTGGTGGCCGAGCGAATGGCGAGGCCCTCGTAATGGGGTATGATCTTCACGAGGTCGTCTTTGCCTATTCCCGGCTCAAAATCCGCTTGCACGCCGCGCTCCGTGAAGATTTGCAAGGCGGCATCCGACAAAGCATCCGAAATAAGGACGCGCGGTTTGGTCATGGAATAAATCCTCTCGCATGAGGGGTGCGCGGACCACGGAGGACGGGTCTCATCGAGCCGCAGCCTCGCCTGTCCGGTCCGCAGGCATTCGCCGATCGGGAACGTAAAGGCGCACGAAGCGCAGATTCACGCCGCCTTCCGAAGCGCCGCTTTCTCGCGTTCGAATGCCCAATCGAGCCAAGGCGTCAACGACCTGATGTCGGAGGTCTCGACGGTCGCGCCACACCAGATACGAAGGCCCGGCGGGGCATCTCGATGGGCGGCTATGTCGAAGGCAACATTCTCCTCCTCGAGAGTTGTTGCGATGCCCTTGGCGATGCGCGCCACCGCCTCGCTTCCGCGTGCCCGCACTTCGGGGTCGGCGATCACGAGGCACACGCTCGTGTTGGAACGCGCCGCCGCCTCTCGGGCGAGATGGTCGATCCAGGTCGTTCGGGCGACCCAATCCGACAAAGCGGAGGCGTTGGCGTTCGCCCTCGCGAACAATGCGTCTAGCCCGCCGATCGTCTTCGCCCAGTTCAGCGTATCGAGATAGTCCTCGACACAAAGCAACGAGGGCGTGTTGATCGTCTCGCCTTGAAAGATCGCCTCGTTGAGCTTGCCGGCTTTGGTGAGCTGGAAGATTTTGGGCAAAGGCCAGGGCGGCGAATAGCTCTCGAGCCTTTCAACGGCGCGCGGTGAGAGGACCATCATACCGTGCGCGGCCTCGCCGCCCAGGGCTTTCTGCCAAGAGAAAGTGACGACGTCGAGCTTCGCGAAGTCGAGCGCCTGGGCGAAGGCCGCGGATGTCGCGTCGCAAATGGTGAGGCCTTCCCTGTCTGCCGCGATCCAATCGGCATTGGGGACACGCACTCCCGAGGTCGTGCCGTTCCAGGTGAAGACGACGTCGCGTGTTTTCGTATCCACATCGGTCAAGCGTACCAGCTCGCCATATTCGGCTCTGATGATCCGGCAATTTTTCAGCTTGAGCTGCTTTGCGGCGTCGCTCGCCCAGCTTTCTCCGAAGCTTTCCCAGACGAGCATGTCGACGCCGCGCGAACCCAGGAGAGACCAGAGCGCAAGCTCCACCGCTCCCGTATCCGAAGCTGGCACGAGGGCGATGCGATGGGATTCCGGCACCCGCAAGACCTCACGCGTGAGGTCAATCGCCTGCTTCAGCTTCGATTTGCCGATCTTTGCACGATGCGAGCGTCCGAGCGCCGCATGGTTCAGGACTTCGAATTTCCAACCGGGGCGCTTGGAGCAAGGGCCGGAGGAAAAATGGGGATTTTCCGGCCGCATGCCGGGTTTTTCATTCGCCATATCGATCCATCCTTCCAGATGGGCGCTCCCCGTTGGGGGGGAGTGTCCCAAAATCGTTTCTAAGGGCGACGCACTTCGAGGTCAAATGCGCGGAGATGATCAGGATCGTGAGAACATCGTCAAAAGATTGGAATACTCGATTTGACTCCTTCTCAGGAACGCCTTGTTTCGCCGTTCTTTCGTCGCTATCCGCCACGATGCTGATGTCGGAGAGGGGACAAGAGTGACCCAGCAGGACAAGAGCAAGCGCGAG
>Ga0213876_10000905_pt1 | contig 19751 bp, 16 predicted proteins | sample BarmaccomBMRX_R9_FD_160113 | JGI IMG/M metagenome (GOLD analysis project Ga0213876, IMG submission 160113) | Root-associated microbial communities from Barbacenia macrantha in rupestrian grasslands, the National Park of Serra do Cipo, Brazil - RX_R9 | ecosystem: Host-associated > Plants > Roots... | reverse complement strand
TCCGTGGCGGTGTGCGCCGACGACGGCACCGAGCTCGTCGTGTCCGATGCCGACGAGGTCGCGGCGGGCGACGACGGCACCTCGAAGCAGCCCGACGGGGACCAGATCGCCTACGAGTTCGAGGAGTGGGACAACCAGTCGCGCGTGCTGCTCGATCAGCTGCTGTCAGGTGAGTCGATCGTGCACGTCTGGGAGGGGGCCACGCTCGTCGTGCGGGCCGACGACGAGGAGCGGGTCGACGAGCTCGTCGAGCAGGTCGAGGTCTCGAACCAGCCCACGCTCGATCCGGACAAGGAGCAGGTGGTCTTCGAGCTGGAGGAGTGGCCCGACGAGAAGCGCACCGCGCTGACCGAGTCGCTCGACGAGGCCGACATCCCGTTCGGGTTCGACGAGAACGACGACCTGGTGGTCCTCGAGGACGACGAGGAGCGGGTCGAGGCCGTGCTCGACCAGGTCGACTACAACTTCTCGCTCGACGCGAACGAGGTCTCGAGCGACGCCGAGGAAGGCGACGATGCGGCCGGCGGCGAGGACGGCGACGACGGGCTGGCCGCGCAGGAGGTCATGTCCGAGCTGTTCGTCACCTCCGACATCTTGAAGAGCGACCCCGACGACAGCGGCGCGATCCTGCGGTTCACCGAGGCGGCGGGGACCGTGGCGGGTCTGTCGCTGCCGTACGGCTTCGCCCCCGGGTCCTGGGAGGAGATCGTCACGCTGACCGGCCAGCTGCGCGCCCTCCTCGACGACGCCGACAGCGAGGACGAGGCGGTCGTCGACGCGGCCAAGGGCCTGCGAGGCGTGCTCCGCCAGTACGTCTGATCTATTGTCAGTCTCGTTGCCAATAGGTCGGCTCGGGTGGCCGACGCCGGGACGGGAGGCCTGCCATGCGGACGGATCGGTACGGCGAGGTGATGCTGGTCACCCTGACCGACGACGGCGAGGTCGTGGCCGACGTGTTCAACACGTACCCGTTCAACGACTGCCCGGCCGAGCAGTGGGAGCAGCTCGATGCCGACAAGATCGCGGCCGACGCCGGCGTGACCGCGGCGCTGCTGAACGGACCGCGCTACTGGCTGATCGACGGCGTGGAGCCGCCGGCCGGTGAGCCCGAGATCCGTGATTTCGGCGGGATGACGATGGCGAAGCGGGCGACGCTCGAGCTCGGCCCGATCGGCGAGGCGGGCGTGCCCTACGTCGTCCACGCGGTGAACCGCCGGACGGTGTTCCTGTTCCTGGCCGGAAGCACCATCTACGAGCTCACCGATCCGGACGGCACGCGCTACGTGATGCAGAGCTGGAGCCAGCAGGTCGACCCGACCCTCGCCGAGGACGACCTCGCCGGCCTCGGCGATCGCCTCGCCCTGCCGGCCGGCTGGAGCTACTCGACCCGCACCCTCGACGAGGACCTGCGCGTCGTCACCCGGGAAGAGGATGCAAGGGTCCTGCAGGACGACCTCAAGAACTCGTACTCGGAGCTGCCGGCCTGAGGGGCCTCGATGGCCGGGGGTTCTCCGCCCGCCGGTAGCGTGCCGGGATGGCGCTCGCGGAGCTGGAGGTCTACCAGTCGCGGCCCATCGCTCCGACCCGGCGGGTGGCTCTCGGCCGGCGCGACCTCCCCGTCGATCCGGCGCCGGGGTTCGGCGGGATCCTGCTCGGTGGGGTCGCCGCGGCGTTCGTCGAGCGCATCGATGCCGACCTGCATCCCGACCTCGTGCGGCTCACCCACCAGATCGAGCAGGGCTTCCGCATCCCGCAGCCGCGGCTCCGCCACCGCTTCCAGACCGACCACATCGGCCTCAACCGGCGGACCCACCGCCTCGAGGCCGCGGGCGAGGGACTCGGTCTCCACCTCGACGACCCGCCCGGCACCGCCGCGGCGCCGCAGGTGCTCGCCGCCATCTACGCGGCCGGTCAGCTGCCCCTCGAGTCGCGCGGTCCGGTCATGGAGCTCGTGCGCAAGGGCCTCCGCTGGCGGGGCGCGGTCGAAGATGGCCTCATCGACTACCTCACCGGCCGGGGGAGCCAGGGCGGCTGGATCTCGGCGGGTGCGACCGACCCGGTCACCTGGGCTCACGCGGTGCTCGGTCTGCCCGAGGGCACCGCGATGCGCGCCGCGGTCCAGCAGGCCTTCCGCAGCGCGCTCCGCGACGCGCACCCCGACCACGGCGCCGACACCGAAACCGCCGCGCAGCGCATCGCCGAGCTGACCGAGGCCCGGCGCATCCTCCTCGCCCGCTGACGTGGCCCGCCCAGGCGCGCTCCTGCTGGCCCCGGGCGCGGGCAGCGGCCGCAACCACCCGACGCTGGTGGGCATCGAGAAGGCGGTCGCGCCGCTCCCGGTCGCCCGTGTGGACTTCCCCTACCGGCGCGAGGGACGGCGCGCGCCCGACCGTGCCCCGAAGCTCATCGCGTGCATCGTCGAGGAAGCGGCGGCGCTGGTCGCCGACGCGCACGTGCGGCCCGGCCGCCTCGTGCTCGGCGGGCGCTCGATGGGGGGCCGGATGTGCTCGATGGCCGTCGCCGAGGGTCTCCCGGCCGCCGGCCTGGTGCTGCTCAGCTACCCGCTGCACCCACCGGGCAAGCCGGACGCGCTGCGGGTCGACCACTTCCCTGCGCTCGACCTGCCGTGCCTGTTCGTCAGCGGCACGAAGGATCCGTTCGGGTCGCCGGCCGAGCTCGAGGCGCACACCGCGGCGATCCCCGGACCGGTCACCCACGTGTGGATCGAGGGCGCGGGGCACGAGGTCAAGAACCTGAAGACGGACCCGCGCCAGACGCGCGTCATCGATGCGGTCGCCGGGTGGCTCAAGACCCTGCGATGACCTCGGCCTCGTCCCGGAACGGCTGATCCTCGGGGTTCAGGTCCTCCAGCTCGCGGCGGGCGGTCTCGGGGAACCAGAACAGGACCATCACGCCGACGATGAGCGGCCCGATCAGGAGCGGCCGCATCGCGGAGGCGAGGCCGCCGTGGTCCAGCATCCGGCCCGCGATGACGAGGCCCAGCGCGCTGCCGGCGACCGAGACGGTCTGGATGATCCCGTTGGCCTTGCCGCGCGAACCGGTCGGGAACAGCTCGGGTCCGTACATCCCGAGTGCCGGTGTCGCGCCGGCGGCGAGGATCGTGCCCACCAGGTTCCAGATCCACATCGGCCAGCCGAAGCTCATGAACGAGAAGAGGGTCAGGAGCGCGCCACCCGCGACTCCGATGGAGACGATGAGCCGCTTGCCCCGCACGTCGGCCATGCGGCCGCCGATGACGAGCCCGATGCCGCCCGGTGTCGTCGTCAGCATCGTGAACAGCGCGATGTGCGACGGCGAGAAGCCGCGCTCGTCCTTCAAGAAGTCGTTCATCAGCTGCGACGCCGGCGCCGCGAAGCTCGAGATGAGGAAGAAGGCGGTGCCGAGCAGCACCAGTCGCCGGCGGTGGTCTCGGAGCAGACCGACCTCGCGGTGGGGAACCGTGAAGCGCTGGCTCTCGGGCAGGTGCCGCGCGACGCGCGACATGACCGGGATCCCGAGCAGAGGGATGACGTAGAGGAGGCGCCAGCCGTCGGACCCGATGTCGGTGAGGGGCAACGCCCAGAGGCACATCCCGGCACCGAGCGCGCCGGTCATCGTCATCACGCTGATCGCGTAGGCGCGGGAGCCGGCCGGCATCTCCTCGGCGGCCATGACCGTGATGAGCATCACGACCGTCATCGACAGCCCGCGTGAGATCACCTGCGTACCCGCGAGCACGATCATGTTGGGCGCCGCCGCACCGAGCGCGCAGGTGAGGCACGAGCCGATGCCCGACGCGATCACGAGCCGGCGGCGGCCCTGGCGGTCGGCCAGCGCGACGAGCACCAGCGACAGGAGCACCCCGACCCGCACCGCCGCGAGCGTGTTGCCCTGCGCGGCGTCGCTCGTGCCGAAGCTGTCGGTCGCGTACGTGATCGTCTGCGTGACGACGGTGCCGAGGTAGCCGGCGACGAGCGCCACGGTGCAGAGGAGGCCGAGGACGCGGGCGGCGCGCGCGTCGACCGGGTCGGGCGGCGCCCAGAACGGCTGCCGCGGCTGATCCCGCGCGGTGGTGCGCCGGATCTCGCGCCGGTACAGCGGCACGAAGAGGACACCCCACAGCGGGATGGCCATCTGGAACCGGGTCCGCTCGGTCACGTCGAAGGCCCCGTCGGCGCGAGGCGTCGCCTCCACCGAGCGGTCGTAGGACCGCAGCGGACCGTGCTCGACCTCGAAGTGCGCGTCGATGCGACCGTCAGGACCGGACGTCGACCGAGGGCCGGCCCGCTCGACCAGGACGTCGCCACGCGGCCGGAGGAGCGCATCCAGCTCCGACCGATCGAGCACCAGGGAGTTGACGACCGTGGCCACGATGGGGGAGGGGTCTCCGGACTGTGGGAATGGCGGCAGGGAGCATACTGAGGGTCGGATGCAGCGAATCGTCGTCCACCCCAACGGCCCGCTCGACGGCCGTGTGCGCATCAGCGGGGCGAAGAACTCGGTGCTGAAGCTGATGGCGGCCACGGTCCTCGCCGAGGGCACCTTCGTGCTGCGCAACGTCCCTGCGCTCGACGACGTGCGGGCCATGGCCGACCTGCTCCGCTCGATGGGTCTGACCGTCGACCACTCCGGCGAGACGCTCACCGTCGTCCGCCCGGCCGAGATCGATCCGGTCGCGCCGTACGAGCTCGTGGAGCGGATGCGGGCCTCGATCGTCGTGCTCGGCCCGCTCCTGGCCCGCCTCGGCCAGGCCCGCGTCGCGCTGCCGGGCGGCGACGACTTCGGTCCCCGGCCGATCGACATGCACCTGCAGTCCCTCGAGCGGCTCGGCGCCACGTTCACCACCGCGCACGGCTACATCGAGGGTCGGGCCGACCACCTCGTCGGCACCCGGCTCTTCCTGGACTTCCCGAGCGTCGGCGCAACGGAGAACGCGCTGATGGCGGCGGTCCTGGCCAAGGGCGAGACCGTCATCGAGAACGCGGCGCGCGAGCCGGAGATCGCCGACCTCGCCGCGTTCCTCAACCGCATGGGTGCGAGCATCCTCGGCGCGGGCAGCCCCACGATCACGATCGAAGGGGTCGACGAGCTCTCCCCGGTCGAGCACGAGGTGATACCTGATCGCATCGAGGCGGCCACCTTCCTCGCCGCGCTCGGCGTCGCGGGCGGCGAGATCGTGCTCGAGGGCGCGCGGCCCGACCACATGGACATGCTCATGCAGAAGCTCGGCGACATGGGCGTGCGCACGTCGTCGCATCCCGACGGGGTGTGGGGCATGGCCCGGGGTCGACTCGGATCGACCGACGTCTCGACCCTGCCGTACCCGGGTGTGGCCACCGACTACAAGCCGCTGCTCGTCAGCATGCTGTCGGTCGCCGACGGCGTCGGGATCGTCGCGGAGAACATCTTCTCCGGGCGGTTCCGCTACGTCGACGAGCTCGTCCGCATGGGCGCCGACATCCGCACCGAGGACCACTACGCGATCGTGCGCGGCGTCGAGAAGCTGTCGGGCGCGCCGGTGCGGGCCCACGACATCCGGGCCGGCGCTGCGCTGGTGGTCGCCGGTCTGGGCGCCGAGGGCGAGACCGTCGTTGCCGACGCGCACCACATCGACCGGGGCTACGACCGCTTCGTCGAGAAGCTGCAGGCGCTCGGCGCCGAGGTCGAGCGGCAGTCCGGAGAGGGCTAGGGCCGGTCCTGGGCGGAGCGGTCCTCGGGCTCGTCGTGGCGCTCGACCTCGGCGTCGGCCCGCTTGTTGGCCATCCAGAGCAACCCGGCGAACAGGCCCACCGGGGCGGCGACCATCAGGATCTCGTCCCAGCCCCCCTGGTGAGCGAAGATCACACACCTCAGGGTACGGCTGCGGTCGGCGGGAAGACGCGCGGCCCGATCCCGGTTGTGCCGTCTGGCCGGTTTCGAACCGGGGTCGACGACTGCGAGACTGAACGGATGCTGGAGCAGGTCCAGAAGACGATCGAGGCGATCCGCCCGGCCATCCAGGCCGATGGAGGCGACATCTTCCTGCGGGGCGTGGACGAGGAGACCGGTGTGGTCACCGTCCAGCTCGTCGGGGCCTGCGTGAGCTGCCCGGCGTCGACCGTGACGCTCAAGGCGGGCGTCGAGCGGATCATGAAGGACCGGGTCGAGGGCGTGACCTCGGTCGAGGCCGTCGGCCTCGAGAGCGAGAGCGTCGTATCGCTGTAGTGCGGCCAACCGAGCCGGCTCCGCTCCTGGCGGCTGCACAGGACGGGGATCGGGCCGCGACCGCCCGGCTGCTCTCGCTGGTCGAGCGGGGTGGCGAGCCCGCTCACGAGGTCGGGCGGCTGTGCCATCCGATCAGCGGCCACGCCTACACGCTCGGGCTCACCGGCGCGCCGGGGGCCGGGAAGTCGACGCTCACGAACGCGCTGGTCTCGCAGCTCCGGACGGCCGACGCCGAGGCGCGCATCGGGGTGCTCGCGGTCGACCCGTCGTCGCCGTTCTCGGGTGGCGCGATCCTCGGTGACCGCGTCCGCATGACCGACCACGTCCTCGACCCGAGCGTGTTCATCCGCTCGATGGCCACCCGCGGTCACCTGGGCGGGCTCGCGCTGGCGACGCCCGAAGCGGTGCGGGTGCTCGATGCGGTCGGCCACCGGTGGGTCATCGTCGAGACCGTCGGCGTGGGCCAGGTCGAGGTCGAGATCGTCGGCGCGGCCGACACCACCGTCGTGGTCGTCAACCCCGGCTGGGGTGACGCGGTGCAGGCGAACAAGGCCGGCCTCATGGAGATCGGCGACGTGTTCGTGATCAACAAGGCCGACCGCCCGGGGGTCGACGACACGCGTCGTGACCTCGAGCAGATGCTCGACCTCTCGGAGACCCGGGCGTGGCGGCCGCCGATCGTGGCGACCGACGCGGTCAACGGCAAGGGCATCGACGACCTCGTCGACGCGGTGACCGGGCACCGGTCCCACCTCGAGACGACCGGCGAGCTGACCGCCCGGCGCGAGCGCCGGCTGCGCGACGAGCTGGCCCTCATCGTCACGCAGCGGTTGCGGCGCCGGGCCGACAGCCTGCTCGAGGCGGGCGAGCGGGACGAGCTCGAAGCCGCCGTCGTCTCGCGCCGGCTCGACCCGTGGACTGCGGCCGATCAGGTGCTGGCCGGCCTACCGGGGGCGTAGCGAGCCGCTCTCGGCGCATAGGGTGCCGGGCCGTGCCCGGGACCGACTCGACCCTCGTCACCGTCGAGCGCCGCAGCGACGGCGTCGCGGTCGTGACCCTCGACCACCCCAAGGTCAACGCGCTGTCGAGCGCGCTGCTGCGTCAGCTCCACGGTGCGGCGACCATGCTCACCGACGATCCGCCCGGCGCGGTCGTGGTGACCGGCAGCGACCGCGTCTTCGCGGCCGGCGCGGACATCACCGAGTTCGGTGGTCCCGACGAGGCCCGGGTGATCGGTGACCTCTTCCTCCGGGCGCTGAACACGCTGGCCGACATCCCGCGAGCGACCATCGCCGCGGTCAGCGGCGTCGCGCTCGGCGGTGGATGCGAGCTGGCGCTGGCCTGCGACTTCCGCATCGCGTCGGAGCGGGCGAAGTTCGGCCAGCCCGAGATCCTGGTCGGCATCATCCCCGGCGGTGGCGGCACGCAGCGCCTGCCCCGGCTGATCGGTGCGGCGCGCGCGAAGGACATGATCCTCACCGGCCGCCAAGTGGGCGCGGCCGAGGCGCTCTCGATCGGTCTGGTCGACGAGGTCGTCCCGCAGGGGGAGGCGCTCGAGCGCTCGATCGCCAAGGCTGCGGAGCTGGCCCGGGGACCGGTGGTCGCCCACGGCCTGGCCAAGCGGGCCATCGATCGCGGCCTCGACATCACCCTGGGCGGGGGCCTCGACCTCGAACAGGAGCTGTTCGCCCGCGTGTTCGAGACCGACGACGCCCGCACCGGGGTCGCGTCGTTCCTGCGCGACGGCCCCGGCAAGGCCGAGTTCTCGGGCCGCTAGGGCCCGGCGCCAGGCGGCTGGGCTATCCCGCCCGCTCCCTGCGCTCGTCCCGCTCGGCCCGCTCCTCGAGCTCGGCCTGGGTGCGGGCCCGGGCCGCCTCGATGCGGGCTCGGAAGAGCTGCAGCTCGATGATCCGATCGTGCAGCTCGTCGGTGGACAAGGAGTCCGGATCCGTTTCGAGCAGGTCCTTCACGTGGTCACCGGGGCCAGGTGCTGAACGCATGTTCGCCAAGCTTAGTGGGCTCGTCACCCGGCCCCGGTGTGCCCCGCGTCACCTCGTCAGCGGGTCGGCGGGCAGGAGCGTCGCGTTCGTCCGGCGGTACGGTCTCGACGATGACGGGGGAGGGCCTGGCCGTCGACGGGCGGAGCTGGCCGCTGGTGGGTCGCCACGATCAGCTCGCGGTCATCGCCGAGGCGCGCGCCGCAGGCGACCACCGGGGCGCCGTCATCGTCGGACCGCCGGGTGTCGGCAAGACCCGCCTGGCGGACGAGGCGCTGCGCATCGCGGCGGGTGACGGATGGGGCACCGGACGGGCCGCTGCCAGCGCGGCTGCTGCGTCGACGCCGCTCGGCGCGCTCGCCCACCTGCTCCCCGCCGATCTCGGTGGCGACAGCGCGGACCCGATCGGTCTCTTCGCGCGCGTCTCCGAGGCGTTCACGAACGACGGCGGCGCAGGACTCGCGATCTTCGTCGACGACCTGCCGCTGCTCGACGTGACGTCGACGACGCTGCTCGGCCAGCTCCTCGACGCCGGACAGATCTTCCTGCTCGGCACCGTCCGCTCCGATGCGGGCTTCGAGGCCGCGCTCGACGCGCTCGGCCGGCGCGAGCACCTGCTCCGCATCGAGCTCGGCAACCTGTCGCGCGAGGACGTCGACACGCTGCTCCACCAGGCGCTGGGCGGCCCGGTGACCACGACGACGTTCTCGGCGATCTGGGACGTGTCCGAGGGGAACCCGCTCGTCGTGCGTGAGGTGATCCTCGGCGCGCAGGCGGCCGGGCAGCTGGCCGAGCACCACGGTGGCTGGACGCTCACCGGCGCCCTGCCCACGACCGGCCGGCTCCACGAGGTGGTCGACGCGCGGCTCGTCGCCCGGTCGGATGAGGCCCGCCGAGCGCTCGAGCTGATCGCCCTCGTCGAGCCGATCGGGCTCGCCGACCTCGAGGCGCTCGTCGGACCGTCGGTGCTCGACGAGCTCGACCAGGCAGGTCTCCTGACGCTGCGCGTCGACCGCCGCCGCCAGCAGGTGTCGAGCGTGCACCCGCTCTACGGCGAGGTGCTGCGGGAGTCGCTCCCCCCGCTCACGCGGCGGCGCCTGCTCCTCGACCACGCGATGCAGATCGAGGGCCACGGCGCCCGCCGGCGCCAGGACCCGCTGCGGGTGGCGACCTCCCGGCTCGATGCCACCGGCAGCGCGGATCCCGCGCTGCTCCTCACCGCGGCCCGCCTGGCTCGCTACGGCGACGACTTCGCCGAGGTCGAGCGGCTGACCCGCGCCGCGCTGCTCGAGGGTCCGTCGCCCGAGGCGTCGCTCCTGCTTGCGGAGGCGCTGCACGAGGTCGGCCGGTTCACCGAGGCGGACGAGGTGCTGCGCGGCACCGTCGCCACCCCGGCGAGCGAGGGACGGGTGTGGGTGCACCTGGTCGCGATGCGGGTCCGCAACCTCGTGTGGGGGTTGCAGCGGCCGGACGATGCGCTCACCGTCGTGCGGGCCGCGCTGGCCGAGGACGTCGACGAGCGCAGCCGTGACGAGCTGCGCACCGACGAGGCGCTCGTGCAGCTCCACTCCGGCCGGCCGCGTGACGCGCTCGCGGTGTTGCATGACGTGCCGCGCACGCACCCGCGCACGATGTGCCTCGCAGCCGTCACCGAGGTGCCGTCGCTCGTCTACACCGGGCGGTGCGAGACCGGGCTCGAGGCGGCCGAGCAGGCCTTCGCCGACCGGATCGCGCTGGGCGACCAGGTCGCGATCTCACCGCCGGGCGTCCACATCCTCTACCAGGTCATCGCGCTCACCGAGGCCGGCCGGCTCGGCGACGCGATCGAGCTCGCGGCCGCGGCGCGTGCCGCGGTCGGAGCCGGCGGCCCGCCCGACGGGCGCATGTGGCTGGTGTTCCTGCTCGGGCGAGCCGAGCTGCGGGTCGGCCGGATCGACACCGCCGAGCGCTGGTGCGCGGAGGCCATTGCGGCCTCGCACGAAGCCGGTCTCGGCGGACCGCGGCGATTGATCCTCGCCCTGCTCGCCACCGCGCGTGCGTGGAGGGGTGACGCGCGCGGCGCGGCCGCGGCGGCCGCCGACATGGATGCGCTGCCGCCGTTCGCGTTCGTGCCCAACGAGCAGGCGTTCGGACCGGCGTGGGCGATCGCCGCCGATCAACCGCAGCGGGCCCGGGAGCTCCTGCTCGACGAGGCGGCCGATGCGGCGGAGCGGGGTCACCTCTCGTCCGAGGCGTGGCTGCTCCACGACGTCGCCCGGCTCGGTGATCCAGAGGCCGTAGCCGACCGGCTCGAGGAGCTGGCCCGCACGGGCGAGGGCCGCCTGGTGCTGGCGACCGCCATCCACGCCCGGGCGGCTGCGCTCCAGGACCCGGCCGGTCTGGCCGATGCGAGCGCGCGGTTCGAGGAGCTCGGCGCCGTGCTCCTCGCGGCCGAAGCCGCGACCGCCGCCGCGCACGCGGAGCAGCGCACCGGCCGCCAGCGGGAGGCGGCCGCCCACCGGGCCCGGGCCGCCGCCCTCGCCGCCCGCTGCGAGGGCGCCCGCACGCCGGGCCTGGTCACCGCCGACACGATCGTGCCGCTCACCAACCGGGAGAAGGAGATCGCGCTCCTCGCGGCCGACCGTCTGACCAGTCGCGAGATCGCCGAGCGCCTCTTCCTCTCGGCGCGGACCGTCGACAACCACCTCCAGAAGGCCTACGCCAAGCTCGGCGTGACGAGCCGGGCCGAGCTGGCCGACGCGCTGCAGGGCCTCAGACCGGAGCCGTAGGCACCCGGAGCGCGACGGCCTCGGCCTGGAGCAGCAGGTCGAGCTGATCGGCGACCGCCCACAGGGCGTGGATGCGCCCGAGGCACAGCTCGAAGATGTCCATGCCCTGCACCTCGAGGCGCCGGCCGGTCGGTGGTACCGGACCGAGCGGCGTCTCGAGGGGGCCGAGGTGGTGGCCCCGCAGGCGGAACGCGACCGCCAGGTGGTCGCCCGCCTCGACGACCTGCAGGACCTCGTGCTGCAGGCGGCCGAACGCCCGCTGCAGCATGCGGGCCCGGTCGACGAGGTCGCGCAGGTCGGTGGGGGTGCCGTTGACCTCGACCGGATCGGCGTACACCGCGCGGAACTGCGCGAGCGCGTCGTCACCTTCGGGCAGCGGACCGGACCAGAGCGGCATCACCCGTTCGAGGATCGTGCTCATCGGGCACCGGCCAGGTCGTGGGGCCGCAGGTACGGGCCAGGGGTGAAGGCGGAGAAGGCGGGGTCGACCGGGAAGACCTGGCCGCCGTCGCCCAGCGCCACGTTCAGATCGGGTCCGAGCGCCCGGGCTCGGGCTTCGAGCACGGCCGCGTCGGTCGAGTCGTCCCAGCGACCGCGGTCGATCCGTCGGAGCAGGGTCTGGAGCGCGGTCACCTTCTCCGCCGGGGTGAAGGTGCAGTGGCCGGCCCGGTGGACGAAGGTCCGGCGCAGCAGCGCGCCCCTCCCGGCCGCCCTGGCGGTCGCGAGGTAGGCCTGGTCGTTCTCGACCGGGGCCAGCGGGTCGGCCTCGTCGTGCAGGGTGAGCACCGGCCGGCGCAGGTCGCCGGTGAAGGAGGCGAAGCGCTCGAGGTAGTGCACCGCACCCGGATCGGCCGGGATGCGGGGCGCGTCGGCCAGGGCCTGCAGGTCGGCTCCGAGGTGGCCACCGGCCTGCGCGTACAGCCGTTCCACCTCGTGGCGGTCGGTCGAGCGGTGCAGCAGGTCTGCGTAGTCGACGCCCGTGTTGAACCCCGGGTTGCCGCCGGCCCGTGCCTCGAACTCGGCCCGCTCGAGCAGACCGAGCACCGCGGTGGTGTCGTGCATGGTGCGGAACTGGTTGCGCTGCTGGGTCGCGACGTCCTCGGCGGCCGGTTCGGGCGCGTCGGCGTCGACCCATCCGGGGATGTCGCCGACCGCGGCGGCGAGGGCGAGCCGGGCCCGGCCCTTCGGCGTCTTCTGCGCGGCATCCATCGCGTGCTGGAGCCGGTCGAGCGAACCGAACGGGTCGTGGAGGTCCACGAGCTCGACGTGCGCGTCGGGGGCCACGAGGGTGCGGAGCGTGAACAGCACGTCGAGGTACGAGTTCCACAGCGCGACACCGCCGGCGTCGAGCCCGCACATCGAGAGCGCGCCGTCGATGCGGTCGGGGTGGCGCTCGGCGAGCGTGACGGCCATCAGCCCGCCCATCGAGTCACCCCAGGTGACCGTGCGGGCGGGGTGACCGACCCGCTGCTCGAACACGTCGAGGACGTGCAGCTGATCCCGCAACCCGTCCTCGACCGCCCATCCGGTGGTCGCGAACGAGGAGCCGGCGATCGCCACGCCGTGGCCGAGCAGGTGGTCGGCGCTCAGCGGATCGCTGCTGTCGGTCGCCGGGTTGGGCTCGCCCGGGGGCACGAGGCCGTGCTGGTAGAGCGCGACCGTGCCGTTCCAGTGGGCGGGCACCTCGATGCGCCAATCGGCGCCATCGGCGAAGGTGCCGGTCAGCGTCTTGGGGCCGCTCGGGGAGTCAGCCGCTCCTGCGGCGACCGCACCGCCCAGCGAGACGAACGCCAACACGGCCACCACCGTCGCTGCCGCGAGCCGCTGCGGTCGCGGCCGACGTGGCGTGCGCGGGAGCGGGGCCATGATGTGCGGCCGCGCCGGAGGGGCCGGATGAGGTGAGGCACTGCGGGATGCGTCCATGGCCGCATCCAACGTCAGGCCGGCCCTCAGGGCGTGAGTAGGACTTGCTCATTCGCTGGCGAAGCCCGAGGGCTTCTGTGTACGGATCAGGCCCGTGGTGGGCGGGATCGGTACACAGAACGGACGGCCCCGGACGGGGCTACGCCCAGGCGATGCGGCCCAGGTCGATCGGGTTGGTGAGGTCGGCGTGGCTGGGGACGATGCGCACCGTGTAGCCGTAGCGGCCGGTGCGGTCGCAGGTGAACGACGCGGTCCAGCGTGAGGCGTCGCCCGGATCGGGCTGCATGGCCTCCACCGAGGCCGGCGCGATCTCGTCGTTCTGACCGACGGGACCGTGCAGCAGCTGCACCTCGACGTCGTCGGGGCCCAGGGAACCGAGGCTCACCACCGCCGTCACCGGCAGCTCCCCGCCGAGGTCGACGGCTCCGTCGGGCGTCTCGACGCCCTCGACCTTCACGTCGCTCCACGCCGAGAGCACGCGGGCCTTCCACGCGGCCAGCTCACGCGCCGAGGCGAGACCCGACGAGCTGACCTTCTCGGCCGCGGCGGCGGCCGGTTCGTACAGCTCCTCGACGTAGTCGCGCACCATGCGAGTCGCGAGCACCGCCGGGCCGATCGTCTTCAGGTTGTGCTTGATGCGGCCGACCCAGCGGCGCGGCACCGGGCCGCCGTAGCGGTCGTAGAACAGCGGGACGATCTGGTGCTCGAGCAGCTCGAAGAGCGAGTTCGCCTCGATCTCGTCGCGCTTGTCCTCGTCCTCGATGCTCTCGGCCGAGCTGATCGCCCACCCGTTCTCGCCGTCGAACAGCTCGTCCCACCAGCCGTCGAGGATCGAGCAGTTGAGCACGCCGTTGAGCGCGGCCTTCATGCCGCTCGTGCCGCACGCCTCGAGCGGCCGCCGCGGGTTGTTCAGCCAGACGTCGGCGCCGTGGTACAGCGTGCGGGCGACCGCGATGTCGTAGTCCTCGAGGAACACGAAGCGGTGGCGCACGCCGGCTTCGGCGGAGAACGCGACGATCTGGCGGATCATCTCCTTGCCGGCGTCGTCGGCCGGGTGGGCCTTGCCGGCGAACACGAACTGCACCGGCTGCTGCGTCGAGCGCAGCAGCGCGAGGAGCCGCTCGGGCTGGGACAGCATCAGGTTGGCCCGCTTGTAGGTGGCGAAGCGCCGCGCGAAGCAGATCGTCAGCGCCTCGGGGTCGAGCACCTCGTCGCACCACGCGACGTCGGACACCGACACACCACGCGCCAGCGCGGACTCGCGCAGGCGGCTGCGCACGAACTGCACGAGCCGCTCGCGGCCCTGCTCGCGCACTCGCCAGATCTCGTCGTCGGCCGCGTCCTCGATGAGCGCCCACCGATCGGCCCCGGCTTCGGCCCACTCGGGGAGCACCCGGCGCTCGAGCAGGTCGCTCATCTCGGGTGACACCCACGTGCCCGCGTGCACGCCGTTGGTGATCGACGTGATCGGCACCTCGTCGGGCGGCACGCCGGGCCACAGGTCGGCGAACATGTCGCGAGACACCTCGCCGTGCAGCTTCGACACGCCGTTGGACCGTCCGGCCAGGCGCAGGCCCATCACCGCCATGTTGAACCGCTCGGCCGGGTCCTCGTACGGGCGGTGGCCGAGCGCCATGAGCTCGTCGAGCGTCACCCCGCACTCCTTGGCCCAGCCCTGGAAGTAGTCCTCCATGAGCTCGCGCGGGAAGCGGTCGATGCCGGCGGGCACCGGCGTGTGCGTGGTGAAGATGCAGCCGGCCCGCACCGCCTCGACCGCCTCGGGGAAGGTCAGGCCGTCGTCGACGATGCAGCGGCGCATCCGCTCGAGACCGAGGAAGCCGGCGTGGCCCTCGTTCGTGTGGAAGACCTGCGCGTCGATGCCGAGCGCGTCGAGCGCGCGCACGCCGCCGACACCGAGGAGGATCTCCTGGCGCAGCCGGTGCTCGGTGTCGCCCCCGTAGAGCCGGTCGGTGACCTGGCGGATGTCGTCGGGGTTCTCCTCGATGTCCGCGTCGAGGAGGTATAGCGGGATGCGGCCGACGTCGGCCTTCCACACCTGCGCGTGCAGGCGCTCGTCGGCGAGGTCGACGGTCACCCGCACGCCGTCGCAGAGGCGGATGGCCATCGCGTGGGGGTCGAGGTCGGGGTAGTTCTCCTGCTGCCACCCGTCGGGGTTCTGCGCCTGGCGGAAGTACCCGTGCCGGTAGAAGAGCCCGATGGCGACCAGCGGCACGCCGAGGTCGCTCGCGGCCTTGAGGTGGTCGCCGGCGAGCACACCGAGGCCGCCGGAGTACTGCGGCAGGGCCTCGGCGATGCCGAACTCGGGGGAGAAGTAGGCGACCGTGCGCAGCGGCGAGGGCCCGCCGTTGCGGGTCTGGAACCAGCGCGGGCCGTCGAGGTAGCGCTTCAGCTCGTCGTTGACCTCGCCGAGGTAGCGGACGAAGCCGGTGTCCGCGGTGAGCGCGTCCAGGCGCGCGCGCGAGACGGTGCCGAGGAGCCGCACCGGGTCGTGGGTGGTCGCGTCCCATCCGTCGGGATCGACCCAGCGGAAGAGGTCACGGGTCTGCTCGTCCCAGGACCACCGGAGGTTCATCGCCAGGTGTTCGAGCGCGGCCAGCTCAGTGGGTAGTGAAGGCCGGACCGTGAAGCTACGGAGCGCGCGCATCCCCTCGACGGTAGTCATGGCTGCATGATCGGCCGCTGGGCAGAGAACATGACATGGCGATGAGCATCGACGAGGGTCAGGCCGCGCAGCGGTGGGGCATCCAGGCGGCATATGACGACGCGCTCGGTGAGCGGAAGGAGTCGCCGGCCGGCAGCGTCGAGCGCATCGTCGCTTCGCTCGATCGGGGTGAGGGCCGCGAGGCCCCCGATGCGGACGCCGGGCCCGTCTTCGTGCCGGTGGGCACGACCGGCCTGCCCGAGCGGGTCTCGGGCCAGACCCTCGTGCTCGAGGACGGCACCGACCTCGGTCCGGTGCACGAGCTGCCGTCCGACCTCCCGGCCGGCCTCCACGCCCTGCACGACGAGGACGGCCCGACCCTCCTCGCAATCCACCCGCCGACCTGCTGGCGGCCCGACGGCCTGCGGGCCTGGGGCTGGGCCCTCCAGCTCCACAGCGACCGCTCGGAGGCCAGCTGGGGCCACGGCGATCTGGCCGACGCCGCGACGATCGGTGCGTGGTCGTCCCGCCAGGGCGGCCACCCGTTGCTCCTGCTCAGCCCCCTCCACGCCCCCAACCTCGCCAACTCGATCAGCGCGAGCCCCTACTTCGCGTCGAGCCGGTGCTTCTGGAACCCCTTGTACCTCCGGATCGCCGACGTGCCCGGCGCATCGACCACCGACCTGGCGGACCTCGACGAGGCGGGGCGGGCCCGCAACGACGAGCGGGTGATCGACCGCGACGCGGTGTGGGCGCTCAAGCGGGAGGCGTTGGAACGCATCTGGTCGACCGGCGACGACGCGTCGAGGACGGCGGCGGCGGACCCGGTCCTCGACGCGTTCGCGGCGTTCACCACGGCGCTGGAGCTGCACGGCGAGCGCTGGAGCGAGTGGCCGGCCGACCTGCGCCACCCGGACGGTGCCGGCTGGAGCGCCTTCGTCGCCGGCAACGCCGACCGGATCGCGTTCCACCGCTGGGTGCAGCGCCTCGTCGGCGATCAGCTCGCGGCGGCCCAGTCGGTGGTCCCGCTCGTGCACGACCTCGCCATCGGCACCGATCCGTCCGGCTTCGACGCGTGGTACTGGCAGGACCTTTTCGTGCTCGACGGCACCCGCATCGGCGCGCCGCCGGACCAGTTCAACACCATCGGCCAGGACTGGGCCCTGCCGCCGATCGACCCGTGGCGGCTCCGGGCGGCCGGGTACGAGCCGTTCATCCGCATGCTGCGGGCCGCGCTCAGCCACGGGTCGGGCCTGCGGGTCGACCACGTGATGGGTCTGTTCCGCCTGTTCTGGATCCCGCCCGACGAGAGCCCGGCCGAGGGCGTCTACGTGCGGCAGCCGGCCCAGGAGCTCCTCGCCCTGCTCGCGCTCGAGAGCCAGCGGGCCCAGGCGTTCGTGGTGGGCGAGGACCTCGGCACCGTCGAGCCCGGCGTCCGTGAGACCCTCGGCGAGCACCACGTGCTCTCGTACCGGGTCATGGCCCTCGACGACACGCCGGCCGAGCAGTACCCGGTCGAGGCCCTCGCCTCCTTCACCACCCACGACCTGCCGACCTGCGCAGGGTTCTGGACCGGATCGGACCTGGCCGACCAGGACCGGCTCGGGATGGAGCCGAACGTGGCCGACACCGAGCAGGCGCGCCAGCGGCTGGCCTCGCAGATCGGCGTGGACGAGTCCGCGCCGGTGCCCGAGGTCGCGCGGCGGGCGTACGCCGCGCTCTCCCGTGCGCCGAGTCGCATCGTCGTCGCGCAGCTCGAGGACGCGGCGGGCGTCGCCGAGCGCCCCAACATGCCAGGCACCACCGACGAGTGGCCGAACTGGTCACTCGCGCTGCCCGAACCGATCGAGGCCGTGCTCGCACGGCCCGAGACGGGGGAGATCTCCCACCTGCTCGCCCAGCCGGACGATCGGCTTGTCAGGTAGTGTCACGCCACCGACAGAGCGTCGGACGGGGCGATGGAGGATCACGATGGGGGCTCGATCACGCAGGCGCGCCGCGCGCGTCTGGATCGCAGGGGGAGTAGGCCTCGCGATGGCGGCCACGGTGCTCGTCGTCGCGGGAGGTCCAGCGGGCGCGGTGCCGGGGGCCGACGTGTCGGTCGCGCTGGCGCGGACACCCAACGTCGGGCAGGCGGCGATCGACGAGATCACCTACACGGCGACCGTCACCAACGCCGGACCGGCGACCGCACAGGACGTGGCGTTCGTCGACCCGATGGGCGACCTCGGTCCGCGGATCGACCACGTCGCCACGACCAAGGGGACCTGCGACACCGAGGACGCCCAGGTCACCTGCACGATCGGGAGCCTGACCTCGGGAGCGATCGCCACGGTCACGATCTCGGCGCTGCTCGGCGCGTCAGGTCTCGTCACGAACACGGTTGCGGTCACGTCGTCCACCGCTGACCCCGATCCCGACAACAACATCGCGTCGGCCTCGGTGGTGCTGACCCAGCCGCCGTCGTTCGAGGAACTGGTGGTCAGGGGCTACTTCCGCCTCGTCCTCGGTCTGAACGCGACCGACGCCCAGGTCGATCACTGGGTCGGCGAGTTCGAGGAGTACAGCTACTACAACGGTGACTTCGCCCTGCAGCTGCTCAAGACCTACACGTTCCGCAGCAACTGGGTCACCGAGACCTACCAGAAGCTGCTCGGCCGTGACCCCGACGCTGGCGGCCTGGCCCTCTTCACCCGGCAGCTCTCCCAGCGGGTGACCTACGAGCAGATCGAGGCGACCATCGCCGGCTCGACCGAGTACTACGACAACGCCGGTGGGACCGACGGTGCCTTCGTCGACGCGCTCGTCGCCGACCTGACCGGCCACGCGCCGCCGGCGGCGTTCCGCGCCGAGCTCCTCGACCGCCTGGCGTCGGGCCAGTCCCGCACCGAGGTGGCCCACCGGGTCGCGACGAGCGGTCTCGGCCGGCTGGCCTGGCTCAAGTGGCAGTACCGGCGCTACTTCAAGCGTGAGGCCTCGAGCTTCGAGCTGAACCTGGGCCTGCTCGCCATGGCCCACGGCGTCCGACCGGCTCGTGAGCTGGCCACCCTGCTCGGTGACTTCGAGGTCATCGAGTCGTTCCTCCCCGGCTACTACTACGAGGACGCCGCGAGCCGTACCAAGGCGGCGTAGCGCGCGCCACCCGACCCCGTGCGCGGGGTCGGGTGGCTCAACTGGGAAGATGGGGGGCCGAATGTCCAACGTGCCCCTGATGACCGAAGATCCGCGCTGGTACCAGCGCGCCGTCTTCTACGAGGTGCTGGTCCGGGGGTTCAACGACTCCGACGGTGACGGCACCGGTGACCTGCGCGGCATCACCGCCAAGCTCGACTACCTCCAGTGGCTCGGGGTCGACTGCCTCTGGCTCCTGCCGTTCTACGAGTCGCCGCTCCGCGACGGCGGCTACGACATCAGCGACTTCTTCACCGTCCTGCCCGACTACGGCTCGGTCGACGACGCAGCGACGCTCATCGAGGAGGCCCACCGCCGCAACATCCGGATCATCGCCGACATGGTGATGAACCACACGAGCGACCAGCACCCGTGGTTCCAGGAGTCCCGCGCCAGCCGGGACAACCCGAAGGCCGACTGGTACGTCTGGGGCGACGACGAGAGCCGCTGGGCCGAGGCCCGGATCATCTTCGTGGACACCGAGCGGTCGAACTGGACCTACGACGACGTGCGCGGCCAGTTCTACTGGCACCGGTTCTTCAGCCATCAGCCGGACCTCAACTACGACAACCCCGAGGTCGCCGACGCGATGCTCGACGTCTGCCGCTTCTGGCTGGACCTCGGCCTCGACGGGTTCCGGCTCGACGCCGTGCCCTACCTGTTCGAGCGGGACGGCACCGACGGCGAGAACCTGCCCGAGACCCACGACTACCTGCGCCGCGTCCGCTCCGTGGTCGACAAGGAGTTCCCGGGCCGGGTGCTCCTCGCGGAGGCGAACCAGTGGCCGGCCGACGTCGTCGACTACTTCGGCGACAGCGACCAGTGCCACATGTGCTTCCACTTCCCGCTGATGCCGCGCATGTTCATGGCGGTCCGCCGCGAGCAGCGCCAGCCGATCACCGAGATCCTCGAGCAGACGCCGGCCATCCCCGACGGCTGCCAGTGGGGCCTGTTCCTCCGCAACCACGACGAGCTGACCCTCGAGATGGTCACCGACGAGGAGCGGGACTACATGTACTCGGAGTA
>Ga0213876_10000903_pt1 | contig 19776 bp, 20 predicted proteins | sample BarmaccomBMRX_R9_FD_160113 | JGI IMG/M metagenome (GOLD analysis project Ga0213876, IMG submission 160113) | Root-associated microbial communities from Barbacenia macrantha in rupestrian grasslands, the National Park of Serra do Cipo, Brazil - RX_R9 | ecosystem: Host-associated > Plants > Roots... | reverse complement strand
GCGCTGCCGGAGATCGCGCGTGTCCTCCGCGACGGTGGCAGGCTCGGTGTCCTCTGGACCAGCCGCGACCGCGACATCGAGTGGGTTCGCGATCTCGACCGCGGTCCTGACGACCCGCCATGGGACGGCGCCAGCGAAGGTCAGCATCGAGCGCGACGGGCCGAAGGTCTCGCCGACGCGCGCGGCTATCAGAAGCCCGAGACGGCGTCGTTCGGTTTCACCCGGCGCATGACGCTCGAGGATGTCGTGGAGATGGTTGCGACGTACAGCGCCGTGATCACGGCCGAGCCGGCGGTACGCAACCGCCTGCTAGACGTGGCGCGCGACAGGTTGCAGCGGCGCTTCCCCGGCGAGACGGAGATCGACCTCCCGATGCGGACCTGGTGCTGGCGCGCCGAACGCATCCCGCGCTGACCTCTCCTGTCAAGGCGTGAAACCAGCGCTGTGTACGACTTCGTCAGGGCGGGGTTCTGGGGATAACTTTGCTTCGGTTTTTCTTTTGTTACCAACGGTTTCTGACCCCGAAACTGTCGTAGGTGGCGGCTAGGTTTTGTTCTATGAGCGCGGCGTTGATCACCCAGCTGAACGAGGTGATCACCGCGCTCGGGCAGGTCGACCCGCGGGAGCTCGGGTCGGGTCTGGCAGTGATCCAACGCACCGAGGACCTGCTGAAGGCGTCGAACCGCCTCGACGCCGTGATCAGCACCCAGCTGCAGGTGATGCACATCGACCGCAGCACCGAGATCGAGTCCGGCCGCAGAACCCGCGGCTGGCTGGTCGAGGAGCAGTGCCGGAGCAAACCGGAAGCCTCACGGCGGATGACGGTGGCGCGGGCGATGCCGGAGCATCCGGTGATCGCCGACGCGCTCGCCCGCGGGGAGATCAACCTGGAACACGCGCAGGTGATCCTACGGCTGCTGCGCTCCACCCCACCTGAGCTGCGGGACGTGGTCGAGAAAGCCCTCGTCGACGCCGCCGCCTACGTCGACCCGTCCGCGCTCGCCGCGTTCTGCCGCGACGTGAAACAGAACCTCGGCTGGGCCGAAGACAAGCAGGAAGCCGATCAGCGGCGGTATGACTCCCGGTGGCTCACCGTCTCGGACACGATCGAGGGGATGACGTCGATCTCCGGGATGCTCGACCCGGCCGGCGCCGCCGCCCTGAAAGCCGCGCTACACGCGATGATGAGCAAGGGCGGCGAAGAAGACACCCGCACCTCCCAGCAGCGCCGCGCCGACGCCCTGGTCTCCCTGGCGAACCGGGCGCTGGACGCCGGGGAGCTGCCCGAGGTCAACGGGGAACGCCCCCACATCAGCCTCACCCTGGCGTGGGAAGACCTCAAACGCGACCTGCAGCAACAAGGGGACACCCTCACGGGGGAGTTCCACGACCGGTACGCCGGCGGGGCGATGCTCGACGGCACCGAGGTCAGCATCGCCACCGCCCGGATGCTGGCGTGTGACGCCGGGATCATCCCGATCACCCTCGGCGGCGACGGGGAGATCCTCGACATCGGGCGACGAACCCGGACCTGGCCGCTGGCGATCCTGCGCGCTCTGCTCCACCAGTGCGGTGGGCGGTGCGGCTGGCCGAAATGCCACGGCCGCGCCGAGCACGCCCACCACCTGCAGTACTGGTCACTCGGCGGGCAGACATCCGTCGCGAACGGTGTCTACCTGTGCGGGTTCCACCACCGCCTCATCCACCACAGCGACTGGACCATCACCAAACACCCCGACACCACCATCACCGTCCACCGCGACCCCACCAGCACGACCGGACCACCCGGCTGGCATCCCTAGCGGGCGGCCCACCGGCCGACCCGCGCCCCGCACGACCTCCCCTCGACCGTCACCGACCCCGCCACACCATCCCCAGGCCGGACGCTCAGCGTCCCGGCCCCACACCCATGCCCGAAATGGCTGGCAGCAGTGCTTGTCATGCGGTGACAGGGCTATCGCCCTGCCTGCGCCTGACAACCTGCAAATTCGTGTGACTTGCGTGAGGGCGTTACGGTCTCCGGGGCTCGCGCCCGAGGGTCGATTTCGGCCGGGCTGGCGCCTTGGCCGAAGCTGACGCGGTCGTGCCGGCCGGCGCGGTCCCGCTGATCACCCAGCCACTCACGTCCGCCCACAGGAAGTAGTTGGCCTCAGGCGATATTGGAATGCTGGAACCGACCAAACACCAGGACTGCCCGGCGACGGGCTTGAGCACGATGGCCGTGGGAAACGTGTCGATCAGCGTCTCGTCGGGCTTGACCCGCCACATGCCGAGCGGCCGATACGTCGTCACAGCGTTCTCTACGCATGGGGAGCCGTTCGGGACGTTGAACTGGTACAGCGAGACCGAGCGGCCTACAGAGGCGGTCGCGCTCGGCGTGAAAATGATCCGATTCAGCGCGACGACCGACGTACTGATCGGGAGGAGCGTGGTGTAGGTCTGGGTGGTGTTGTCGTAGATGTACCCACCCTGGGTGGCGAGCGGCCTGCCCTGAGGAGCGACCACTGCGGTCGTCCGCAGGGCTCCGGAAGCGTCGACCTTGGCAACGTGTGCCTCGTTCGTCCCGTCGGCGATGTTGACGACTTGACCTGTCGCGGCGACGGCCGTTCCCGCGCCGATAACCGCGACTAGCAGACCCCCGATGATTAACGAGGCTAGATTCCCCCGCATCTTCTGCATGTCTTCCCCCTTTAGCGCAGATTCCGACGAACGTAGCAGCGCAGACGTGCCGGCGGAGCGGATCGTGGGCACCTGTCGGACAACTCGCCGGTTGGCTAATGCGCCTTGGGTTGGTGGTGGGTTGCGGCGATCTCGCGGTGTTGTGCGAGCCGGTCCTGCGTCGGCCGGATGAAGATGCCTTCGGCTTCTGCGGTGACGACGCCGTCGGCGGTGATCTCCCCAGTCGCGAACACCTTCCGACCCTCGATCCGGTCGGTTCGCGCGGTGAGCTTGAGCGGTACGCCGATCGGTGTCGGCCGGCGGTACCGGATGTTGAGGCCGCCGGTCATGGCGCCGACGCCGTACACGATGTTCGCCGTTCCCAGCAGCTGGTCGAGCAGGGCAGCGACGAAACCACCGTGGACGCCACCCGGCGGCCCTTCGTGGATGGGTCGCATCGTGATCTCGCTCGTGATCGACCCGTCGTCGCAGAGCTCGACGACCAGCGGTGGGGACAGCGGGTTTGCCGGGCCGGCCACGGGGTTGTGCGGACGGTCACCCTTGCCCATGGCTTCCAGGGGTGGCCACGGGGTGCCGGCGCGAAGGCGCGAACCGTTCGGTCCCTCGAGCTGCTCTGAGATCTTGTCGAGGGCCTCGATCACCTCACGAAGTTCTGACTCCTTGGCGAGGGTCAGCACACTGGCGTCCATCAGGCGCCGCACCGAGCTCGCGAGCTCCGGTCCGATGCCGTCGAGCGGCGGCGTCTGGTAGTCGATCCGCTCACCTGGCTCTTCGGTCACGTGACGTCGCCCGTCACGTGCCCGTGTACGCCGGCGGCCGCTTCTCCTTGAACGCGAGCGTGCCTTCCTTGGCGTCGTTCGTGCCGAAGATCGCGACGCCGATCTCGAGCTCCTTCGCGAGGCCCTCGGCCTCGGTGAGCCCTTCGCTCGCCTGCACCGCTTTCTTCACCGCCTGCACTGACAGCGGCGCGTTTGCGGCGATCTTCTCCGCGATCTCGAGGGCGACCTTGAGTGCCTCGCCATCGGGTACGACGCGACCGATCAGGCCGATCCGTTCGGCCTCGGCGGCCGAGACCCGTTCGCCGATGAGCAGCATCTCCATCGCCTTGGTGAACCCGATCTGGCGACGAAGCCGGACCGTCGAGCCGCCGAGCGGGAACAGGCCGCGCGTCACCTCGGTCACGCCGAAGACCGCACTCTCCCCGGCCACGCGGATGTCCGTCGCCTGCAGGATCTCGGTGCCGCCGGCAAGCGCGAAGCCTTCGACCGCGGCGATCAGCGGCTTGGACAGCTGGTGGCTGCGCAGCAGTGCCTTCCAGTGCAGCCCGCTGTCCTCTTTCATCCGCTCGGCTGCGGCCGACGTCGTACCGGACTCGTTCATCATCTTCAGGTCGGCGCCGGAGCAGAACGTCCCACCAGCTCCGGTCAGCACCGCCACGCGGATCGACGGGTCGGTGTCGATCTGATCCCACGCGTCCGCGAGTCCGACGATCATGTCCGGTGAGAGCGCGTTGCGCGCCTCGGGGCGGTTCATCGTCAAGACCAGCACGTGGCCGATCTGCTCGACTTCGAGATGTGCCATGCCGCTTAGAGCCTTTCGATGATCGTGCCGGTCGCGAGCGCGCCGCCGGCGCACATCGAGATCAGCGCGGTCGAGCCGCCCGTTCGCTCGAGCTCGTGCAAGGCGGTCGTGATCAACCGGCTGCCGGTCGACCCGACGGGGTGGCCGAGTGCGATTGCGCCACCGTTGACGTTGACCTTGTCCTCGTCGACCTTGTGCTGCTTGGCCCAGTTGACCACGACGGAGGCGAAGGCCTCGTTCACCTCGAACAGGTCGATGTCGGCGATCGTCATGCCGGCCCGCTGCAGGACCCGGCTCGTCGCGGCGACCGGTCCGTTGAGGTGGTAGTACGGCTCGTCGCCGACGAGCGCTTGCGAGAGGATGCGTGCGCGCGGCTTGAGCCCGAGCGCCTTCGCCTTTGTGGCCGACATCAGCATCACCGCGGCGGCGCCGTCGGAGATCTGTGACGAGGTGCCTGCCGTGTGCAGGCCGCCCTCGAGTACCGGCTTCAGGGCACCGAGCTTCTCCATCGAGGTCTCTCGAAGGCCCTGGTCGCGGTCCACCGTCTTCGTCTCGCCGGTCGGCTTGCCGTCCTCGCCGAGCACGGGCGCGTCGATCGGTGCGATCTGGCTCTTGAACCGCTCCTCTGCCCAAGCCTGGATGGCACGCTCCTGCGACCGCAAACCCCACGCGTCGAGGTCCTCGCGGCTGATGTCGTGGTCCTTGGCAATCCTGTCCGCGCCGGTGAACTGGTCGGGAAGGTCGAGGTCCCACGGCTCTGGGCGAGGTACGCCGGGGCCGCCGAGAACGTTCGCACCGAGCCCGACCCGACTCATCATCTCGACGCCGCACGCGATGCCGACGTCGATCGCGTCAGCTGCGATCAGGCCGGCGATGAAGTGGTTCGCCTGCTGGGCCGAACCGCATTGGCAGTCGACCGTGGTGACCCCCGCAGTCTGGGGGAGGTCCGCCGCGAACCACGCGTAGCGGGTGATGTTGCTGCCCTGCTCGCCGGCCTGGGTGACGCAGCCGCCGACGACCTGCTCGACCTCGGTGGCCTCGATGCCGGCGCGCGCGATGATCTCCTTCTGCACGTGGCCGAGGGTGTGCGCCGGGTGCAGGCCGGCGAGCCAGCCGTTTCGCTTGCCGATCGGGGTCCGCACTGCCTCGACGATGACTGCTTCTGCCATTGCTGCGACCTCTCAGAACGTCTCGATGGGCGCGAAAAGTCGCCCTCGGGGCCCATCGCAAAGGGCCCGAGAGAAAAGTAAAACACGTTCTAGTTTTTTCGGCCAGAGGTGTTGACGCCCGATCGGATTGGGGTCAGATTAGAACAGGTTCCATTCTTGCCTGAGGGGTATCCGTGACCGATTCGCTGGCTGACATCGACCTTTACGACCTCGACCAGTACATCGAAGCCGTGCCGCACGACCAGATGAAGCGACTCCGTCAGGAGGCGCCGGTCTTCCGCCACCCGGACCCGCAACGCGAGGACGGGTTCTGGGCGCTGACCCGTCACGAGGACGTGGTGTTCGTCTCGCGAAACCCAGAGATCTTCTCCTCCCACGAGAAGACCGCGATGATCAACGAGTTCCCGGCGGAGCAGGTGGCTCAGCAGCAGATGTTCATGCTCAACCAGGACCCGCCGGACCACACCAAGCTGCGCAGCCTGGTCAATCGCGGCTTCACGCCGCGCATGATCGCGAAGCTCGAGGAGCGCATCCAGCAGACCTGCGACGAGACCGTCGCGCTGGCGCTCGCGAAGGGCGAGGGTGACTTCGTCACGCTCTGCTCTGCCGAGCTTCCACTGATCGTCATCGCGGAGCTCATGGGCGTGCCGATCGAGGATCGCCACAAGGTCTTCGACTGGTCCAACCGCATGGTCGGCGGTGAGGACCCGGAGTACGGCGTCACCGACGAGCAGCGGATGGGCGCCGCGACGGAGATGTGGGCATACGCGAGCGCTCTCGCCGCGGAGAAGCGCAAGGAGATCAAGGACGACATCGTCTCCAAGCTGATCACCCCGGACGAGGCCGGCAACGTCCTGTCCGAGCTCGAGTTCGACCTGTTCTTCATGTTGCTCGCGGTCGCCGGCAACGAGACCACCCGCAACGCCATCTCGGGTGGCATGTACGCGCTGACCCAGTACCCCGAGCAATGGGACCGGCTCAAGGCGGATGACAGCCTGATCCCCACCGCTGCCGATGAGATCGTCCGTTGGGTCAGCCCGGTCAACATGTTCCGTCGTACGGCGATGCAGGACGTCGAGGTCGGCGGCGTGCAGATCAAGGCCGGTGACAAGGTCGTCATCTACTACAACTCGGCCAATCGCGACGAGAGCGTGTTCACCAACCCCGACGTGTTCGACATCGCTCGGGAGCCGAACCCGCACGTCGGTTTCGGTGGTGGCGGCCCGCACTTCTGCCTCGGTCGTCACCTCGCCAAGCTCGAGATCGAGTGCCTCTTCCGCTCCCTGCTCCAGCAGTGCGAGCGGGTCGAGCTCGTCAACGAGCCGCGGCGGCTTCGGTCGAACTTCATCAACGGCATCAAGGAGATGACCGTCCGCTTCGTCCCCGCAAAGGCCGGCTGAATGACCGAGGAAGTCCTGGTCGCAGACCACACGATCGAGTACACCTACACGCGCTCCACCGGTCCGATGATCGGCGCGTTCCTGACGGGTCTGCGTGACGGCAAGATCGTCGGCTGCCGCGGCGCTGACGGCCGGGTGATCGTGCCGGCCGTCGACTACGACCCGGTGACCAGCGAGGACCTGAGTGAGACGGTCGAGGTCGCCGATGAGGGCGTCGTGACGACCTGGTCGTGGAACGACCGGCCGCTGCTCGGCCAGCCGCTCGACCACCCGTTCGCCTGGGCTCTGGTGAAGCTCGACGGCGCCGACACGTCGCTGCTCGCAGCGGTCGACGTCGATGACCCGAGCAAGATCTCGACAGGATCCCGCGTGAAAGCCCGGTGGGCCGAGGAGCGCGTTGGGTCCATCACCGACATCGCTGCCTTCGAGGTGGTCTGACATGTCGGAAACTGCTGAAGCGCCGGGTCCGGTCACGATCGTCGAGACGCCGATCCATCTCGACTACAAGTTCACGCCAGGCGTCGCGCAGTCGCGCTTCCTGCGGGCCCTCGAGCGGGGCGAGATCACCGGGCAGCGATGCCCGAAGTGCCAGAAGGTCTATGTCCCACCGCGCGGCGCCTGCTCGATGTGCGGCGTGGCCACCGATGAAGAGGTCAAGCTCTCCGGCAAGGGCACGATCACGACGTTCTGTGTCACGCAGATCCCGAGCCCTGGACTGGTCCCGCCGTACGTGACCGCCTGGATCCGGCTCGACGGCTCCGACATCACTTCGATGTTCCTGATCCAGGAGTGCGACCCGGCGGAGGTCCGGCTCGGCATGCGGGTCGAGGCGGTCTGGGTCGAGGAGTCCGAGCTCGTCCCCGACCTCGGCAACATCAAGTACTTCCGCCCGATCGACGAACCCGACGCCGAGTACGAAACCTACAAGGACTACGTGTAATGCACCCCACGAAGTTGATCGCCTCGCTCACAACTCCGCGGGGGCCCCGCGCATGAAGAGCTTCCTTCGCGATGTCGCGATCGTTGCATCGGCCACGTTCGAGACGCCATCCGAGCCCTCGCGCAACGAGGTCGAGATGCTGCTCCCGGTCATTCACGACGCGCTCGGCCAGGTCGGTCTGAGCCAGGGCGAGATCGGCTTCACGGTTTCCGGGTCGAGTGACTACCTGCAGGGCTACACCTTCGCCTTCGTCGGCGCCCTCGACGCCGTCGGGGCATGGCCGCCGATCCGCGAGTCCCACCTCGAGATGGACGGCGCATTCGCGCTGGCTGAGGCGGTCGCCTACCTGCAGGAAGGGCACGTCGACACGGCGCTCGTCTATGCCTTTGCGCGGCCGTCGCGCGGCGACCTCGACCGCACCCTGTCCGTCCAACTCGACCCCTACACGGTGGCGCCGCTGTGGCCGGATGCGCGCGGTCTGGCCGGGTTACAAGCACAGGCGATGCGAGACTCCGGCAGGTACGGCGACGTCCCCGACGTCACCCCGACGTACGTCGGTGACGGCGTCACGGCGGTCATCCTTGCCACCGGCGATCGAGCCCGCGAGCTGACCAAGACGCCCGTCTGGATCCGCGGCATCGATCACCGGATCGAGGCGCAGATGCTCGGCCTCCGCGACCTGGGGTCGTCGGCGTCGACCAAGCTGGCCGGGGAGGGTGCCGGTGCGACCAACATCGACGAGGCCTACCTGCACGTGCTCTACCCACATCAGGAGCTGCTGGTGAAGGACGCGCTCGGCCTTGACAGGCAGCCCGTCAACACCGCCGCCGGCCCGATGATGGTCGGTGGCCTGGAGCGGCTCGCCACGGCTGCCAAGTCGATCGCCGGCACGGGCAAGCGCGCGGTCGCGACCGCGACGAGCGGTGCCTGCATGCAACAGAATCTCGTCGCCGTGCTGGAAGGGGCAGCAGCATGAACAGTCGCGTAGCGACTGTCCGTTGTAGGGCGGCGGGCGGGGAGGTGGACGTATGAGCAACAGAGTTGCGGTCGTCGGCGTCGGCCAGACCAAGTACGCCGCGAAGCGGCAGGACGTCTCGATGGCGGGCCTCGTCCGCGAAGCCGCGAAGCGGGCGCTCGACGACGCCGGCATGACGTGGTCGGACATCGACGCCGTCGTGATCGGCAAGGCCCCTGACATGTTCGAGGGCGTCATGATGCCGGAGCTCTACCTCGCCGACGCCCTCGGTGCGGTGGGCAAGCCGATGCTCCGCGTCCACACCGCCGGCAGCGTCGGCGGCTCGACCGGCGTGATGGCCACGCACCTCGTGTCGAGCGGTGCGCACAAGCGCGTGCTGGTCGTCTGTTACGAGAAGCAGAGCGAGTCGAACGCCACCTGGGCGCTGTCGATCCGGCTCCCGTTCACCGGTGGCTCGGTGACTGGCGCCGGTGGCTACTTCGCGCCGGTCATCAGGGCCTACATGCGCCGCTCGGGAGCGCCCGACGACATCGGCATCAAGGTGTCCGTGAAGGACCGGTTGAACGCGCTCAACAACCCGTACGCGCACTTGAAGATCCCGGACATCAGCGAGGAGATGGTGCGCGAGTCCCCGATGCTGTGGGACCCGATCCGCTACCTCGAGACGTGCCCGTCCTCAGACGGCGCGTGCGCGGTCGTCCTCACGGACGAGGACACCGCGAAGGGCACGCCGAACCCGCCGGCCTGGGTGCACGGCACCGCCGTACGGTCCGAGCCGACGATGGGTGCCGGCCGCGATGTCGTGAACCCGCACGCCGGTCGCGACTGTGCGAAGGACGTCTACGCGCAGGCCGGTGTCACGGACCCGCGGCGAGAGATCGACTGCGCCGAGATCTATGTGCCGTTCTCCTGGTACGAGCCGATGTGGATGGAGAATCTTGGCTTCGCGCCCGAGGGCGAGGGCTGGAAGATGGTCGACGACGGGTCGACGTCGATGAAGGGCGACCTGCCGATCAACCCATCGGGAGGCGTTCTGTCGTCCAACCCGATCGGCGCCTCCGGCATGTGCCGGTTCGCGGAGGCGGCGCTGCAGGTTCGTGGCATGGCCGGTGACCACCAGGTCGACGGCGCGAAGCTCGCGCTCGGTCATGCGTACGGCGGCGGCGCGCAGTTCTTCGCGATGTGGATGGTCGGCAGCGAGAAGCCGAACGCCTAAATGAGCGAGGAGATCCCGAACACCAGTGCGCTGACGTCGGTCGCCGACAACGTCTCGTTGGCGGGCAAGGTCGCGATCGTGACCGGGGCGGCCCGTGGGATGGGGGCCTGCACGGTGCGCCGCTTCCACGAATGCGGTGCGACGGTGGTGTTCACCGACATCCTCGACGACGACGGCAAGGCGCTCGCCGACGAGCTCGGTGACCGTGTCGCCTTCATCCACCACGACGTCGCGGACGAGTCAGGGTGGGTCGACCTGGTGGTGGAGACCGAGCGGCAGCACGGTCACATCGACGTGCTGGTGAACAACGCGGGGATCCTGAAGTTCAACTCGATCGTCGACACGCCGCTCGAGGAGCTACAGCTGCTGCTGAACGTCAATCTCATCGGCACGTTCCTCGGGATGAAGCACGTCATCCCCGCGATGAAGCGCGCCGGGGGCGGGTCGATCGTCAACCTGTCCTCGACCGAGGGTCTCGGTGGCACCTTGTTCTGCGGCGCCTACACCGCGACGAAGTTCGGGGTGCGCGGCATCACCAAGGTGGCGGCCATCGAGAACGGCGCCGACAAGATCCGCGTCAACAGCGTGCACCCGGGCGGGATTGACACTCCCATGACGCGGGCCGTCATGGGCCAGGAGGGCCGCGACTACGTGGCCAAGCATGTGCACGGCCTGAAGCGGATGGGCGAGGCCGACGAGATCGCCAAGCTCATCGTGTTCCTGGCCAGCGACCTCTCGTCGTACTGCACCGGGGCAGAGTTCGTGATCGACGGCGGCGCCACCGCCAACGCAGGCTTCTAGGTCATCAAGTCCAAGGAAGGGCTGGCAACGATGCGCATCGCCTACACCGACTCGCAAGCCGCACTGCGGGATGAGCTCCGGGAGTACTTCAAGACGATCGTGACGCCCGAGGTCACCAACGCGATGCATCACGGCGGGCTCGGCACGCCGGAGTGCATGGCCGCGGTGCGGCAGATGGGCAAGGACGGCTGGCTCGGGGTCGGGTGGCCCAAGGAGTACGGCGGCAAGGGCTTCGGCCGGATGGAGCAGTTCGTCTTCTACGACGAGGCGCAGCGCGCCGGCGCGCCGCTGCCGTTCCTGTCGATCAACACCATCGGCCCGGCGATCCAGCAGTTCGGCACCGAGGAGATGAAGAACGACATCCTGCCGCGGATCCTCGGTGGGGAATGCTTCGTGTCGATCGGCTACTCGGAGCCGGGTGCCGGGACCGACCTGGCAGGCCTGAAGACGCGGGCGGTCCGGGACGGCGACGAGTGGGTCATCAACGGCCAGAAGATCTTCACGAGCCTCACCGATCACGCCGACTACATCTGGCTGGCCTGTCGCACGACTCCCGACATCGGTAAGCACAAGGGCATCTCGATCATCCTGGTGCCCACCGACTCCGAGGGTTTCTCCTACACCCCGATCCACACGATCGGTGACCACGACACCTATGCCACGTACTACGAGGACGTTCGCGTGCCGGTCGCCAACACGGTCGGCGAGATCGACGGTGGCTGGAAGATCATCACCACCCAGCTGAACTACGAGCGGATCTCCCTCGCCGTACCGGCGAATCTCGAGAAGAACTACAGCGAGACGTTGCGGTGGGCGCAGGAGACCAAGCTGCCGGACGGCCGCCGGGTGATCGACCAGGAGTGGGTGCAGGTCCATCTCGCCAAGGTGCGCGCGCGGCTGGAAGCACTGCAGCTGCTCAACTGGAAGAACGTGTGGCAGGACTCGGTCGGTCAGGTCTCGATCGCTGACTCCTCCGCGGTCAAGGTCTACGGGACGACGCAGTACTGCGAGTGCTATGGCCTGCTTCTCGAGGTGCTCGGTGCGGCCGGCGTGCTCAAGGGCGACTCACCGGGCTCGGTCCTCGCCGGCCGGCTCGAGCGCGCCTATCGCGGCACGCTGATCCTGACCTTCGGCGGCGGAACGAACGAGATCCAGCGAGATCTGATCGCCATCTTCGGCCTCGGCATGCCGCGGTCACTCCGATAGCCAACGAGACCTCGACGACAAGGACATCTGATGGACTTCTCTTTTACTGAGGACCAGGTCTCGTTGCAGGGACTGGCCCGCGAGATCCTGACCGAGAACGCCACCCACGAGCGCCTGAAGGAGCTCGAGGCAGGCGGCGGTTCGGTGTACGACGCGGCGCTGTGGAAGCAGCTCGCGGCATCGGGGCTGACCGGCATCGCCGTACCCGAGGAGCACGGCGGCGCCGGTCAGGGGTTCCTCGACCTCGGCGTCGTGTTCGACGAGATCGGGCGTGCGGTCGCGCCGGTCCCCGCGGTGCCGACTCTTGTCACGGCGTACGTGCTCGGCAAGTCGGCACCGGACGCGGTGGCGGAGCTGCTGCCGGGAGTGGCCGCGGGGGACACCATCCTCACGACCGCGTTCGGCGAGCCCGGCGATGTGACCGCCCGACAGGACGGCGACGGGTGGGTGTTGGACGGCGAGAAGACCTTCGTGCCGTACGGCGCGGAGGCGGACGTCGTCGCCGTCATCGCGCACACCGACGCCGGAAAGGTCGTTGCGCTGGTCGAGAAGGGCGCGGCGAGCAGCGTCACCGAGCTGCACACCACCAACCACGAGCCGCAGGCACACCTCGGGTTCGACGGCGTGCGGGTCGCCGCCAGCGCGGTGATCACGGACCCCGAGGTCGCGACCGACCTCAAGCGGCATCACACGGCTGCGCTGTCGATGGTTGCCGCGGGTGTCTGTGCCGCGGCGTTGGAGATGACGGCGAAGTACACGTCGGAGCGCGAGCAGTTCGACAAGAAGATCGCGTCGTTCCAGGCAGTGGGACAGCGCGCCGCTGATGCCTACATCGACGCGGAGCTGATCCGGCTCACCGCTCTCCAGGCGATCTGGCGGCTCGCCGAAGGATGGCCGGCCGACGAGGAGATCGCGATCGCGAAGTTCTGGGCGGGCGACGGCGGCACCCGCGTTGTGCACGCCACGCAGCACCTCCACGGCGGTCTGGGTGTCGACCTCGACTACCCCGTGCATCGCTACTTCCTGTGGTGCAAGCAGATCGAGCACGAACTCGGTACGCCGACCCGGCAGCTGATCGAGCTCGGCGGCTTGCTCGCCGCCAACCCCGTCTAGGAGCACTTCGTGGAGTACAACCTCGGCGACATCTTCGAGTCGCTGGTCGACGTGATCGGTGACCGTGAGGCGCTGGTGTGCGGCAATCGCCGGCTGACCTTCAACGAGCTGGAAGACCGTGCCAACCGGCTCGCGCAGCACCTCCTGTCGATCGGCGTGAAGCCCGGCAACCACGTCGGTGTGCAGCTCTACAACTGCACGGAGTACGTCGAGACGATGGTCGCGTGCTTCAAGGTCCGCGCCGTACCGGTGAACGTGAACTACCGGTACGTTGAGGAGGAGCTGCTCTACCTGTTCAAGGACGCTGACCTCGTCGCCCTGGTTCATGACACGGAGTTCACGCCGCGGATCAATGCGGTGCGCGAGCAGGCACCGCTGCTGCAGAGCTTCATCTCGGTGGGGGAGGGCGAACGGCCACCTGGCGCCGTTGGATACGACGACGTCATCGCCGGCAACCAGAGCACGCGGGAGGGCTTCCCCGCCCGGTCTGCCGACGACCTCTACATCATCTACACCGGCGGCACGACCGGCATGCCGAAGGGCGTCATGTGGCGCCAGGAGGACATCTTCTTCGCCGGGATGGGTGGCGCCGACCCGGTCGGGACGCCGGTCAGCTCGCCCGAGGAGGTGGCAGAGCGTGCAGTCACCCGCGGTCCGCTCGTCATGTTCCCGGTGGCGCCGCTGATGCACGGTGCGGCGCAGCTCGCGACCTGGATCGGGTTCTTGATGGCATCCAAGGTCGTGCTGGTCAAGAAGTTCGACGCGATCGACGTCCTCGAGACTGCGAAGCGTGAAGGCGCCAACTCGATGTCGATCGTCGGTGACGCGATGGCGCGGCCGATGGCCGAGGCGCTCGCCGGCCCGCTGAAGGGTCTCGAGCTGCCGACTCTCTACGGCCTGTCCTCGGCGGGTGCGATCTTCAGCCAGGCGGTGAAGGACCAGCTCAACACCTACCTGCCGAACGTCATGCTCATGGACAACTTCGGCGCCTCTGAGACGGGGTTCCAGGGGACCGGCAAGCCGGGCTCCTCGCCGGATGCTGGGCTGAAGTTCGAGGTCAACGACCGCACCGCTGTGCTGGACGATGACCTGAAGCCGATCGTGCCCGGCTCCGGCAAGGTCGGGCGGGTCGCGCAGCGCGGCTATGTGCCGCTCGGGTACTACAAGGACGAGACGAAGACGAAGGAGAGCTTCGTCACGGTCGACGGCGTGCGCTGGGTCCTGCTCGGCGATGCGGCGACGGTCGAGGAGGACGGCACCATCGCCGTGCTCGGCCGGCACTCGGTCTGCATCAACACCGGTGGGGAGAAGGTCTACCCGGAGGAGGTCGAGGCAGCGTTGAAGGCGCATCCCGCGATCTACGACACCGTGGTGACCGGTACGCCGGATGAGCGCTTTGGGAACAAGGTCACGGCGCTCGTGCAGGTGCGCGACGACTTCGACCCGCCGACGCTCGACGACCTGGTGGAGCACTGCTCGACCCGTGTCGCGAAGTACAAGGTGCCGCGGCTGATGTTCGTCGTACCGGAGATCCGCCGGTCGCCGAGCGGTAAGGCTGACTACCCGTGGGCGGCCAAGCTCGCGAAGGAACTGCTCACGACGGGCGGCTGACGGTGGCCACCGAGAGCGCTGCCGTCAAGACGCCACCGGCTTCGCAGCTGGCGCGTCGAGAGCGCATCCTCGACGCGGCGGTCGATCTTGCCAGTGAAGGCGGATATGACTCCGTGCAGATGCGGGAGGTCGCGGACCGCGCCGACGTAGCCCTCGGCACGCTCTACCGGTACTTCCCCTCGAAGGTGCACCTGCTGGTGTCCGCGATGGGCCGCACCTTCGACGAGCTCCAGGCGAGTGTCGCGCCGTCCGACGCCGAGGCCTCGACGCCGGAGGAGCGGGTGTATCGCGTAGTGGCGGCGGTCACCCGCTACCTCGCCAAGAACCGGCGGCTCTCGGGTGCGATGCTCCGGGCGCTCGTGTCGGCTGATGTCGATGCCGGCGACGAGGTGGATGCCGTGTCGGCGCAGATGGTCGGGATGATCGCGGACGCCTGGCACACTCCGGGCTCCACGCCGACGGAGCGCGACGCTCTCGTCGCGCTGGTCATCGGCAAGGTCTGGCTCTCTGACGTCCTGACTCTGCTCACGCGCCGCATGACGGTGTCGCAGGTGTTGGAAGACCTTGAGGCGACCATCGCGCTGGTGATGCGCTAGTCATCACCGAGTTGTCCGAGCGTGACGTGGTCATAGCCACGTCAGCGTCGGACAACGTCGCGTCAAGCGACTGCTACTTGCGGAGCGTGATGGGATCGCTGACCGCGATGACGTCGGCCTGTACGGCGCGCAGACCCTCGCCGAGGCGCTCCCGGGCCTGGCGGAGCAAGGTCATGGAATGGGTGGCGCCGTTCTGCGGCGCGGCCGGATCCGGATCTCCGCCATGTGCCTCGACCAGGTGGGCCTGGAGCGCGGCGGCGACCTCGTCGGCGGCCTTCAACGCGTGGTAGATCGCTCGGTCACGGGAGGTGTCGTCAACCATCACCGCAGTATTACGTCCCATCCTGAGATCCGGCAAAGTCCGGAAGGACGAGTTCCCCCGACTGGGTCAACGTAAAGCCCGGATTGTGGGCAATTTCCCACGCGTGACCGTCGAGGTCGGTGAAGAACCCTGCGTATCCGCCGTAGAAGGTCTCGGTCGCGGGTTTGGTGATCGTCGCGCCGGCGCTCGCCGCGTCGGCCATGATCGCGTCGACCGCTGCGCGGGATCGCGTGTTGTGCGCCAGCACGATCCCGCCGAACCCGTCACCGTGTCGGTCCGGGAGGTTGCCGTCAGCGGCCAGCTTCTCGCGTGACCACAACACCAGGGCGCTGCCGCCGGCTTGGATGAACACCGTCTCCTCGACCTGTTGTCCGTGCCAGCCGAGCGCCTCGTAGAACGCCCTCGACGCGGCCAGGTCGCTGACACCGAGGGTGATGAGACTCACGCGCGGCTCCATGCGTCATCTTCTCCCGTTCGTGAACACAACGGAGGCCGATCGGCTCGGTGAAGAGCGTTGCGTGAGCGTACGTCGTCGCCCGCGCGCGCCAGATGTGTTCAGGAGCGGGAAGCATCGTGGGCCGCGCATGTCAGTGTGCGACGAGCATCCGCACCCAGATCGTGCCGAGCCACTCGGCGAATCGATCGTCGGACCAGCCGCGCTCGTTCACCATCTGATGCCACATGGCGCCCTCGGTGAAGGCCCAGATCACGTCGCGACACTCCTCCTCCGTGACCGCGAGCTGACCGGTCTTCGCGGCTTCGGCGGCCATGACGGTCATGCCCATCAGGCGCTGCCGGTTGATCTCCTCGATCATCGCCGCCGCCGCCGGCTCGGTGCCCGCGGCGGCCTGGACCGCGCGGATGAACGGTGTCATCCGGCGAGCCGTCTGGGTCGAGAGCCGGGCATGCAGCATGAATCGCGTGGCGAGGTCCGGCTCGTTGCGGACGGCGAGGACCTCCGGCCGATCGTGGAAGGCGATCTCCTCGTCATCGCCGCCGATCGTGATGTCCCAGGCACGGTGGAGCAGGGTCGCCTTGTTCTTGAACGATGCGTACACGGATTCGACTGATACGCCTGCGGCGTCCGCGATGTTGGCCATCGTCGTACGCCCGTAGCCCTGCTCGACGAAGAGCCGGTGCGCGGCGCGGATGATGCGCAGCCGGGTCTCGCGCGCCTGTTCCTGGCGCCGGCTGGCGTCGTACTTGCGCTCCGGCTTGACAACTCGAGCCATTAGATACACCCTGACTGTATTCGATACAGACTCACTGTACCGAAATCTGGGAGGATGTTCATGAGCGCGAACGATACGGCACACCGAAGCCTCGACTGGAGCACCGTGGCCGAGGGCTGGGACTCCAACCGGCAGCTCGTCGAGACCGTCAAGACGGAGCTCAGTCGGCAGCTGGTCGAAGGGCTGGCGCTGACGCCGGGCGACAGCGTGCTGGAGCTCGGCGCCGGGACGGGGGAGTTCGCGCGGCAGCTGTCAGCGGCGGTCGGTGACGGTGGCCGCGTGCTCGCGACGGACTACGCGGCTGGGATGGTCGAGCTGATCGAGCGGACGACGGCGGACCTGCCCAACACGCGAGCCATGCGACTCGACGCGGCGGACATCGGTCCGGTGGCTGAGCCGTTCGATGCCATCGCGTTCCGGTTCGGACTGATGCTCGTGCCCGACCCGGGTACGGCGCTCACCGAATCACGTCGAGTGCTCCGCGCCGGCGGCCGGTTCGCCGCTACGACCTGGGCCGCACCGGAGCACAACATGTGGCTGGTGAGTGTCGGGATGTCCGCGATGCTCAACGGCATGGTGTCCGGACCGATGCCGACGGAGCCAGGCGGTCCGCTGTCGCTCGGCGACCCCGACCAGCTGGAGAAGCTGGCGCAGGTTGCGGGCTTCTCGGAGGTCAGCGTCAAGCGGGTGGACGTCATCTTCCGCACCCGAGACGTCGACAGCCACATCGCCCATGTCACGCAGATGGCGCCACCGCTGAAGGCCGCATACCGCGATGCGACTGCGGAGCAGCGCGACGGCTTTCGGACCTCGGTGGCAGAGCTGGTCAAGCCGTTCCAGACCGCCGATGGTCTGGCGTTGCCGGGTCAGGCGCTCCTGCTGCTCGCTGCCTGAGTACGCGTCTGGTAGTCGCTGTACACGTCGCGGAGGAATCGCTCGACGCCACGAATCGCGTGGGCGCCGCGGATCGAGGCGAAGATGTCGAACGCGTGCTGGGCGCCCGGCAGCTCTGCATAGATCACCGTCGACGTGCTCGTCTCGCGTAGCCGCCGAGCCAGCTCCCTCGCCTCGGTGACGTTGATCAGCGAGTCATACGTGCCGTGCAGCAAGAAGAAGGGCGGCGCGTCGGCATGGACTCGGGTGAGTGGCGAAGCGCGCCGGGCGACGTCGCGGTCCTTGGTCTTGAACAGCCACGGTGACAGGAACATCTTGTACTCGCGCTCCGCTGCCTTGGTGCCGAGAACGTTCGCCATGTCGTAGGCGCCGTAGAACGGAACGCATGCTGCAACGCTGGTGTCCGCGTGCTCGAACCCGGGCTGGTACTCAGGGTCGTTCGGCGTCAGCCCCACCATCGCGGCGAGGTGGCCGCCGGCCGACTCGCCGGTGACACAGACGAAGTCAGGGTCACCGCCGTACTCCTCGATGTTCTCCTTGATCCATGCCAGCGCCTGCTTGCACGCCACGATGTGGTCCGGCCAGGTCGACTTTGGCGCGAGCGGGTAGTTCGGCGCGACGCACACCCAGCCGCGCGCCGCGAGGTGGTTCATCAGCGGCAGGCCCTGCTGCTCCTTGTCGCCGATCACCCAGCCACCGCCGTGGATCTGCAGGAGCACGGGCCGCTTCGTGCCACTCTCTCGAGGCTGGTAGACGTCGAGCAGGTTGCGGCGTGACTTCGCCCCTGGAATCGGGTCGGCGTACTGGATGTCGCGGGTGATCCGCACGTCGGGATGGCGGATCTCCCACGGCCGCAAGACCTGCCGCCAGGGCGTGGTCAGGTCGGCCTTGGTCGGCGCCGGGTCCAGGCGGGCGGCCCATTCGTCACCGAGACCTTCGGCGAGTGCGCGCTCGATCACGCCCTGCACCTGCATGCCCTGGCGGATCAGGGCTGCAAGCCCGACGGCGGTCGCGCCGTTCAGCGCCAGGGCGACCTTGTCGGACCGTGTCAGCGCCTGATGCTTCGCCCGCTTGCGGGCGACGTACGACGTCGCGCCGGTGACGGTGATCGCGAGGTTGTGAATCGCAGCTTCGCTCGCCAGCCAGCTCGCGAAGAAGCTCGGGATCGCCAACGGGTTGCTCGACGGAATCGGTCGCAGCGCATTTGCAGTGAGTGCAGCGCCGGCGGCCGAGATCCGGAGGAAGGGCTTGCCCATCCATCCAGTTTGCCAGGCCCGCCGGCGGTGCTGAGAGTCTCCCTGTTGTCCGACGCAGACGTCGCTATAGCCGCTGTTATGTCCGGGGACATAGCCGACAGTGGTTGTCACTGACCGGCTGACAATACGCGTCGTTGCCGGCGCCCGCCGCGGGGTTGGCCGGAGGGCTGGTAGCGGCGGGTGGGGTCGATGGTGAGTTCGCGGATCAGGATGTTGCCGTGGAAGATTCCGACGAGCAGGTCCTGGGTGATCACGGTGACGGTGATACCGGTCCAGCGTCGTCCGACGTGGGCTTGGTAGCGGGCGCCGATCGCGACGCTGCCACGGCCATCGACGGTGATGGTGCTGATCGTGGTTCGTGGTGGTAGCGGAGTGCTGGGGCCGTCTTCGATGGCGGCGTTCCAGCGCTCGGCCGGGGTCAGCCCGTCGAGGGCCTGGTGGGGCCGGTCGTCATAGAGCCGGTCGAAGAGCTCGAGTTGAACCGGCGCGGAATCTCCGCCGCCTCCTTGTGAGTGCAGGAGGATGGCGCGATGCCGAAGAAGATCGATCCCGCGGTCAAGGAGCGGGCCGTGAAGCTGGTGTTGGGCATCAGGGCGAGTACCCGTCGTTGTTCGCCGCGATCACCTCGGTCGCTAAGCAGCAGCGGCTTGAGTGGAGAGCCTTCGCCGGTGGGTGAATCAGGCGCTGGTCGATGGTGGTGAGCGCCGCGGCGCGACGACCGAGGAGCTCGCGGAGATCAAGGAGCTGAAGGCGAAGGTCCGGCGGCTCGAGGAGGATCTTGAGA
>Ga0213876_10000902_pt1 | contig 19793 bp, 21 predicted proteins | sample BarmaccomBMRX_R9_FD_160113 | JGI IMG/M metagenome (GOLD analysis project Ga0213876, IMG submission 160113) | Root-associated microbial communities from Barbacenia macrantha in rupestrian grasslands, the National Park of Serra do Cipo, Brazil - RX_R9 | ecosystem: Host-associated > Plants > Roots... | reverse complement strand
GACCATGGCGTCCGCCGAGTTCGACGACGCGTCGGAAGAGAAGCGCCCGACGGTCCAGGTCGGCGATCCCTTCACCGAGAAGCTGCTGCTCGAAGCCTGCCTGGAGCTGATGGCGACGGATGCGATCATCGCGATCCAGGACATGGGCGCGGCCGGCCTCACCTCGTCGTCGGCCGAGATGGGCGACAAGGGCGGCTCGGGGATCGAGCTCGACCTTGATCACGTGCCGCAGCGCGAAGCGGGCATGACCGCTTACGAGATGATGCTCTCCGAAAGCCAGGAGCGCATGCTCGCGGTCCTGAAGCCGGGGCGCGAGACCGAGGCCGAAGCGATCTTCAAGAAGTGGGAGCTCGACTTCGCCGTCATCGGCATCACGACGGATACGAACCGCCTGGTGGTCAAGCACAAGGGCGCGGTCGTCGCCGACATGCCGATCACGGCGCTTTCGGACGAAGCGCCGGTCTATGAGCGCGCCTACGAGAAGCGCGGGCCGGCGGCGGGCAATCCGTCCTTCGCCAGGAAGCCGGTGCTGGAATCGCTCAAGGTCATCCTGGCTTCGCCCGACATGTGCTCGCGGCGCTGGATCTGGGAGCAATACGATCACACCGTCATGGCCGACACGGTGCAGCGCCCGGGCGGCGACGCGGCGGTGGTGCGCGTGCACGGCACGAAGAAAGGGCTCGCGATCACCACCGACGTGACGCCACGCTACTGCAAGGCCGATCCGTTCGAAGGCGCCAAGCAGGCGGTCGCCGAAGCCTATCGCAACATCTCGGCCGTCGGCGCCAGGCCGCTCGCGGTGACCGACAACCTCAACTTCGGCAATCCGCAGAAGCCCGGCACCATGTGGGAGATCGTCGCCGGCGTCGACGGCATCGGCGAGGCCTGCCGCGCGCTGAACATTCCGGTGATCTCCGGCAATTGCTCGCTCTACAACGAGACCAACGGCGAAGGCATCTTCCCCACCCCGGCCATCGGCGGCGTCGGCCTCATGCCCGACGTCGAGCGCATGGCGAGCGTCGCCTTCAAGCGCCCGGACGACGTGCTGCTGCTGGTCGGCGATACGCGCGGACATCTCGGCCAATCGATCTATCTGCGCGAGATCGAAGGCCGCGAGGAGGGCGCGGCGCCCGCGGTCGATCTGCGCGCCGAGATGGCGGCGGGCGAGTTCGTGCGCGGCTTGATCGAGGCAGGGCGCGTCGACACCGCGCACGATCTCTCCGACGGCGGCCTGCTGGTCGCGATCGCCGAGATGGCGCTGGCGGGCGATATCGGCGCCGAAGCCGGCGTCGCGGGGACCACGGTCGAGCCGGTCCCGTTCTTCTATGGCGAGGACCAGGCGCGCTATCTGATCGCCGTTCCGCTCGAGGAAGCCAACCGGATCGAGCAGGAGCTGCGCGACGCCGAGATCATCCATGCGATCATCGGCAAGACTCACGCCGCCAAGACGTTGGCGGTGGCGGGCGAGGGCGAGGTCGCGCTGTCCGAGCTTCGCGCGGCCCATGAAGGCTGGTTTCCGGCCTATATGGCCGTGGCGCACGAGAACTGACGGAGGGTTTCGATGCCGATGCAAGCATCCGAGATCGAGGGCCTGATCAAGGCCGCCTTTCCCGATGCCGAGGTGACGATGACCGCGCTTGCCGACGACAACGACCACTGGTCGGCGATGGTGGTGAGCGCGGCCTTCAAGGGCAAGACCCGGGTGCAGCAGCACCAGATGGTCTATGCCGCGCTCAAGGGCCGCATGGGCGGGGTGCTGCACGCGCTGTCGCTGCAGACCGCGGCGAAGGATTGACGGCGCGCGCCTTGACGTTGCGGCCTGCCGCGCCTACTTGAGAGGCGATGAACCCGCCGATTTAGCGGAGAAAAAGATGTCCAATTCCGTCCACGACCGTATCCAGAGCGAAGTCTCCGGCAACGACGTGCTTCTGTTCATGAAAGGCACGCCGGTGTTCCCGCAATGCGGCTTCTCGGCCGCGGCGGTGCACATCCTCTCGGACGTGGGCGTGAAGTTCAAAGCCATCGACGTGCTCAAGGACCCCGAGATCCGCTCCGGCATCAAGGAATTCTCCAACTGGCCGACGATCCCCCAGCTCTACGTCAAGGGCGAGTTCGTCGGCGGCAGCGACATCCTGCGCGAGATGTACGAGTCCGACGAGCTGGTGCCGTTCCTCGAAGGCAAGGGCGTCGCGCTCGAGACGGCATAAGCGACGGCGAGGGGCGCGCGTCGTCGCGCCTACGCTCAGCCGCTCTCCACCATCACCGCATCCAGCGGCCGGCGCGGCGAAGGCGTGGCCGGGCGCTCGGCGTAACCCAGCCGGAAGGTGAACGTCGCCTCCCAGCCGGGCGCGCGCGCGAGCTGGCGCAGCGCCTTGCCGTATTCGTCGTCGTGGCCGAGCTGCTCGTTGCGGTCGACGCATTCGACGGGCTGGTTGAGCGGCTGGGCGGAAAGCCCCATCGTCGTCGCCGCCAGGTGCAGCCGCTGCCAGGCGCGTCCGGCGCCGATCGCGCTTCCCATCTCCAGCCTGTCGCGCACCAGGATGACGCCGAGCACCGGCGCATGGGTCTGGGTGTCGCGCGTCATGCCGAGCCAGTATTTGTCGGCCGTCGCCGCATCCTGGTCGGGCATGATCTTGGCCGCGGCCGCCATCCAGGGCGAAAGCCCCGCGGTGTCTGTTCCGATGCCGTCGCGATGCGCGTTCACCTCGCGCTTGCCGGTGCGGAACCAATGCGCGGAGTCCTGCGACATCTGCGGATCGGCGATGATGTCCTGCGTCGCCTGCACGATCAGCGCGGCAAGCTCGTCGCGCGCGCGCGTGTCGGTCAGGAACGCGACGCGCACCTCGCGGTCCGAGACCAGGTCGCTCAAGCGGTGCAGGTCGGCGCCGCTCACGGGGCGCTCGTGATACGGTCCGCGATTGGTGTGACGATGCGGGATCGCCTCGAACAGCTCGTCGCGCATCGCCGGCGCCGCGTCCAGCCACAGATGCGCCGCGCGCACCGGCTTGGTATCGGGCTGCGGCGTCAGCCTGCCGCCGCTGAGAATCACGTTCATCGAATAGCCGGTGACGGCGGCGGCGCGCATCAGGTTCTCGATGGCGCAGCCCACGCCCAGATGCATCTCGCGGCGGAAAGGGTCGAAGCTGCCCAGATGCCGCGCGCGGTCGGCAAGCACCGCGATCGAAGCGCCGTGGGCCGCGAACAGCCAGGGTTGGGTGTCGTGCGGATTGGCCGCGAGGATGGCGGAACGCAGCGCCTGCCTCGGGCCTTCGCCCGCATTGCCGCGCCATTCGTCCCAGGGGCGGAAGGCGGGGCCTTGGCCCGCCTCGAACACGCCGCGGTCCCAGGCGCGATAGCCGAGCGCGCCCAAAAGCGCGACGCCGGCGCCGCCGATCACGAGCCTTCGAGTGGTCCCCATCGCGGTCTCCGTTCCCCGAACGGGACGCTAGCACATCATCCGTCGAAGTGCCGCTTCCATACCGGCGCGATGGCGGGGCGCTCGGCGACCGCGAGCGCCAGCTTCTGCAGCTTGGGGATGTGGCCTTGGGCCAGCCAGTCCTTGCCGATCGAGCCCTTCCAGCGGCTGAACATCGCCGCATAGATGTCGACGATGGAGAAACCGGTCTTGAGGAACCACGGCCCGTCGACCATGCGCTCCACGATCAAGAGCCGCTCGCGGATGCGCTCGCGCGCTTTCTGGCGCAGCGCCTTGGCTTGGTCGCCCGGCTCGACGAAACGGTCGGGATAGTCCGAGATCTCGACCATCGGATAGATCTCGGACGCCATGAAGGCCAGCCAGCGATAGGCCTGGGTGCGCATCGGCCCGGCCTGCGGCGGCAGAAGCCGCGCATTGGGAAAATGATCGGCGAGCGTCAGCAAGATGCCCAGCGACTCGGTGACGATCGCGCCTTCGGGCAGGCGCAGCGCCGGCATCTTGCCGCTCGGATTGATCGCCAGGAAGGACGGCTCGCGCTGCTCGTTCTTCTCGAGCGAAACCAGCTTGAACTCGTAAGGGGCGCCGGCTTCCGCCAGCACCGCCTCGGCGCTGAACGCGCCCGATCCCTTGTCGCCGTAGAGGATATAGCTCATGGAATGCCGCCGCAGAGAATGTCGCTTGTCCAAGTCGACCTTAGCCGAACCGGGGACGCCCGCCACACTATCCGGTGCATGACGGGTGCGCCCTTCAATTCTCGCGACGGAACACTACATCTCTCTCTTCGCGCCGGCTCAAGAAGCCCGTCACGCGGCCTTGGGCATCGCGCTCGAATATCTTGCGCGAGCGCGGCTGGCCCGGGGTGAACAGAACGTCGGCGAGTTCGGCCTTGATCTCGACCGCCTTGCCGCCGTTGGTGGCGCTGTAGAGACGGCCGCCCTGCTTGGTGATCTCGACGGCGTAGTCTGGTCCGGCGCGGTAGCGGCCGACATAGGTGTCGGTGAGCGCATCGGCGAGCGCGACCGCGGGCGGGTCCTGGCGCAGCGCGATGGTCTGCATCCCGACCAGCGTCCAGGTGCCGCTTTCCCTGCGCCAGGTGCCGGTGGAACGATAGAGCGCGTGCAGCTTCTGACCGTGGAAGTCCTCGTGCTCGTCGGAGAGATGGGTTTCGACGGCGGTATCGCCGAAGAACGCGATCTTCCAGTCGGTGACGGCGATGGTGCCCGAGATGCCCTTGGGCAGCGGCGTGACCTGACCCACGGTCTGGTCGTAGTTCGAGACCTCGCCCGCCTCGTCGATCATGGCGAAGCGCTTGTCGAGAGTCGCGGCCCACACCTTGGAATCGCCCGCGCTCACCGCGTCCATCAAGGCCTGCATCCTGGACTTGATGAGGTCGCCGTCGTCGGCCTGGGCCGCGAGCGGCATGACGGCGATCAAGGCGAAAGCGAAACGGCGCATGCGGAGGTCCTCCCGCGCCTACGAAAGCGGCAAGGCCCGGTCCGCTCAAGGGGCCTCACGGCGATGTGTGCCGGACCCGAGCCTAGGGGGCCGCTTTGCGGCTCGCGGTTTTGCGCTTCGGCGGCGCGGCCGCCGCCGCTTCCCGGTCCGCCGCTTCCTTCGCCAGCCTCAGCGCCTTGAGCCTTGCGCTTTTGGCCGCGACCGCGGCGCGTTCCTTCTCGATGATGTTCTTGACCGTCTCCTCGCGTTGCTGAGAGGCGCTGAAAACGGCTTCCGCACGGGTCGAAGATTTGTTGGTCATGGAACCTACCCTAGGACCGGCCCCGCGGGTTTGCAAACGACCGCCGGGCGGGGCTGTCAAAAGACAAAAACCGCGAACTCGCCCTTGGGACGGCGTAGCGCCGCGCCGGGCCACGTCCCGCAAACAAAAGACCGCGAAGTCGCCCCCGCGGTCTTTCGTTGGTGACTCGCGCGAGACTCAGCGCGAGTAGAACTCGACGATCAGATGCGGCTGCATCTGGACCGCATAAGGCACGTCCGACAGCTTGGGGACGCGCAGCAGCTTGGCCGCCATCTTGTTGTGGTCCGCCTCGACGTAGTCGGGCGTGTCGCGCTCGCCGCTCTTGGACGCCTCGATCACCAGGCCCATGTCGCGGGCCTTGGCGGTCAGCTCGACGCTGGCACCTTCCTTGACCGGATAGCTCGGGATCGTGACGCGGCGGCCGTTGACCTTCACATGGCCGTGGCTGACCAGCTGGCGGGCGGCGAAGGGCGTCGGCGCGAACTTGGCGCGGTAGACGATGGCGTCCAGCCGGCTCTCGAGCAGGCCGATCATGTTCTCGCCGGTGTCGCCCGGGCGGCGCGAGGCCTCCTGGTAATATTTGCGGAACTGGCGTTCGGTGATGTTGCCGTAGAAGCCCTTGAGCTTCTGCTTGGCCATCAGCTGGGTGCCGTAGTCCGAGAGCTTCTTGGCGCGGCGCTGGCCGTGCTGGCCGGGCCCGTAGGAGCGCTTGTTGACGGGGCTCTTGGGACGGCCCCAGACACTTTCGCCCATGCGGCGGTCGAGCTTGTACTTGGCGTTGGCGCGTTTCGTCATGAATCTTCCGGGATTTGGCTCAGTTTTCTGCGCTTCGGGCATACCCTGGTCGCGGAAAGCCGGGCACTATATCCATGGACTTCCTGGTGTCAAACGAAGGATTCGGGGTGGGCGCGTGAGGGTTATTGTCCTAGGCGGAGACGGGTTCTGCGGTTGGCCCACGGCCCTGCACCTTTCGGCCAAAGGCCATGACGTCGCCATCGTCGACAACCTGTCCCGGCGGCGCATCGATACCGAGCTGGGGGTGCAGTCCTTGACCCCCATCCTGCCCATGACCGAGCGGCTTGCCGCCTGGAAAGAGGTGTCGGGGCGGGACATCGCCTTCCGCGACCTGACGGTGGGCCGGGACTATGACCTGCTGCTCGACTTCCTGGCCGATTTCCGCCCCGACGCCATCGTCCATTTCGCCGAGCAGCGCGCCGCGCCCTATTCGATGAAGAGCGCGAGCCACAAGCGCTACACGGTCAACAACAACCTCAACGCCACCAACGACGTGCTGGCCGCCATCGTGGAAAGCGGGCGCGACGTCCATCTCGTCCATCTCGGCACCATGGGCGTCTATGGCTATGGCGTGGCGGGGATGAAGATCCCGGAAGGGTATCTGAAAGTGAAGGTCGGCGAGCAGGAGCAGGAGATCCTCTATCCCGCCAATCCGGGCTCGATCTATCACATGACCAAGACCCAGGATCAGCTCTTCTTCTTCTTCTACAACAAGAACGACAAGGTCCGGATCACCGACCTGCACCAGGGGATCGTCTGGGGGACGCAGACCGAAGAGACAAGGCGCGACGAGCGGCTGATCAACCGCTTCGACTATGACGGCGATTACGGCACGGTCTTGAACCGCTTCCTGATGCAGGCGGCGCTCGACTATCCGCTCACCGTCCACGGCACGGGCGGCCAGACGCGCGCCTTCATCAATCTCCAGGACACGGTGCGCTGCATCGAGCTCGCGCTTTCGAACCCGCCCAAGGCGGGCGAGCGTGTGTGCATCCTGAACCAGATGACCGAGACCCATCGCGTGCGCGACCTGGCGAAGATCGTGTCGGACATGACGGGCGTGGAGATCGCCAATCTTCCCAATCCTCGCAACGAGGCGGAAGAGAACGAGCTGCACGTGGCCGAATCCCGGTTCCTCGATCTGGGGCTGAAGCCCATCACGCTCGAGGCCGGGTTGCTTGCCGAGATCACCGAGATCGCGCGGAAATACGCATCGCGCTGCGACCGCTCGAAGATCCCGTGCGTGTCCTATTGGAACCGCGCCATCCGCGAGCGCGAGAGTTAGTCCAGCAAAAAACCGTTGCTCCTGCTCGTCAACGAGACAATACTTGGAGTTGTAAGGTGTCTCGTCTCGGGGAAGCGGATGATCAAAGGCACTTGCATTGCTGCCAGTCTGGCGACGGCGTTTCTCATGATCTTTGCGTCAGCTGCCGACGCGAGATTTCTTCAAACAGATCCGGTTGGGTACACCGCGGATCAGAACCTTTACACATACGTCGCAAATGATCCGCTGAACCGCACAGATCCCACCGGGAAGGTAACAACGTGCACTGGGTCAGGTCAGAATGTTGAATGTACGACTACGGCGGATACGTTTAACGCGGCACATTCCAATGGACAGACAACGCTACCCACGCCTGCAATGAAGCAGGCCGCAACGGCCGGGGCGGGCGCAATGGCATCGCCCGGACCGAATGCGCAGCCTGGTCAGGAAAGTGCAGGTACGTTGCATCAGGAGGCCAACGGCGACATCACCGTTCAGCCCCAGACCGGCCAATCAGGCTCGACCGCGACGGGCAACACCACCACGGTTACATTCCACGGGCCGAGCGATGTTGCTGGCATACATGGGCATATCGATAGCGGTCCTAACGCATCGAATGGAATGGTCGATGATCCAAAGAGCAATGGTAACTACGGGGACACTGCCTCGCTAGCGCTGCCGCACCCGCGACCGATGGCAACGGTATCGCATGGAAAGGTAGGGTGGCATGGGATCAGCAATGGCAGAGTTCAATACCAGTTCCTGCAAGGTGCGATGACGCCGGCACAAATCCAGCAAATGCAACAGAATTTGGATATCGAGCAAGGCAACTTCCAAATACCTTGATCGAGGGAGACGAGGCGAAAATGAAAGTGTTGGGTTTGGCGGCGATGGTTTCTGCTGGCCTTCTCCTCAGTGCATGCGCTCAAAGCCGCGGGAATTCGCCCGTCATCCGGGACGCGTCGGCGGCGATTCGAATTGGCTTAGAAGCATGCGTTTCGAAGAATGTTGTCCAGCCCGCGCCGTCGCTGATGCATGCGGAATTGCGTAACGGAAGTTGGCATGTATGGGAGCAAGGGGCGAAGTGCGAGGTGTTTTCGACGGACGTAGATGCCGGTACTGGCACCGCTGGCCCATGCTCCGTATGTGTTACTTAGGTGCGCAGCTCGAAGCATTTTGGCTATCGGTCGCACGGTATCCGTCTTCACGCCGCATCGAAATTGACGTCCGCGCACTCGGCTTTTATGTCGACACGAACTTTTGGATGCCATGATGTGCCGGCTTTTGCTTCGCTGTTCGCTATGCTGCTCTGCGGGTGCGCGATGACCGCATCGCCTGCGACTAAGGTGCTCACACCGAGAGAGCTGAACACCCACGCCGCGCAATACGACGGTCATGACGTTGTTGTGCGCGGATTCGTGATTTTGGGCACGAACGGGAGATCATTGTATGAGTCAAAGGAAAGGTTCGAGGAGTTCGATCGAGCCTTTCGCGCGCAGACGCCAGGCTTCAATCCCGCGGAGTTTGATGCCGATTGCCTAACGCTGCTCAATGCGCAGCTCTTGGAAGAAAATCGCTCGGTCTTCAACGGTCAAACCATTACCGTGCGCGGTCACTTCGAGCGCAACTATCAGACTGGTGACGTGCTGGACCTGCAGGCTTGTGGCGGACCAACTGCGCTTGCCTTGGACGAAAAAGACACGCGGCGGGTGCTGCAAGCACTACAACACGCTCGTTAGAATCCCGTCGCGACCGCCACCGCAATCAATATCGACGCGCGAGCAAAGGATCAAAAGAGTGACACGAATACCGCCAATGCTGGCTGTCATGCTGCTGTGTCTCGGCGCACCTGCATTTGCGGAGCCGCAGGCGAAATTGGAAGAATGCGGATGGCTCGTGTTGCAGGAAGGCGCGCTTGTGTCGCAGCCGGACAAGGAGCTTCAACCCAGCGATCCTAAGCCGTTGTCACCACCGCCGGAGAGCGCAAGAGCTGCATACTGCGTGCGCGATACTCTTATGACTTACGTCGGGGACGAACGGGTGATCAAGCTCGGTCTGCCGTTGGTAATCCGCTCGGGCGGCCAAGAAGGCCTGCTTGAAGCCAACCCCACCGTTCTCTTCAACTACCACAAGGTTGGCGACAGATACCTCCCGGGCAAGGCGCCGGAGCCCAAGTGATGACCGACGGAGCGATATGCGTACGAAGCTATTCTTCTTAATAGTAGCTTGGAGTGTTGCGACCTGCTTTATCGCGTCGCCGTCAGAAGTCCTTGCACGAGTGCCGTCGCGGCATCTGCCCACGAACGATCCAGCGCAGATTGTCCGCGCAGTCATGACGTCTCCCGACGACAAGATCGATTTTGCCAAGGCAAAACTGACGTTCGACAAGATCTATGATCCGACAACCGACATCGCTGGCCGGCTCAAGGACATCGATGGCATGGCGCAGACGATAAGGATGATGGCCGGCCCGTCGGCGCCTTCGAGGTTGCGCCTCATCATGCTGCGCAAGTACATCTACGAGGCAGGCGCATGGAACGACAACAGGCCGTTCCAATACGACCTCAGCGATCCGTTTGGTCACAAGCCCGCGAACCGGCTGCTTTCTACTTATCTTGTTACGCATCGCGGCAACTGCGTAAGCATGCCGATCCTGTTTATCGCCTTGGCGCAGCGCTTGGGATTGAACGCGACACTCTCGACCGCGCCGAACCATATGTTCGTCAAATACAGGGATGACGTGACGGGCAAGACGATCAATCTGGAGACGACCAGCGGCGCCTATCCCGCGCGGGACGTCTATATCCGGCAGAACATGCCGATGACCGACCAGGCGATCGCGAGCGGCATCTATATGAAGACGCTTTCCAAGAAAGAGGCGCTGGCCGTCATGGCCGACATCGTCCTGGAGCGCGAATTTGCCGACCGACACTATCAGAAGGCCTGGGATTTGGCCGACATTCTGCGCCCCTATTATCCGAATAACCTCGCAGTTCTGTTGGCACCCACCAACGCGGCCTTGGGTCTTATTCAAGAAGAGTTTCGGAGCAAGTATCCCACCAAGGCCGACATACCGCCCCAGCTGATGGCTCGTTTCAATTTGCTGGAGAAGACGGTGCCTGGCGCATTGAACCATGCTTATGCCCTGGGTTGGCGGGAAACGGATGGCGATGAGAAGCCGCCCGCCACAGAAGGCCCAAGCGGCTCGAAATAATTTTTTGATCTAAGCTTTGAAGATGTCGCGCGATTTCTGGACGATGGCGGCATAGGCCTCGAAGCAGCGCGCGTTGAGCTTTGCCAGCACCGGATCGGACAGCCATTCCGCCATCAGCGCCTTGGTCGCCGGCACGTGCCGGAGGATGGTCGTGTCCTCGACGTCGTTGCGGTTGCGCTGCTGCCAATAGGCCATGGTGAGCTTGGCGTCGTTGTTGGCCGGCGTGCCGCGGTACTTCTTGGCGCGATAATCCGCGAAGGTCCTGACCGCATAGTGATTGAGCTGGGCGAAGCGCATGCTGCGCGCGGCGTCGGGGATGCGGTTGGAACGTGCCGCGAGCGCGATCTCGTCTCCGCCGGCGTTGAAGATGCGCGGATGCGCGCCGGGTGCGAAAGCCGGCATGTGGTTGGCGGTGACCTTCTCGAAGACGGCGCTGTTGCGCGCGATGCTCTTGACGATGGCGTTGGGCTCGAAGTCTGCCGTGCTCGCCTGCGTCAGGCTCTCGATCACCAGTCCGTCGGGCATCGACGCCAATCCGCTGTCGCCGAAGAAGCGCATCTGGATGCAGATCGCGTCGGCGTGCGGAGCCGTCGCGAGCAGGTCGGGGATGCGGCCTTGGCCGGTCTTGACGCAAAGGAACTCGTCGGGGTCGATCTGCAGCACGTAACCGGCCGCTTTCACCAGCGGGTGCTCGAGCGCGCGGTTCAGCGCCTTGTTCTGCGGCTGCTCGCCGGGCTCGATCGGATTGGGCTCGTGGACGACGAGACCCCTCTCGGCAAGCCTGTCCAGAAGCGCCGGGGATTCGTCCTCGCAGTCGTTGGTGTAGACGAGGAAATCGTCGACGCCGATCAACTTGTGATAGGCGATCCATTCCAGAAGGAACCGCCCCTCGTTCTTGGCGAAGGCGACCTCGATGATGCGGGGGGCTGGGACGGAGGCCATGCGTCAAAGATTGCCGGAACGGTTGTGGAACGGATCGGAATATCGCTTATTTTACACAGGTTTAACCCTGGGGTTGTCAACCAGAACGAAATATGTACGAAGTTCGCTTCGGGCCGCCCCGATTTCGCTTGGGAAAGGGGGAGGGGCTGTGGAATAAGGAGACGAAATCATGAGTCAGGCGGCTTTGCGGGTAGTGGGCAAAGAAGACAACGATCGCAAGCGCGCTCTGGAAGCCGCGCTGAGCCAGATCGACCGGGCGTTCGGCAAGGGCTCGGTGATGAAGCTGGGTGCGCGCGAGGCTTCGGCCGAAGCCGCGGACACCGTCTCGACCGGCTCGCTGGGCCTGGACATCGCGCTGGGCATCGGCGGGCTGCCGCGCGGCCGCGTGATCGAGATCTACGGGCCCGAATCCTCGGGCAAGACGACCCTGGCGCTGCATGCGGTGGCCGAGGCCCAGAAGAAGGGCGGAATCGCCGCCTATATCGACGCCGAGCATGCGCTGGACCCGGTCTATGCCAAGAAGCTGGGCGTCGACATCGACGAGCTCCTGATCTCCCAGCCCGACACGGGCGAGCAGGCGCTGGAGATCACCGACACCCTGGTGCGCTCGGCCGGCATCGACATCATCATCATCGACTCGGTGGCGGCGCTGACGCCCAAGGCCGAGCTCGAAGGCGAGATGGGCGATTCGCTGCCCGGCCTCCAGGCGCGGCTGATGAGCCAGGCGCTGCGCAAGCTGACGGCGTCGATCGCCAAGTCGAACACCATCGTCATCTTCATCAACCAGATCCGCATGAAGATCGGCATCATGTTCGGCAGCCCGGAGACGACCACGGGCGGCAATGCGCTCAAGTTCTATTCGTCCATCCGCCTCGACATCCGCCGCATCGGCTCGATCAAGGACCGCGACGAGGTCGTGGGCAACCAGACCCGCGTCAAGGTGGTCAAGAACAAGGTCGCCCCGCCCTTCAAGCAGGTCGAGTTCGACATCATGTACGGCGTCGGCGTCTCCAAGACCGGCGAGCTGATCGACCTGGGCGTCAAGGCCGGGATCGTCGAGAAATCGGGCTCCTGGTACTCCTTCGACGGTACGCGCATCGGCCAGGGGCGCGAGGCGGCCAAGGGCTTCCTGAGCGCCAATCCCGACATCTCGAACAAGATCGAGGCCCAGATCCGCCAGAGCGCGGGCGTGCTCGGCTCCAGCCTCGGCTTCGGCGCCGAAGAGGGCGCGGCCGCGGGCGACGACGACTGAACGCCATTTCCCTGTTGGCATGGGGAAACGGCTCCTGGGGCGCCTTCTTTAAACGGAGGGCGCCCCTTCGCTTTCGCGTGGCGGGCTCGACCCGGCCATCCAGCCAAGATGACAAGCATTTCTGCCGCCGCTAAAAGCAGCCCTATGAAAGGCTTAAGCGACATCCGCGCCAGCTTCGTCGAGTTCTTCCGGGACAACGGCCACACCGTCGTGCCGTCCTCGCCGCTCGTGCCGCGCAACGATCCGACCCTGCTCTTCACCAATGCGGGCATGGTCCAGTTCAAGAACGTCTTCACCGGGACCGAGAAGCGCCCCTATTCGCGCGCCGCCTCGGTGCAGAAATGCGTGCGCGCCGGCGGCAAGCACAACGACCTCGACAATGTCGGCTATACCGCCCGCCACCACACCTTCTTCGAGATGCTGGGGAACTTCTCCTTCGGCGATTATTTCAAGGAAGAGGCGATAAAGCTCGCCTGGGATTTCGTCGCCAAGACCGCGGGCCTGGACAAAAGCCGGCTCTGGGTCACGGTCTATCCGACCGACGAGGTGGCGCGCGAGCTGTGGCGCAGGATCGCCGGCATTCCGGAAGACCGCATCGTCGGTCACGAGAGCAATCTCTGGGCGATGGGGCCGGTGGGCCCTTGCGGCTATTGCTCGGAGATCTTCTACGACCAGGGCGACAGCGTCGCGGGCGGCCCCCCGGGTTCGCCGGATGAGGACGGCGACCGGTTCCTGGAATTCTGGAACCTCGTCTTCATGCAGTTCGAGCAGGTCGACGACAAGACCCGCATCGACCTGCCCAGGCCGTCGATCGACACCGGCATGGGGCTCGAGCGCATCGCCGCGATCCTGCAGGGCGTCACCGACAACTACGACATCGACCTGTTCCGCCACCTGATCGCGGCCTCGGTCGAGGCGAGCGGTGCGAAGGCGCAGGGCGACGCCAGGTTCAGCCATCGCGTCATCGCCGATCACCTGCGCGCCAGCTCGTTCCTCATCGCCGACGGCGTGCTGCCCTCGAACGAAGGCCGCGGCTACGTGCTTCGCCGCATCATGCGCCGCGCGATGCGCCACGCGCATCTGATCGGGTCCAAGGACCCGCTGATGCACCGCCTGGTGCCGGCGCTGGTGGCGGAGATGGGCGCGGCATACCCCGAGCTCAAGCGCGCCGAGGCGCTGATCGGCGAGACCTTGAAGCTGGAAGAGCAGCGCTTCCGCGTCACACTCGCGCGCGGCCTGAAGCTGCTCGACGAGGCGACGACGAACCTTCGCGCCGGCGAGAGCCTGTCCGGCGACACGGCGTTCAAGCTCTACGACACGTACGGCTTCCCGCTCGATCTGACCGAGGACGCGCTGAAGGCGCGCGGCATCGCGGTCGACAGGCAGGGCTTCGCTTCGGCGATGGAGAAGCAGCGCGAGGACGCGCGCAAGGCCTGGTCCGGCTCGGGCGAGGCCGCGACCGACGCGCAATGGTTCGCGGTGCGCGACGAGGTCGGCGCGACGGAATTCCTGGGCTACGACGCCGAAGCCGCCGAAGGCCGGATCGTCGCCATGCTGAAAGACGGCCGCCGCGTGACCGGCGCCGCGTCGGGCGAGACGGTCTCGGTCCTCACCAACCAGACGCCGTTCTATGCGGAATCGGGCGGGCAGATCGGCGACCAGGGCGCGATGATATCCGCGAAGGGCACAGCCAAGGTCGTCGACACCGAGAAGCGCCTCGGCGCCCTGCACGTCCACGTCGTCGAGGTGACCAAGGGCAGGCTCGATGTCGGCGACAATGTCGAGCTCAAGGTCGACAGCGAGCGCCGCCGCGCGACGCGCGCCAACCATTCCGCGACGCATCTTCTGCACGCCGCGCTGAAGCGCGTGCTGGGGCCGCATGTCAGCCAGAAGGGTTCGCTGGTCGCGCCCGACCGGCTGCGCTTCGACTTCTCTCATCCCAAGCCCGTGACGATGGAGGAGCTCGAGCGCATCGAGAACCAGGTCAATGCGATCATCCGCCAGAACGGCGACGTCGCCACCCGCCTGATGCCGACCGACGATGCCATCAAGGCCGGCGCCGAAGCGTTGTTCGGCGAGAAGTACGGCGACGAGGTGCGCGTGCTCACCATGGGCGACGACGAGGCGAAGGACGGCGCCCGCGCCTACTCGGTCGAGCTTTGCGGCGGCACGCATGTGCGCCGGCTGGGCGACATCGGGCTCTTCACGATCCTGTCCGAGAGCGCGGTCGCCTCGGGCGTGCGCCGCATCGAGGCGCTGACCTCGGAAGGCGCGCGGCGCTATCTCGCAGGGCAGGCCGAGATCGCGCGCGAAGCGGCCGCGGCCCTCAAGACCAATGCGGCCGAGCTGCCCGCGCGCGTCGCACAGCTTGCGGAAGATCGCCGCCGGCTGGAACGCGAGCTCGCCGAAGCGCGCAAGCAGGTCGTGATGTCCGCTGCGGGGACGGCGGGAGGCCACGCCGTCGTCAAGGGCGTGGGCGGCGGAGCTATCAATGGCGTCAATGTCGATCTGCGCGTCGTCGACGGCATTTCGCCCAAGGACCTCAAAAGTCTGGCCGACGACGCCAAGACGAAGATCGGTTCGGGCGTCGTCGCCTTCGCCGCGGTCGCGGACGGCAAGGCCTCGCTCGTGGTCGGCGTCACCGACGACATGACGTCGCGCATCAGCGCCGTCGACCTGGTGCGGCTGGGCGCCGAAGCGCTCGGCGGCAAGGGCGGCGGCGGGCGTCCCGACATGGCCCAGGCCGGCGGTCCCGACGGCGCCAAGGCCAAGGATGCGCTCGCCGCGATCGAGCGGCGGCTGGCCGCGCTCGAGCCCGTCCCGTGAGCGACGCGGAAGACCGCCAGCACTCGCTCCGCCACCGCGCCTATCTGGCGCTGGAGGGCGGACAGTCGGGCGGCCTCCTCGGCCAGGTGGTCGAGACGGTGCTGGTGTTCCTGATCCTCGCCAATGTCGCCGCCTATACGCTCGAAAGCATGCCCGAGCTGGCGGCGCGCTACGCCACCTTCTTCCTCTGGCTCGAGCGCATATCGGTGGTGATGTTCACCATCGAATACCTCACCCGCGTCTGGACGGCGCCCGAGGACCCGACCTCGATGCGCGGACGTTACGTCGGCCGCGTCGCCTATGCGCTGCGGCCGATGATGGTGATCGACCTGCTGAGCTTCGCGCCGGCCTATGTCGCGCTGTTCATCCCTTTCGTGGACTTGCGCTTCCTGCGCATGGTGCGGCTGCTTCGCCTGCTCAAGATCGCGCGCTATTCCCCGGCGCTCACCACGCTGGGCCAGGTGCTGGCGGAGGAGCGGCGCGCGCTCTACGGCACGCTGCTGCTGCTGCTCTGCGCGATGATCTTCGCCGCGGCCGCCGAGCACGTGATCGAAGGCAATGCGCCCGGCGGCAGCCCCGCCTTCAAGACCATGCCGGATTCGATGTACTGGGCGATCACGACGCTGACCACCGTCGGCTATGGCGACGTGACACCGGTGACCAAGCTCGGCCGCCTGGTCGCCGGCATCACCATGATCATCGGTCTCGGTCTTTTCGCGCTGCCGGTCGCGATCCTGTCGACCGGCTTCGTCAACTCGATCCACCGCCGCGACTTCGTGGTGACCTTCGGCATGCTCTCGCGCGTGCCGCTGTTCAAGGACCTCGACGCGCAGATCATCGGCGAGCTGATGGTGATGCTGCATGCGCGCGTGGCGTCGGCCGGCTCGGTCATCTCGGCCGCGGGCACGCGCGCCGATGCGATGTATTTCGTGATCTCGGGCGAGGTCGAGGCCAGCATCCAGAACCGCAAGATCCGCTTCCGCACCGGCGACTTCTTCGGCGAGCTGGCGCTGCTGGAGCAGACCATGCGCGCCGCCACCGTCGTCTCGGTCGAGCCGTCGCGCATCCTCACGCTCGCGGTGGACGACTTCAATCACCTCGTCGCCAAGCATCCGGGCCTGGCGCGGCGCATCCACCGCATGGCCTCGGCGCGCGCCGAGGAGATCGCCCAGGCCGGCGCCATCTCGAACGAGGAGATCAAGGCCGCGCGCCGCATGCGCAAGCGCGCGGAACGCGGCCTCGAGGAAGTCGACGAGGACGCACAGCCTTAGGGGACGTACTGCCTTAAAGGTCGCCTCGCCTAAAAATGGGGCGGCCTCAGGGTTTGCAATAGACGCAGAGCTTGTTGCCGGTCGGGTCGCGCAGGTACGCGCCATAGAAGCTCTGCTTCTCGGGCGGACGGAAGCCGGGCGCGCCTTCGTCGCTGCCGCCCGCGGCAAGGCCGGCCGCGTGCGCCGCTTTCACCTCGTCCTGCGTCTTGGCGGTGAAAGCCAGCATCGAGCCGTTGCCCGCGCTGGCGGGCTTGCCGTCGAAGGGCGGGCAGACATAGACGCCATGCGTGTCGGTGCCTTTCGCGCCGTAGCCGATCCAGCCGCCGTCGGCGAATTTGCGCTCATAGCCGAAGGCGCCGAAGAACGCGTCATAGAACCGGCCCGACGCCTCGCTGTCCGCGGCGCCGATCGTCACATATCCGATCATGCTCATGGGAAGTCCTTTCGAAGAATGGCCGGAGACTCTCTCCAACTCTTCCGAACGAAGCAAGAACGCGGACGCGCGGCCGGGTTGCGGCACGCGCATGGCGCCAGGGGCGGCAGTGTGTGGCGGCAAGGGCGGCAGCGCGAGCCAGGAAGGGTTGCTGGGCGGGCGGCAGCGCGATGCGACAAGCCAACGCGCGATGGCGTGGGCAACGGCGCATGGCGAAGGCGCTGGCGACGATGCGCTGCGACCACGCACGCTGGCGGCGCGATGCGGCAATGCGCGGAGGCTCAGCGCTTGTCGTCGGCAAGCTCGCCCATGACCCGCGCCAGCCGGCGCAGCAGCTCGACGTCTTCGGGCGGCAGCTTCTCCATCGATTTGGCGAGCTTCTCCAGGCGGCGCTTCTTGCCTTCCTCCATCAGCTTGCGGCCCTTGTCGGTGACGGCGACCTGGACCGAGCGGCGGTCGAGCGGCTTGCGGGTGACGAGGCCCTTGGTCTCCAGCGCACCCACGAGCTGCGACATGGTCGGCGGCTTGACCTGCTCGGCCTGGGCCAGCGCGCCCAGGGTCTGCGGCCCGCCGAAGGCCAGCACCGACAGCACCGACAGCTGCGCGCCGGGCACGCCGCTGGCCGTGTCCTCCTTGCGCACGGTGCGCAGCAGGCGGATGGCGGCGGCGTGCAGCGCATCCGCGGCCTCGTGATATTTCGCGCGCAGCTCGGCCTGCTTCGCCCGCACTTCGTCCTGCTTGGAAGACGGCACTTGACGGTTCCCCGGATAACTGTTAGGTTTCCTAACAGTTCGATATCCTAATTTAGACCGGAGGGACTTGAATGGGAAGCGATCCGACGCTTGCGGGACGGGGACTGGTGCAGGTCGGCGTGACGTGCCGCGACCTCGAGCGTGCCAAGGCCTTTTACGGCGACACGCTGGGGCTGCCCTTCCTGTTCGAGGTCAGCAACATGGCGTTCTTCCAGCTGAAGGACATGCGGCTGATGGTGGGCAAAGAGATGAAGCCGGATTCGCCGATCGGCGGGTCCATCGTCTATTTCGACGCGCCCGACATCGATACCTTGGCACCCGCGCTCGCGGCCAAGGGCGTCAGGTTCCTCGGGCCGGTGCAGGTTCTGCAGAGCACTCCGACCCACGATCTCAAGCTCTGCTCGTTCCACGATCCGGACGGCAACGGCCTCGCCTTGATGGGCATGGTGCCGAAAGCCGGATAGAGCGTAATCATGCCGCAATTCCGCACCAGCATCGCGATGGGAGGGCGGCATGATCCATCGACGCGACTTGGTCCTGGGCTCGACGGCGGGCTTTTCGGTCTTCGCGCTGCTGCGCGAGGCGCATGCCGCGGTGCCGGCCGACAGCCGCATTCCCGCGCGGCGCTGGATCCTGCGCCAGGACGAGCTGGCCCGCGGGTTGGCTTCGGGCAAGGTCAAGCCGCTCGAATGGCACGATGCGGTCAACGCGCTCGGCGCCGAAGTCGACGTCGCGGAGCTCGGATCGGAGCTGCGCCGCTCGCGGCTCAGTCACGCCAACACGCCGTTCGGCCACGATCCCAAGAAGCGCTTCGTCACCTTCATGGAAGAGAACGGCGCGCCGGTCCATCTCTCCTATGGCGCGGCGCTGTTCTCCTTCGACAAGGACAGCGTGATCACGCCGCATGCCCACCGGCACATGGCGAGCGCGCATCTGGTGATCGACGGCAAGGTGCGCATCCGCACCTTCGACCGCGTCGCGGACGAGGACGGGGCGCTGCTCATCCATCCGGCGCGCGACGAGGTGGCCGAGGCCGGCCACGCCGCGGCGATGACGTCGGTCAAGGACAACGTCCATTGGTTCGCGGCGCGCTCGGCCTCGGCCATGACCTTCGACGTGATCGTCGACGGCCTCGATCCGGGCGCGGAGCGCTACGTCATCCAGCCGGTCGATCCGCTGGGCGGCGAGCAGCTCTCCGACGGCTCGATCCGCGCGCCGCTGCTGTCGTTCGAGGATTCGTCGAAGCGCTATACCCAGGCGCTCTGACGGGGCTTGAACCGCCCCATCCGCGCCTTACCTCTTCGGGTACAGGAAGAGGGAGGCATCATGAAGCTCGCCATTGCCGCAGCGGTGTTCTGCGCGTCCGTCGTTCCCGCCTTCGCCGGCACCGGGGAGAACGTCGCGCTGGCCAAGCGCGTCTTCACCGAGATCTACAACAAGCACAATTTCGCGATGGCGGCGACCATCTATGCGCCGGACTTCGTCAATCACGGCCTGAGCCGCGACATCGGCCTTGCCGAGGACCAAGCGGCGGCGAAGGCCTGGTGCGACATGTTCCCGGATCTTCACGTCGACGTGGTGCAGCAGGTGGCCGACGGCGACCTCGTCACGCTGATGTGGGTGGCCGAAGCCACCAAGCCGGGCACGGCGGAGCACGTGAAGGTGCGCGGCATCACCATCTGGCGCGTCGCCGACGGCAGGCTCGCCGAAGAGTGGTCGGAGTTCGACGCGCGCAAGGCGTTGGGGAGCTAGGTGTGGAGCCTCAACAGGTTGTTCCCGGTCAGGCCGAGACGGCTGATGGGCGGCTTGGAATCGATACTGCCATGGGGACGATGCCAATTGTAGCGGTGTA
>Ga0213876_10000901_pt1 | contig 19804 bp, 22 predicted proteins | sample BarmaccomBMRX_R9_FD_160113 | JGI IMG/M metagenome (GOLD analysis project Ga0213876, IMG submission 160113) | Root-associated microbial communities from Barbacenia macrantha in rupestrian grasslands, the National Park of Serra do Cipo, Brazil - RX_R9 | ecosystem: Host-associated > Plants > Roots... | reverse complement strand
AAATTTTGTCCTTCGTGCCGCAGACCGGCGCCTGTCACGCGTACTTTGAAAAGCAATCCGTCTTCCCTAATGCGGTCTCGTAAGGCCTGAATATCGTCCCTTGAAAGGTCGGGAGGGCTGTTGGCAAGATCAAGCAGCACTCGTTCCAGATCACTCAAGGTGGCATTCCGAGCAACATCACCCGCTTTGACGCTGGCCTGCCGTAGCAAGCGGTTCTCCTCCAGAAGGTCCCGCGCCCGGCTTCGCTCCTCTGGGAGATTCAATGTCTCAGGCGGGGCATTTAAGAATTCTGTCAGGAGCACTTGCGAACGCTCCAAATGGTCACTTAAGGAAATAATCAGCACGCGCTCACGGGCGTGCTCGGGAATGCCGAAGGGATGCCGATGCTGTTGTGTCAGCATGCCCGCCAGAAAAGCAATCGCAAGCCCGGCAAGGAGAGCGGGAGTCAGAATCCAGGGTCGAAACCATACAGACGATAGCGACTTTCGTTGCGGCAGTTGAGGAAGCAGGCGCGTCCAGACTCTGTTCTCGTAATCGGCTTCCGGCTCCGGCACGGGCATATTGCGGACCGTACGGAGCAATTCCTCCAAAAGCCGATACTCTCCCGCACACTGGCTGCACTGCTTGAGGTGTTCGCTCATAGCAGGATCAATTTCGCCATAGTAGGCATCGGTCAACTGTTGGGGGGAAAGGTGATTCATCGCACGTTCCCCCACGCTGGTTCGAGAGCGCGCCGCAGCTTCTGTACGGCCCGGAACACGCTATGTTTTGCCGCATTGTTCTGAACTCCCAGCGTCCGAGCAATTTCCTCGATGTCGCAGCCTTCAAAATGCCGCAGCACAAAAGCGACCCTCTCCGACTCGCTCAACTGGTTCATGGCCGGTTCGAGCATACTGGCAATTTGTCCGCTTTGGGTCAAACGCTCGGGAGAGGGTGCAGAAGTGGCGATGCGATCCAGCCAGCTCCATTCCTGGTCTTCTTTGATGGTGGGCTGCTGTTCCCGACGATTTTTGCGGGAGCGGATCAGATCCAGTGAACAATTGGCGCAAATACGATAGAGCCAGGTAGCGAAAGCGGAGCGATTGTCAAAGCGCCCGAGTTGCTTGTAAGCGCGAAGGAAAGTTTCCTGAACTAAGTCCTCGGCGTCCTGTTGATTCCCAGTCATACGATACGCAAGACGGAACAAAGTGCGGCTATGGCGCTCGACCAGGACACGAAAAGCATGGTGGTTCCCTTTACGCGCCTCCTCGGCAGCCGCTGCGTCGGTCCATTCCATCCGGCTGGTGTTTAGACTAAGAAAACCGCGGGCGGTTAGTCGAATGCAGAAAATGATATTGCAGCCTGAGCGTCTCATTAGGCGAGCAGATGGAAGAGTTGTCCGACCGGCTTCTTGATGCGACACGCCTGCAAGACCCTTTTGAAGGGCAGCAATAGGCTGTTTCACTGATATCCGGCGCTTTCGCGCCATATCGCCGTTTGGATAACGTTTAGTTACCTTACTCTAATCATCAGGTTAGGTTCAGGCTACGATAACACATCGCGGCTACGCTGCGCTTAAACTACTTCTCATCTTCGAGGTGCTTGAGGCGTGCGTCCATCACTTCTTCCACACGTCGCATTTCTGCTCGGATCAGCGCCGCTTCCGATTGAATGGATTCCTTCAATCCGCTTTTTAAGTCGTCCATGCGCTTTCCGAGATCATCAACCCGTTTGTTGGCATAAAGCCAGGCGAGTACCACCGTAATGAACGTGGGCAAACTGCCTAGGAACTGGGAAAGGGTGAGACCGACATCGATATGAATAGATGGCATTTTTGGGCCTGGGTCCACAGGCGTACTTTTAGTTTATGCGCATGGTCCGCTCGATGTGAAGGGCAGGGCCGTTCTAGGGTATTGCTAAAGAGTTCCAGTACTTCATCAACAAGATTCAAAGACGCCGGACCTCCTTCTCGTCAATACCGAGTCGGGCAGCCAGCTCCACCTTGTTCATGCCCTGGCTCCGGACCTCCTCATAAAGGGCAGCTTTGAAAGCAGTTTGAGCCGGAACAGGAATTAAGTATTGACCAGCTTGTGAAGCGGAAGGTAGAGGGATTTCTTCGCAGGCGTGAATCCGCCCGACAACAGCTTCTTCCAGTGCGTCACTCGCTTGGGAGATACATTCCTCGATGGTCTCGCCCTGCGTGATTGCTTCCGGAACGTCCGGAAATGTGATGACAATCCTCCATCGTTTGCCGGATGAACTCTGCTGGATATTGATAGCTGCGCATAGTGGGGCCGTCACTATAGTGATTTCATTAATCACCCGTTTTGTTTTTCCTTTTCATGTTGTCGCAGCCAGTTGTCCAGCAAACTTGGTCCGTAATAACTAGCTACGAAGCCGATAGCGATTGCGCCCCAAAAATCAGATATACTCACTTGGATCAAAAATTGGCTCTGCGAAAGCCTTGCCAATAATATCGTTACAATTGCACTGAGTAGAAGCGTGCCTAAGAGTGTTCTCGACTGCTTACCCTCATTTGAGGAGTGTTTATATGAATCCAGAGTGACTTTTTCTTTATTGCTCCTTAACACATAAAAAGCAGCTAGTCCTCCTATAAGCGCTCCGACGAGGATCACTGTTTGGGGAGCAGCAATCTTCAAAGTAGTCGATTCGGAAGCTAAGGGGTAAGGACCTTCAAACTGGCAGGCTTTCCGAGAGGCTCAACTGCTCGTGCCTCAGCAGAGTCACGTTCTGCCTCAACAGAGTCACGCAATTTGATAAGGTTGTCCTGCTCTGTACTAGAGAGGCCCTTATCTGCTGATTTGATATCAGATTTTTTCTGGGCCTTAAGCTTATCATTCAACTGGTTAAGCTTATCTTTCAACTGATCAAGCTTACTATTCAACTGTGAAGCTGCAATTTGGGCCTTCCGTGCAGCCTCGACACTTGCACTTACCGTTTCGAGCACTCCTTGTTTGTCTAGAATTGTATAAGCTACTTCGGTGTGAACTTTATAATCGCCGGGAGAAAAAAATAAATATCTCAATTCGGTTGCGATCTGCCTTCCAACAACTAGGAACCAGTAATCATTATCGCTACTGGTGTTAGAGGTGGGTCCAATATACCAATGAGCCTTGACAGCAGATCCTGCTTGCAGGATAACTGTGTTCCAAAAGGCGTTATTGGGATCGCTCTCAAGTGGAAGAGAAAGCTCATTGATCGTGAGGCGCGCGTAATAACCGCCTGGAGTGCCAATCTGTCCACTTAATTCTGGAGACGCAGTTGCTAACGTGAAATGTTCACACAATTTGATAGGTGACTGAGTAAGATTTTTGATCGTACCTGTAACCATCAAACCAGTTCCGGCGGTAGAGGCTGTCCTAGATTGTTCGAGTGAAATCCTGAGATCTTGCTGTTCGATTCGGGACACGTCTTCCGCTTGAATAGTTGCTATCGAGAGGCAAGCCAATATTAATCGCATGTTTCCGAATCTGGATTGCTCAGTGGGCACAGGATTAGCAAAGAATTATATCCTGAGTAGCTTGAGATTGAGTAAGACCGGGCGACCAAATTTGGATTAAGATCTACCTAATCAGTAGACATAAGCCGATGTTGCGGACCGTAGGCACTGACGTGCAATATGCATCCAGGAGACCTGGATTTGCCCAGCATTTCTGGCCCCCTTACTATGTCCGTCAGATGTACTTCAGGCTAGAATGACTTAACTCAGCAGCCGTTCCAGTTTCGACCCCGGCACGAACATAGTTTCATTGCGCTCGGGGCCGTTCGAAACCGACCCTACTTCGATGCCGGTCTTCTCTTCCAGGAACTCCAGGTACTGGCGGGCTTCGGTGGGCAGGTCTTCGATTTTCGTAATGCCTCGCGTGGGGCGGTTCCAGCCGGGCAGGCGCTCAAAAATCGGCTTAATGGATTCCATGCGACGGGTGCTGGCAGGCATTTGGGTCATCGTTTTGCCGTCAACTTCATAGGCAACACAAACCGGAATAGTTTCGAGCTCGTCCAAAACATCGAGCTTGGTAATCACAAGGCTGTCAAAGCCGTTCACCTCTCCTGTGTAGCGGAGCAGCGGAACATCAAACCAGCCGCAGCGGCGGGGTCGTCCCGTGACCGAGCCAAATTCATTTCCGGCGATACGAATCCTTTCGCCCAGTTCCGTTACATCTTCAGAAGGAAATGGTCCGGCGCCCACGCGCGTAATATACGCTTTCGAAACTCCAATGATGCCATCTATTTTGGTAGGCGCCACGCCGGTTCCGGTACAAGCGCCACCAGCGGCGGCGCTGGAACTGGTGACAAATGGGTAGGTCCCAAAATCGATATCGAGCATGGTGCCTTGCGCGCCTTCGAACAACACACTTTTACCTTCTCGGATGGCGGTGTTCAACAGATGCGCTGTGTCGCAAGTCATGGGCCGAATCTGCTCGGCGAACTGCTTATAAGTCTCCAAAATCTCGCTGAAGTCAACACGTTCCGTGATCTGGAAGGCATCGGCGATTAGCTGTTTATCCTCGGCGAGAGCGCAGTATAGCGATTGGAAATCCACATCAACCAGGTCGGCAATGCGGATGCCGCGCCGGGCAATTTTGTCCTCATAACAAGGGCCGATGCCGCGCGAGGTGGTGCCGATAGCAATTCGATTGGCGCGTCCCTCGGAAATCTTTTCGATAGTCCGGTGAAACGGGAAAATCACGTGCGCCCGGTTGCTGATTCTTAGCTGAGATTTGACGTCAATACCCGCGCTTTCCAGCCCTGAGATTTCCTGAAGCAACGCCGCCGGATCAATCACAACACCATTACCGATTACAGCCAGAACGCCGGGCCGTAAAATGCCGCTGGGAATCAACTTTAGAATAAACTTTTTTTCACCGATGAACACCGTGTGTCCGGCATTATGGCCGCCTTGGTAGCGCGCGACGGCATCAAACTTTTCAGAGAGCAGATCGACGATTTTTCCTTTGCCTTCGTCGCCCCATTGCGCTCCCAAAACAATCAAATTACTCATGGTCCTGGTTGTAGGTGTCCAAAGCTTCCAATTGTAGCGCAAAACTGAACGAAATCACTGATTTGAGAGCCGTAAAGATTCTCTAGGGACCCGCTGCTTTGTGCTACGCTTGGCACAATGCAGATGTGTGGGGTCTTCCTGGCACTAGGCCAGGACGTTTTTAGTCAACTGATTCGCGGAATTTCCATCGGCAAGCTGAAAACTTACCAGGTTTATGAACGGTTTAAGTTGAGGGCTCACATGGTAAAGCTGAATGGGGAAGCATTGCGCAAAGCCGCGCCGAAGTTCTGGGCCCGTATTGAGTCGGGAGAGGAAGAGTTTGCGACCGACCTGTCGCAAGTGTTTCTTCTTTCCCATCTCGACATGATTGTCGATATCCTGAACTTTCTGGGAATTCCGAACGACCAGGGTTTTTTTGATAAGGATTTGAAACCGGAACAGTATTTAACAGAGGGCTGGCAGGAGCGCGTCTTCAACGAGTTCAATTCCAAATATAAACGTGAAATCTTGCTGTTCTATATTAATCATCTGGATTGGGAACTGAATAAAACGGAGCAGGTGTTCCTGCCTGCAGCATAGGCATGACGGATCTAAAATTGTTTCAAGAGTCTGTGAAGAAGGGCGATCTTCCGGCTGTGAAGGCTGCGGTGGCGGAAGATCCATTGCTTGCCGATACAGCCAATGAAGCTGGGCAGACCGCTTACCTTCTGGCGAAGTATTACCGGCAAGAGGAGACTGCCGCCTTTCTCCTGCAATTTCGACCTGATCTTGATTTCTTTGAGGCGTGCGTGGCGGGTCAAACAGACAAGGTGATGGGCGAGATCCGGGAAAATGGCAAGCTGTTGCAGGCTCACAACACAGATGGTTGGACGCCGCTTCATCTCGCCGCTTTTTTTGGGCAGCGGGAGTTGGCACAGGCGTTACTTGACGCAGGCGCGCAGGTCGATGCACGTTCGACCAATGCGATGAAGAACACCCCCCTCCATGCCGCAGTCGCGGGGGGAAAAACGGATCTGGTGCAATTACTTCTACAATGTGGCGCGGACGTCAACGCGCGGCAGGAAGGCGGCTGGACGGCTCTCCACGGAGCGGCGCAGGCTGGCAATCGCCCGATGGTGGAACTGTTGATTGCTCACGGCGCTGACCTTCAGGCGCGTGCGACGAACAATCAGTCTGCGCTTGATCTGGCAATGTTGAAGGGGCATAGCGAGATTGCGGCTCTGCTGGACCAACTGGGGGAAAGCTCGGGTAGATGCCAGTCGAAATGACCTTGGATGCCAAGCTGGAAGAACTCCGGCGCGGAACCCTGGCAGCGTTTGCCGCTGCAATCTCGGTGGAGGAACTCGAAGAGGCGCGGGTGGAAGCCCTGGGCCGTAAGGGAACTCTGGCTTCTATCAGCAAGGATTTTGGAAAGCTTTCTCCAGAGGAGCGTGCCCGGGTTGGGAAATTGCTTAACTCGGTCAAGCAGGATCTCGAAACCGAGTACGAGAGCAAAAAGCTACGCTTTGAACAAACGGATTTAGCGGAACGGCTTGCCAAAGAGTGGATCGATGTGACTTTGCCCGCGCCGGGAGTGCGCCCCGGCAGCCTGCATCCGATTACGCAACTGCAAGGGGAGATCGAAGACCTTTTCACATCCCTCGGTTTCGCTGTCTTATATGGGCCCGAGGTGGAGACCGAAGAACATAACTTTGATGCGCTGAATATTCCGGCTACACATCCCGCGCGTGACATGCAGGATACATTCTGGCTCTCTGACGGGCAACTTCTCCGCACACACACATCACCGGTACAGGTGCGCGGGATGCGAACGCTCCGTCCTCCGCTGCGGATGATTGCTCCGGGCCGGGTGTTCCGTAATGAAGAAGTGGACGCCTCGCACGAGCATACGTTTTATCAGTTGGAAGGCATGATGGTGGACCGGGATGTTTCGGTCGCCAATCTGACGTACTTCATGAAGACGCTGCTGAGCTCAATTTTTAAGCGTGAAGTAACGGTGCGGTTGCGTCCCGGTTACTTTCCATTCGTCGAGCCTGGCTTCGAGTTGGATATACGCTGTCTGATCTGCAACGGCGAGGGGTGCGCGGTCTGTAAACACAGCGGCTGGGTGGAACTGCTGCCTTGCGGTCTGGTCCATCCCAATGTGCTGCGAATGAGCAGCATCGATCCGGAAGAGTGGGGCGGTTTCGCTTTCGGCTTGGGGCTCACGCGGCTGGCCATGATGAGGTATGGCATTGATGATATCCGCCAGTTGCAGGGCGGAGACTTGCGTTTCTTAACGCAGTTCTAAAGGGAAGCACGTTGAAGTTTTCTTATCAGTGGATTTGTGAGCTTGTGGAGGGTCTGGATGTGGAGCCTTCCGCCTTGGAGAGTCTGATTACGGTCAAAACTGCTGAATGCGAGGGCATCGAACCGTTCGGTGCGCACTTCAGCCGCGTAACGGCTGTTCGTGTACTCGACGTTCAGCCGCTTGGCAAGGGCAAAAACAAGCTGGTAAAAATTGATGCCGGTGGCGGTAAAACAGGATCGGTGGTCTGCGGTGCAAGTAATGTGCGTACCGGCATGACAGCCGCCTGGGTTCCGCCTGGAACGAGCTTAGGGGATAGAGTTATCAGCACCGCAGTTATTGATGGCGTCGAAAGCGAAGGCATGCTGGCGAGCGCCGCTGAATTGGATCTCAGTCGGGATGGGACGGGCCTGCTGGAGGTGGAAAATGTCACTCCCGGCGCGCTCCTCCCATTGAAGCCAGACTGGATTCTTGAAATTGATAACAAAAGCCTGACGCACCGGCCCGATTTGTGGGGGCATCTGGGAATGGCGCGTGAAGTGGCGGCAATTACCCATCACTCGCTGCTCGACCCGGTAAAGCTCGACATTTTGCCTCAAGGGAATGCGCCTTGGGCGGTTGAGATTGCCGACCATTCGCTTTGCCCTCGCTACAGCGCTCTTGTTTTAGAAAACGTACAGGTTGCGCCCTCGCCGCTGCCGACCCAAGCGCGTTTGGAAAGTATCGGACTTAACCCAATCAGCAACATTGTTGACATTACAAACTATGTCTTAGCTGAACTGCCGCAGCCAATGCACGCGTTCGATGCGGATAAGTTAACAGGCCGTGCGATCTATGTGCGCCAGGCGCGCGCGGGCGAACGGCTGAAAGCTTTGAATGGTGAAACGTACGACTTGCACCCCGAGGATCTGGTAATTGCGGACGAAGCAGGTCCCGTGGCGCTGGCTGGAGTGATCGGCGGGGCTGATACCGCAATTTCGGAAACCACAACGCGGGTTGTTCTAGAGAGCGCCAATTTTCAGGCGGCGAGCGTGCGCTTCACTTCGGCCCGGCACAAGCTTCGCACGGATGCGTCGATGCGGTTTGAAAAATCGCTGGACCCCGAAAACACTCTGCGCGGGTTGGCGCGCGTGTTTCAATTAATTCAGGAGGTGTCGCCGGGAGTTCACGCCGTGGGCGGCGTGGCTGATAATCGCGCTTCGCTTCAGGGGACAAAGCCAATCCTGCTTCCGATTAACTTCGTTTCACGCAAGCTGGGAACCGAGGTCAGCCGGGAAACCATCTGCGAGATTTTACACGCGCTTGGGTTTGCTACTGCTGAAACTACGCCCGGCATCCTGACCGTTACGGTCCCTTCCTGGCGCGCCACAAAAGACATTTCGCTGAAGGATGACCTAGTGGAAGAGATTGGGCGCATGATCGGCTATGACCAGATTACGCCGCAGGCGCCCCTGGTCGCGTCTGTTGTTCCGCCTGCGAATCCAATGCGAGCTTACCTGCGGCAAGTCCGGAGCCAGTTGACGGCGCAGGGTTTTACTGAAGCCTATAACTATTCGTTCATCAGCGAAGAGGAAGCGGCGCGGTTCGGGTTCGATGTGCAAAAATTGCTGGCCGTTTCGAATCCGATTGCTGCCGAGATGACTCACCTCCGGCCCAGTCTTCTGCCGGGGATTTTCAAAAACATCGTCAGCAATGTCCGGAGTTACCACGAATTTCGGATCTTCGAGATCGGCATGGAAATTCATCCGAACGCCGGACAATCGCTGCCGGATGAAGTTCCTCGTGCGGTGGCTGCCCTCTATAACATGCCTGGGGATGAGCAGGATTTCTTTGAGGCCAAGCGAGTGCTGGAGTGCGTGCTTCCTTCCGCTTGCTTGCGCACCGCTGAAGCGCGACCGTACGAGCATCCGGCCAGGACCGGAGAGATCCTTTGGCATGATGTCCCCCTGGGCCGATTATTTGAGCTTCACCCTTTTTTGCTGAAAGAAGAGGGCATTGAAGGCCGTGCCGTGCTCTTCGATATCGATCTGAGAACAGCCCAGGAAATTCATGCCGCTCACACAGTACGGTACACGCCGCTGCGGAAATACCCCACCAGCCCATTCGACCTTTCCGTGTTGACGGCTTCCAAAACACCGGTTGCCGATATTCAGAGCGCGCTTCGATCCCTGGCGGGAAGCGATCTCGCCCTGATTGAATTTGTCCGGCAATATGAAGGCCCTCCGCTGCCGCAAGGCCAGAAGAGCGTGACGTACCACCTGGAAATCGGAGCAGCGGATCATACGGTGACAGCCGAAGAAGTCACCGCCGTTCGGAACCGCATTATGGACGGTATGCGCCAGCAGAGCTATGATTTTCGAGCCTGACCATGGGAAAGCTGCTCCTTCCGGTTCTGCCCGGTCTTCAGGCTCATGCGTCTGGGGCATTGTGGCTTCCCGAATCGCAGACAGCGATCATCGCGGATTTACATCTCGGCTATAGTTGGGCGCAGCGCCGTCGCGGGGAGTTGGGTCCGCTTGCCGATTTACAGACACGCGGAAAACTATTCCAGTGCAATGAAGAACTGCGGCCCAAGCGATTTGTGTTCCTTGGCGATATTGTTCACGCGCCGCGTTCCTGCGCGCCGGAACACGAATGGATCGCGGAGACCCTGCAGCAGCTTAGTCAAAATGCCCAACTGATTGCCGTGCGCGGTAACCATGACCGGCAGTTTGCCGCTGAGTTTGCCCAGCTCAATCTCTTGCACCTTCAATCGTGGTCGGAGCAATTGCTCACCGCCATCCATGGCGACCGCTTCGAGTTTACGTGGCCGAAGGACCACACTCTTGTGCTGGGGCATTTGCACCCGGCTTTAGGAATCAGGGATGCTTCCGGCGCTGGACAGAAATTGCCTGTTTTCCTGGCAAACCGGCAGTGTGTTGTGTTGCCTGCCTTTTCACCGTTCGCGCGCGGGTACAACGTAGCCTGTGGCTTGCCCGCTGAAATACGTAGATGTTTCGGGGAAGAAGGCATCCACATTTACGCAGCCAGCGGCAAGCGCGTGGTCCGTTTAGGGCTGCTGTAGAGGATACTCTCCGTAGCCTCATTAGAATGTACGGAAGCAAATCTGGGCTGCAATAACGATAATTTTTAAATGCAACAATTGGGGCAGCAAGACTGTTCTGATTTGTGTGGCGGAATCAGCTCGTTCTGAGTGCTACGGTATGCCTATGGTGCGTGCGGCGTATTGTGTATAGGCTTCGCCGAACCTGCTCCGCAAGTACCGTTCCTCTAGGTGTGCGCGGCGGCGTATCAACAAAAACCAGAGTACTGCCAGCATGCTGGCGATAACACCACCAAATATGAGCGGCAGAGCGAAGCGGGTCGCGAGCAAGCCGATGTAGCGGGGATGCCGCACACGTTGATATGGACCTGAAGTCATGGGAGCGCCGCGCCGATGGTGCGAAGGGAATTGACCCATCAAGTAGATATCCACCCAGAAGAGCCAAATAACCCCGGCAATACAGAGAAGCAGCCCAAGTATTTGCTCTGAACGGTTGAGAAGTTCCGGCATAGGCCGCCAGTGTGAGTATTCGAAAAAGACCGCCAATTCCGTTAAGCCGAGAAGCGCGACACATCGATCCCAAACCCGGTCGATATCTTTCGCGTAAAACAGCCGCTGAAGCTCCGCAGAGTTTGAAAAACGCTCGTTCACGACCGCCTGTAAAAGGGCGAGCACTGTGCTGCACACAAGGTACCCGCAAGAGAAAAGATCCAAATGCGGATATAAAACTATGATTGCGAGTGCGTCAAAGAGACATACGAATCCGAGCAGACGCGCACTACTCACAACTATCCATAGTACGCCAATTGCGATGTAATCGATGTAATAACTGACGCGACCAGACGTTACTGGGGGCAGTCGAGTGTCAGGGGAGCTTCTGTTTGACCAAAACCTTATCTCGCAAGCTGTCTATTGCTTCTTGGTTGAACCCGAAAAATGTCACAGCATCATCGAAGGAGGCTGACGAATCTCAAGACACCCTTTACCAGTAGGGAGAACTTTGCCGGGATTCAGGCGGCAGGAGCTGTCAAACAAGTTCTTGAATTTCTTAATCAGGTTCAATGTGTCTTCCGAGAACTGGTGAGCCATCAGTTCCGCTTTCTCCATTCCCACTCCATGCTCGCCGGTGATGGAGCCACCCACGGAGATGCAAAATTTCAGAATCTCCTCTCCGGCAATTTGCGCGCGCTCCAATTCTCCTGGAACACGCGGATTAAAGGGCAGGATCGGGTGCATATTGCCATCACCAGCGTGGAAAACATTGCTGATAGGAATTCCATATTTCTTTCCGATTTCTTCGATAGCGCGCAAAGTCTCGGCAACTTTCGTGCGCGGCACTACGCCATCTTGCACATAGTATGTGGGACTCACGCGGCCAATCGCGCCAAAAGCGTTCTTTCTGCCTTTCCAAAGCAAGTCGCGCTCCTCGGCTGATTGCGCCACTCGCACTTCCCGCACGCCGCATTCCCGGCACACTTGCACGATGGCTTCTGCGTCTTCCTCCACGGCTTCGATGAGCCCTTCGACTTCGATCAGCAGAACCGCCGCAGCATCCAGGGGATAGCCCGCGTGCGTGGCTGCCTCGACCATGCGCAGCATGGGGCCGTCCAACATTTCAATCGCTACGGGGGTAATCCCGCGCGCCGTTAACGCACCTACGGTATTTCCGGCTTGCTCCACCGAGTTATAGATAGCCAGTAAGGTCTTTACGCTTTCCGGCTGCCGCATGAGCCGAACACCAATTTTTGTGACAAGCGCCATGGTGCCCTCTGAGCCGGTGAGCAGGCCTACTAAGTCGTAGCCCGGCGTGTCGCCTCCAGGACCTCCAACTTCGATCACCGTTCCGTCCGGCAATACCACTTCGAGGTTGGTGACGTGGTTGGTCGTGACGCCATAGGCCAGCGTATGCGGACCACCGGCGTTTTCCGCTACGTTTCCACCGATGGTACACGCGCGTTGGCTCGACGGGTCGGGAGCATAGAAATATCCAAAGGGCGCGACAGCAAGGGTGATATCCAGATTGACCACGCCGGGCTGCACTACCGCGCGCTCGTTTGCCAGATCGATCTCCAGAATGCGATTCATGCGCGTGAAAGAAATCACCATGCCGCCCGCACGCGGAATGGAGCCGCCGCTGAGACCCGTACCGGCTCCTCTGCCCACAATCGGCAGCCCGTATTGTGCGGCAATCTTGACCAGCGCTACAACATCTTCCGTGGAACGCGGAAAAACAACCAAATCCGGCAAAGCCTTGTCCACGCCGCCGTCATACTCATACAGCTTTAATTCAAAGGGCTGCGAGAAAATGCCATTCTCACCGAGCAGTCCCTTAACGGCCGTCAACACTTCACCATTTACCGCCATATGTTTTCTACTCGAAGTCCTCATCTTCCCAAATGGGCTGAAGATCGAGTTCAAAACCTTCGATAGGGCCTTCGCCGCGCAGCAAGTCGGGAGCGTTCAGGACCCGCACGCCAGTCTGAGTATAGATCATGACTTCGCGTTTATCGGGGTGAATCAGCCACCCCAATTCAACTCCGTTCGCAATATACTTCTGCATTTTCTCTTGAAGCTTGGTGTAGCGGTCTGAGGGTGATTTGAGCTCAATCACGAACTCAGGAATCACCGGCGGAAATTTTCGGCGCTCTTGCCTGGTTAAAGCTCGCCATCTCTCTTTGCTCACCCATGATCCATCGGGGCTATACTTTACGCCGCTCGGAAAGACAAACTCTGCGCTCGAATCAAACGCTTTGCCTCTTCCGTCTCGTTTCGCCCATAAACGAAGCTGCATGGTAAGCTCACCGTTTTGGCTTGATGATTCGGCTCCTGCAGGTGGCAAGATGTAAACCCTTCCTTCCTCGTCCTGCTCAATTTTTTTGTTTTCGAATCTACGGCAGGCTCGTCGAAAGACCAACTCCGGGTCTTCATCCTCTCCAGGCTCAATAATCAGGACCCCATTACCGCTCCATAGGATGGGAGATCGTGTTTTGACTGCGGTTGCCATGACCTGATTGTCCTTTCCTTTCTCTATAACAAGCTTTGCACGTATTGGATAATATCGTCGCTCAGCCAATTTGCGGCATTCGGGAACTTACGCATGATCCGGCCATTTTTAATGATGTACGTTTCCGGATATTGAAAGGTGCCGTATTTAGTGCTGATGTCCATACTGGGATCGCGAGCCGTATCAAACGAGACATGCACATGGTCTAGAAAGTTTTTGTATTTTCCTTCGTTCTTGTCGATGCTGATAGCCAGAACCTTCACGCCGGAGTCGGCGAATCTTTTCTGGAACTGATTCAGCGAGGGAATTTCCTGAATACAGGGAGCACACCAGGTAGCCCAAAAATTCAGCACCAATACTTTGCCCCTGAATGAAGTAGGGGTTACTTGAGCCCCGGAATCGGTTTGGATGGTGAACTCCGGAGCGGGGCCGCCCTCCTTGGCGGAAGTGTCCCGCAAGCTGTAGGCGACCACTCCAATGAAGGAGAACGCGAGAAGAAGGAGCGCCCCACGGAGCGCGATATTAATTTTCACTGCTTTACCGAATTTCCGGTTATTTCAGGGCTACGATGCCCGACATTTCACAGTATCCAATGGGCCGCCTACAACATCCAATCAGTGGCGATGTTTATCACGCGAAAAGCAGAGTTTTCGGCCTCGCATGTCTGTCGCATACCGTTTCTTGATGACGCGGAGAACTGGAGACTGTTCGGACCGGCAGCAAATCCGAACGGGCACGGTCATAACTATATTGTAGAAGTGACAGTTGAGGGCGATCCTGATCCGCGCACCGGAATGGTGATGGATCTAAAGGATTTAAAACAAATTCTCGAAGAAGAGGTGGTGACGCCCATGGACCACCGCTTTCTGAACTATGAGGTTCCGCCTTTCGATCGCGTGATTCCTACGGCGGAGAATGTAGCAGCGGAAATTTGGCGGCGGCTGGACAGTCGCGTGGAACGGCCAGGCGCAAAATTGGCAAAGGTCAGGCTGTTTGAAACGGCGGATTTGTATGTGGATGTAACGCGCGGGAGTGGCAGCCTATGATGTCCGTCACGCGGCGCTATCGCTTTTCAGCCTCCCACCGGCTTCATTTGCGTGATTTGAGCGAGGCGGAAAACGAACAGCTCTATGGCAAGTGCAACAATCCTTTCGGGCATGGGCACGATTACGTACTGGATGTAACGGCGCAGGGCACGGCAGATCCGGTCACCGGACAGATTGCCATGCGGCATGAACTGGATCGCCTGGTGCGTGAGCAGATCCTGCATGCTTTCGAACACCGTAACATTAACCTCGATGTAAAGCAGTTCGAAAATTCTGTGCCGACTACGGAAAACATTGTGCTCGTCATCGCCGATTTGCTCAAGGAGCATTGGAGCGCTTATATTTCCGGCCCGGCTCGTTTGAGCCGCATTCATATTCAGGAAACAGATCGAAACGGGTTCGAGGTTCTGATTCCGTCGGCCCAGGAAGAAATGGAGCAAAAGAAGGACCCCGAGTTGGCAGAAGTTCATGGCTAGACCGAAATCATCGGCTGCAAAGCAGACCGATTCATTAAAAAAACACAGCAAAATCGTCGAGTTTCAATCGAAGCTCCCGAACATCTCCATTGCGGACCACATGCGCGAAGTAATCCGCGCAGTGGGCGAGGACCCGGAGCGTTCCGGGCTGCTGAATACGCCCTTACGGACGGAAAAAGCGCTGCGCTACCTTACCAGCGGTTATTCCGCCGATGTGGGGCAGATTGTCAACAACGCACTTTTCGACGTCCAGTACGACGAAGTGGTAATTGTTCGAGACATTGAATTTTTCAGCATGTGCGAACACCACCTACTGCCGTTTTTCGGCAAAATGCATGTCGCTTATCTGCCCGATTCGAAAGTCATCGGCCTCAGTAAGATTCCCCGTATTGTGGATGTGTTTGCGCGCCGCTTTCAGATTCAGGAACGCTTAACGCAGCAGGTGGCGGAAACGCTCCAGAATCTGTTACAGCCGCGTGGAGTGGGCGTAATCTGCGAAGCGCGGCACTTCTGCATGATGATGCGCGGAGTGGAAAAGCAGCACTCCGGCGCAATTACAAGCGCCATGTTGGGTGCTTTCCGCGACAACAAAGAAACGCGTAACGAGCTTCTTTCCTTGATCGGCGGGCGCTCTACCGCAATCTAGCTGGACCTTCGTGCGTGTTAGCATCGGGTCATGAGTGAGCAGGCTCGCCTATTTGAGGCAGGTCCAGACCCGTTTGGACGCATGTGGAAAGTGCAGTTTCGGTGGCTGCAGACGGGCATTTCCATACGTCATGCCGATACGGTGGATGTCAAATTTTTCGTCACTCCCGATGGCGGCGAAACCGAAGAAAAGGTAATTGCGCTGCCGCATCCCTCCCTGTTGCAATTGACGGACAATGGCCGTAAGTTAACCGATTCTTATTGCATGCGTTTGGCAGCGGAGCATTTGAAGCGCATGATCGAAACCACCGAAGACATGGAAAAGACGCTGGTTACCGTATCGCGGGAGGAGCTTGACGCCTACGATAGGAAATTGAACAGTGTAACAGTTTCGAGGAACAGGTAATCCATTCGAGCGTAAACGCTTTCTCTGCGTTAAGCCACAAAAAGGAAAGTTATGGTTAGTTGCCCAAAATGTGACGCTCCGATTGATGTCGAAGAAGAAGATCTGGATGAAGGGGATGTCCTGTCTTGTGATGAATGCGGAGCTTCGTTGACTGTCGCCAGCCTTAATCCCGTTGAACTGGAAACCGAGGATAAGGACGATGAGGACGACGATGACTATGATTACGACGAGGATGAGGACGAAGAAGATGAAGACGAGGACGAAAAAGAGGATGAGGATTGGCATTAATTGTCAAACTATCCACTAAGGTCTGTCGTTTGTGAGAGTCTTCTTCATCTTTGCGCTGGCTAGTATTACCCCTGTGTTGGCCCTTGGTCAAGGTCAAGCGCAGGCCCCCGTTGCCGGCCCGCCTGGCACTCCCATTACCCGGTCTATCGAAGGAAGTGTTGTGGACGCACATGATTCGCCGGTTCCTCATGCTGTTGTCCTGTTGAAAGATACCAAAACATTGCAGGTGCGCTCCTACCTGGCCCAAAAGGACGGAAAGTATCACTTTTACGGCCTGAGCTCAGACATCAACTATGAGTTGCGCGCCCAAGCTAACGGATTGACAAGCCCCATTAAGACAGTGAGCGTTTTTGATAGCCATCGGCTTGTAAAGCTTAATCTCAAACTGAAAAAGAAATTGAAGCAGTAAGGACCTTCTGGCTCTAATGAGTTGCATCCAGAGCAAGGACAGCATAGCCAGTTGCCGCATCGGTCATAAATCGTCCGACATCCGTTGTTAAATCTCGCTTCTTATTGAGCGAATACCCACGCCACGAACCATCTTCCCGGTTCTGATGAGATTCGAGCCAAGTACGTCCTTTCATCCAGGCATCCTGGTAACGGCGGGTGTGAGCTTGCCTGAGCGCCAAAGTGATCACCCCCGTGGCGTATCCATCGCTTTCCTTCTCTTGTAGCGTGTGGTCTGAGCGCGCCCACGTTCCTAAACTAGCCAAACTCCAACCGCCATCAGGCTGCTGCTGTTTAATGATGGCTTCCGTTAGTTGATGTTTCTCCGAGTTTGAAAGCAGTCCCGGCAGCTCGGCTGACGCCCACAGAAGAACGATACGGTTCAACAAACATTGCGAGGAATACTCACGCTTCAGATAGGCTCGAAGCAATTTCACATTTGTTTGAATAGCGGGATCTCGACGGTAATGGGCAGGTGCCCAGGCCAGCGCCAGCGCCATAAACGTAGCCCCTTGATATTGCGACTCGCGGGCTTCCCAGGGCGCTAAGTGAAAGACCTGCCAATCCCATGCTCCGGCACAGTCGCCCGACTTGATCTGTAAAGCCCATGCCGCGCTAAAAGCAGCTTTCGTTATCGGATCGAGATGTTTCTGACCGGCGCTGTTATTGGCAAGGACCAGCGCATTAAGAACCGCCTCCGTTGATCGGGACTCCTTTGACTTGCCGGGACCAGATTTTGCATCGAGGTAATACGGTAGGACCTCTCCCCACAGCGCTACCCTTTTCTGTACGCTTTGAATGATGGTACGTTCGGGGCCAGGGACATCCTTTTCATGGAGGGCGATGCGCAGCTTCCGTCGAGAAAGCGCATACGGCAACATGGTATGACACGAAACACAAACAGTTTGGTGGTCACGCTGAGATGCCGGCCAACTCTCCCACCAGGTCGCCCGACCATCGAGGTACCTGGCAGCGGCAATAGCGCTCCATTTCGGGGAGTCAGTTGCCTGAACAGGGGAACTTGCTCCCAGAGCGGAAGCAATCAGAACCAGAGATAGAAGACAGTACTTCATGAACACTCTCGCTCCATCCAAAGCGGAAATTCGTCTCTCCGCACTGAGTTCGCTTCGGGGCGAGATGAACGCAGTTGCTAGCATACCACTGATCACGGTGACCTTACAGATCAATGTACATCCTGAAACCCGGTGGTCACTCCCGAGTAGGGAGTCAGCTTCGGGGGAACTTGATCTGGTTCTAGCAGCCAGGCGGTTCGGTAGGGATAGTAATTGAGTAGCTGCTGATTCTCGTCTGGCCCTAGGTCGTGTACCCAGACGACCGGAGCCAAGTCGATTTCCGCTTCATTATGCACCCACTCCTGAAATTGGTGGCCAGGTGCATAGTGAACAAAGACCAGCTTCTTCCCAGGCTGTTTCGCAAGCTGCTGGTTGATGGCAATGCGTCCCTGCGGGTCGCCGTAGTTGATGTAATCCCAGGTCTCGAAGGGGCCAATTGTAGACAGTAATCTTTCGCCGCCGACCGCATGCACACCGAACCAGAACAGAAAATGCACAGCACAGAGAAGCAGGATTAGGCTACCCAAAAGAATCGGCAACTTACCGCCAGCTATTTGAATACTGTTTATCTTTTCGAGACCAGTGATCGCCATCAGCACAAACAAACTCGCCAATGCTGCTACGTAATGCGGATAGAAATAGGGAAAGAAGTTGCTGCCAAGCGCAAACAGGACCATCGTCACCAGGACCCAGGTAAAGCGAAATTCCCGGAGCTTTCCGACGAATGCCAGAATAGCAATGTACAAAGGCGGAAGAATGAAAAATCGCAAAAAGCGCAGCCGGAAAAATAGACGCTCCGCATAGCTCGCCAGGGTTTCAGGGTCTGTCCCGTGAATAATCGATTGAGCCCGGTAGGTAAGCTCCTGCTCCTCATTCAGCTTCCGGTGAGGTACTGGATTGGGTTGTACTGTGAAGGTCGGCGGAGTGCCGTATTGGTATTGGGAGAGCATGTAAGGGAGAGTGGTCCAACTGCCTGTCACGCGTTGATTGTGCAGGCACATCAAAGCGCCGGACGCGAACAAAAAAAGGCAGACGGCCATCACTACTCGCCGTATGCCTTTCCAATCGGCAGGAAGCCTGAATGCCGGCAGAAAAAACACCAGAACGCTCAAAAGAAGAAAGCAAAATTCAAAAGGACGCGTTAATAGCTGAACTGCTAACCCGAGACCCAACAGAGCGGCATCCCGCGTTCGGCCGCAATGGCGAATGCGCGGCAAAGCTCCGAATACCAAACAACCGGCTGTAGCTGAAACAGCTCCGCCCCAATAGCAATTGGTCCAGTAGCTGAGCGGACCAAATTCGAAAACAGCTAGCAGGCCACCCGCCAAGGCCCAATTCGGGGAGGTCCAGGCCCGTAGCATCCAATAACATCCGCCACATAGAGCAGCGACCGACAACAGGACTCCCGCCCAAGGATGTCCGAAGATCAGCCACCCAAGCGCTAACACGAGCCCTTGCCCCAAAGCGTACATAGAACTATAGGTGGGCTGCTGCAATACAAAGACCTGTTCAAAGAAGTGGGGGAACGGGTGAGCAGGAATTGCCAATCGGAAATGACGCAGCGTGTCGGCTAAAAGCAGGTAGCTGAAATCATCGGCTCCGCTCGGAACCGGGGGTGGGTATCGCGGTAAGAGAACCAATCGCAGTGCAATGGGAAGAGCGGCAATGAAGATCAGCCATCCAATGGAACTTTCACGAACACGATACGTCGTTAACTTCGCCGTGGCCCAAAGCAGAACTAGTGCGGCTAATAGCAACGTTGCTACGAACTCGACGTAGTCGCTGATTCCAAAGCCGAGGGTGCTGTCCGGCGACAAGAACGTACGCACCGGATGAAGCGGCGGAGCCATGACGAGCGCAATCAAGAAGAAGTTACCATTGTGCGAGGTATCAGATGCCAGAGCCGGCGCGGGCTGTAACAATACGGGCCAGCCGCACGTCCGTTAATCTTTCCGCGACATGCCGACCTTGAACTTTTCGGACGCCTTCACAAGACGATCGGTCTTGCTGGCTAGTGTGGCTTGTTGTACGGTAACAGATCTTGTCTCTGGGTTTGGCAGCACACACTTCTGGGACAAGGAGGAACC
>Ga0213876_10000900_pt1 | contig 19817 bp, 17 predicted proteins | sample BarmaccomBMRX_R9_FD_160113 | JGI IMG/M metagenome (GOLD analysis project Ga0213876, IMG submission 160113) | Root-associated microbial communities from Barbacenia macrantha in rupestrian grasslands, the National Park of Serra do Cipo, Brazil - RX_R9 | ecosystem: Host-associated > Plants > Roots... | reverse complement strand
ACCCGCCACAGGTTGTCGAACTTGATGAGCACCGCCCGCAGCGCCTCGGCGAAGTCCCGCCGCTCTTCGTCAGTTAAGGCCGCGATGGAGGGGCGGGTCTGCTTCGGCGCGACGTAGACCTCATAGGCGTAGCGCGCGAAGTAGGGCAGGAAGGCGATGGCGCGTTCGTTCTCGTAGATGATTCTCTGCCCGTCCTCCCGCTCCGCCGCGAGGATGTCCTGGAAGAGCACGCGCCCCGTCTCTTTCAAATGCCGCTGTGAGGCCCGGGCCTCCGTTTCAATCGTCTTGAAGACGAAGTTGGTGGCGTAAATCTGACAATGAGGGTGCGGGTTCGACACCCCGACGGCCTCCCCCTTGTTCTCGAAGATCAGCACGTGCTTGACCTCGGGCCTGCTCCCAAGTTCGCGATATTGTTCCTGCCAGACCGCGAGGAGTTCGTCCACCTGCGGGACTTCCAGCTCGGCCAGAGTCAGCGAGTGGTTCGGGCTGTAGCAGACGACGCGGGCCAACCCCTCGGCCGGCATGTTGCGGTAGATGCCCGGCGGCTTCTCTAAGTCCCGCGGGGCGTCGGGCGAGGCGCAGGGCATGTCGTTGTCGAAGACGAAGGTGGAGGCGTAGTCGGGATTCCGCTCGCCGCTGACGCGCAGGTTGCCGGGGCAGAGGTAGCAGTCCGGGACGTAGGCGGGCTCCTCCTCGCCCGTATGCTCGACGGTGCCGCCCGACCACGGGCGGTTCTGCCGGTGGGCGGCGACGATGACCCACTCCTCCCGCAGAGGGTGCCAGCGCTCTTCCCAGACCATTTTGCTCACTCCGTTCGCTGAAGTGATGAGTGATGAATATCGCCGTGTCGGGATATTCATCACTCATCACTCATCATTCATCACTATATGTCCAAATGCCGCCGCGCCCGGCGAGGAGCCGGAGATGATGAGCGGGGCGTGACCCGTCCGGCGCTCGTACTCGCGGGCGACCGCTTCGACCGCGGCGCGCGCGCCCTTGCGGCCGAGGACGGCGACGGTGCCGCCGCTGCCGCCGCCCGTAATCTTCGCGCCGTAGAGGCCCGACTCCGTTCCCGCCTCGCGCACCAGCCTGACCAGCTCGTCCGTGCCCGGCGAGCCGAGGCAGCAGGCCGAGTAGCTCTTGTGCGACTTGTACATCAGCTCGCCCAACTCGGCCGCGCGCGCGGCGGCGTCCGGCCCCGAGAGTATCTCTGCGAAGCGCCTGACGCGCGCGTGCTCTTTGACGGGGTGCTGCGTCGCCTGCCGGACGTGGTAGTGGCGCGCGGGGTCTACCGTCGTCACCGTGTCCGTGATGCCACGGTAACGTTCGAGGAACTCCGCGCCCGACATGCGCGCCGGCAGGCTTGAAGCGTAGCGCGCCTCGAACTCCTCGGGCGTGATGTTGGCGAGGTAGCCGCGCCACTGCGGGTCTTCAACCGTCACGTGCCCGCGCCCGGCCTCGCTCACGCGCAGGCCGGCCATCTCCGCGATCATGCGGTAGCCCATGAAGGCCGCCGTCCGCACCGTGCCGTAGTCCGCGCCGCCGACCGAATGCCTGATGCCGGAATCGACGCCCCACACCTCAAGCTCGGGGGGCAGCGCGACCGTGCCCTGCAACTCGCCGGGCTGGCAGAGCAGAGCCAGCAGCTCGTCCCGCTCGCCGCAAGCCGAGGTCATCTGATCCATCACGCCGCAGGGCGCGCAGGCGACGAGGTTCTCGACCTTCTGGCAGAGGAAGGCCGTCTCCCTCGGGTCGAGTTCGATTTTGTAGGCCGCGCAGACGGCCTGCATCGTCGCCACTTCGAGCGCGGCTGAGGAGCTGACGCCCTTGCCTTCGGGCACCTCGGAGCGGATGAGGATGCGCGCGCCCTGTTCAAATCTGACGCCGCGCTCGCGCGCGAGGACGTGGAAGGCGCCCGCGACGTACGCGGCCCAGTCCCCCCTGCGTTTGAAGTAGCGCGCGGCCTCGGCGTATTCGAGCGGCCTGCCCGAATCGTCATACAACTCTTCGAGCGGCATCTCGAACATGCGCTCGCGCCCCTCGTCGGTGGGCGGCAGGCTGACGACGACGATTGTCTTCTGCGGCCGGAGTTGCAACGCGGCGTGCGTGGCCGCGGCGATGGGCAGCTCAAGGACGAGCGAGCCGGAGTAGTCGGCGATGCCGCCCATCAAATCGAGGCGGCCGGGCGCGCGCGTAACGAAGACATCCCCGCCGCCCTCGAAGAGCACGCTCGTCGAGCGCGACTCGCCCGCGAGCAGACGCCTGACCATGCGGACGAAGTCCGCCGTGTCCGCCAGTCCACGTGTCGAGCCCTGTTCGATGCCGTCCGTCTGCACGTTCGTCCTCTCCACTCAAGGCCCCGGCGCGTAGTAGGACTTGCGCCCCCAGACCGTGTACTCGGGGTGTCCGCGCACCTCGATCTGCACGCGGCGGCGCTTGCCGTCGCGCTCCTTGTTCGACGGGTAGAAACCGACGACGTAGCGGCGGCCGATGTCCGAGAAGATGTCGGCGTAGATGCCCGCCGCCTGCTCGGGCTTTTCGAGAAAGCTCGTCCAGCCGCCCGTCAGCTTCGAAAGCCCGTAGAGCGCGGTCTGCTGCGGCGGCGTCACGCGGACGGTGTCTTGAACCCAGTTCTCGAACGCCTGCACGTAAGGGCTGCCGGCCGCGCGATCCTTAGACAGCTCGCGGCGCAGGGCGTTGACCTTCTCCTTCTCCTCGCCCGGCTTGAGCCCGATGAGGCGGATGCCGGGGATGACCGTGTAGACGGTCGCGCGCGAGCGCTCGGCCTCCCTGAAAACGTCCGCGATGCTGAACTCCCTCTGCGTCGCTTTGAGCGCGGCTATGAATGCATCGGGCGTCACGCCGGTCGGCATGGACGGGGTGAGGGGCGAGTCGTGCAGCGCAGCCAGCTCGTCGCCGTCGGTCTGGAAGATGACGATGGGGCGCGTGTCCTCCGCGTCGAACAGCTCGCGCAGCGTCGCCATCAGCGCGCTGTACTGGCGGCTGCGGCCGAAGTGTTTCTCCCTCGGGCTCCCGCCCTGGGTCGCGCGCTGCTTCAGCCACTCCAGCCTCTCTTTGAGCTGCGCCTTGTCGCGCGTGAAGTCCGCCACCAGCTCCACGTCGTCGGTGACGAGGGCCATCCGGTCGCGCGGGCCGAGTTGCGAGACCAGCGTCTCGGCGGCCTCCAGGCTGTTCTTGAGGAAGGGCTGCATGCTGCGGCTGTAGTCGATGACGAGGACGATGGAGCGCGGCACGTTCGCGCTGTCGCCGAGCGCGAAGACGCCGACCTCCTGCGCACGGCCGTCCTCTGTGACGAGGAAGTCCTCGCGCTTCAGCCCCGAGACGGTCTTGCCCTTCGGGTCGAGCACGAGCACGTCGCAGACGACGAGCGAAGTCTCGACCCGAACGACTTCATCCCCCTCTTCGCCCTCGCCCGGCTGCGAGTCGTCCCGCCTGACTTCGACCGCCCTCTGCCGCTCGTCGTCCCACTTCAGTTGTTTGAGGCTCGACCCGAACTCGCGCTTGAGCCGCGGCGGCTCCTCGGTCTGGCCCTGCGTCTGCGCGCGCGCCGCGCACGGCGCCAGGAGCAGCAGGCAGAGCGCCGACCTCAGGAGCTTCGAACGCCGGGCGCGCTCAGGCATCTGCGGCCTCCCCACGCCCGAGCAGCCCGCGCCGTTCGAGCGCGGCGCGCAGCAGCGGCTCGATCTGCGCGCGGACGGCCTCGTTGGCGTAGCCGACCCAGGCCACGTCGGGCTCGACCGCGAGCGGCGCGCGCAAAGGAAGGCCGTCAACGTCTTTGACGACGACGCCCGCCTCGCGCGCGATGAGTTCGGTGCAGAGGTCGTACGGGTGGCAGCAGATGCCGAGCGCGCGGCCGCGCGACTTGAGAGACTCTTCCATCAAGGGGCGCAGGTCGGCCGTGAAGCGGTCATGCCCCGACGCCAGCTCGTAGAGCTGCCCGCCGCTCGAAGTGTACTGGTCTTCGAAGCAGTGCGCCTTGCCCGGCTGCACCGGCCCGAGCGCGCCGAGGACGACCTCCTCGTCAATCGCCGCCAGCTCCTCGCGCGCGCCGGGGAAGAAGCGCGCGACCTGCGCGTAGCCGTGCGCGATGGAGGGCGACTGCGAGGGTCTTAACTTAATCGGAGTGCTCTCGCCCGTCAGCCGGTTGAAGCGCTCGGCGTGCGCGCCCTCCCCTTTAATCGCCCAGGCCACGTCCGAGAGGTGCTGCTTGACGAGCGGAATCTCGGTCTGCACGGCCAGCTCGATGTCGGCGAGCGAGGTCTCGGCGCCGCGGTTCGGGGCGACGCCGGTCAGAATCCAGCCGCTGCGCTTCTGGTACATCAGGCCGCGCGTGCCGTCGATGGGGTCAACGACGACGCGCCAGACGGCGTCGGCTTCCAGAGCCCCGTGCGGCAGCACGACCTGCCCGCCGTGCGGAAGGCCCTCGGCGACGAGGACGACCGGGGCGAGGTGCGCCACTTCGCGCTCGAAGAACTCGACGATCAGCTCCTCGCTCACGCGGTCTACGGCGTAGATGGTATCGCCCTCCTCCTCGCGCTCGATCTCGGCGAGGGATTCCACGGCCGAGCGCTCGCACGCGTCCACCACCGCCGCGCGTATCTGCTCGTGCAAACGCCGGATGGGTTCCAGCAGCCAGCGCGGGTCGTCCGTCGAAGGGTTGAGTGTCATCTCTTCAGGATTTCAAATTTGAAATTTGAAATTGCAAATTGTTAAAGCCTTCAGCCTTCCGCGAGGCACCGCTCGAACTCTTCCATCTCGGCGCGGCCTCCGACGACGAGCGGCGTGCGCTGGTGCACGTCGCGCGGCTGGATGTCGAGAATCGGCTGCCGGCCGTCGCTGGCCGAGCCGCCGGCCTGCTCGGCGAGGAAGGCGACGGGGTTGGCCTCGTACAGGAGCCGCAGCTTCCCCTCCGGGTGATCCGTGTTCGGCGGGTAGATGAAGACGCCGCCGCGCAAAAGCGTCCGGTGGAAGTCCGCGACCATCGAGCCGACGAAGCGCGAGGAGTAGCGGCGCCCCATCTCGCCCGACTTCAGGCGGTTCAAATATTTCGCGTAGACCCCGGGCCAGCGGTCGCAGTACGACTCGTTGATCGAGTAGTAGCTGCCGCGCTCGGGCATCCGCAGGTTCTCCTTCGTCAGGATGTAAGAGCCGACGAGTGGGTCGAGGGTGAAGGTGTGGACGCCGTTGCCCGCGCTGTAGACGAGCACGGTCGAAGAGCCGTAGACGACGTAGCCGGCCGCGACCTGTTTGCGCCCGGGCTGGAGCACCCACTCCAACGGGGCGCCGGCCTTGTCCCCGTCGGGACGTCGGAAGATGGCGAAGGTCGTCCCGATGGTGACGGCCACGTCGATATTTGAGGAGCCGTCGAGCGGGTCGAAGACGATGGCGTACTTGGACGCGGGCGAGTCGTGCCGGAGCACCAGGGGTTCTTCGTTCTCCTCGCTGGCGATGATGCCGATGCTCTCGCGCAAGCTTAGGCAGTGGATGAGCGCCTCGTTGGCGTAGACGTCGAGCTTCTGCTGCACCTCGCCCTGCACGTTGACCTCGCCGTGCGAGCCGAGGATGTTGGTGAGGCCCGCGCGCCGCACCTGCGACTCGATCATCTTCGTGGCGAGCGTAATGCCGGAGACGAGCCAGGAGAATTCAGTCGTCGCCCCCGGGAAGCGCTGCTGCTCGTGCAGGACGTGCTGCTGGAAGGTGGTGATCATCGTCTGTAGTCTTTCGGCGCCGGGTCTCGGGGGAATGTTAGAGCAAGAGGGTGCGCGAACGATTATACAGGCAAGCCGTGGATTAAGCGCGCGGGGACGACCGAGCGCAGCAGCCGCGCGCCGCCCGCCCCGGCGCGCAGACGGTACGCGCCCGCGCCGCCCGCGACGAGCGCCGTCTCATACTTGCAGAGGCGCACGGCCTCTTCGTCGCATGAGAGTTCTGCTTCGCCTTCCGTCACGGTCAGGAGGTGGAACGTCTCGCCCCTTGTGTCCGCGTCCAACGCGTCTTCGCCGAGGCTTATCACTTCCAATTCGAAGTAAGGGCAGGCGAGAGCTGTATGAGCTGCCGTTCCTTCGAGCCTCGGAGTCGGGCGGACGGCGGCGCCCTTGCGCGGGTCTGTGACCTCGACCGACTCCTCGACGTGCAGCCTCCTTCCGGCGGAGGCCGGCCTGTCCCAGTCGTAGACGCGGTAGGTCGTGTCGCTCGCCTGCTGCACCTCGTAGAGCAGCAGCCCCGGCCCGAGCGCGTGCAAAGTGCCCGCCGGGATGTAGACCGTCTCGCCCGCTTTGACCTCCAGGCGCTCCGCCACTTCGAGCACGCGCCCCGTCCGTATCGCTTCCTCTAACTCTTCCTGCCTCACCCCCGCTTTGATTCCCGCGTAGATGGTCGCGCCCGGCTCGGCCTCGATGAAGTGCCACGCCTCGGTCTTGCCGAACTCCCCCTCGCCGACCAAACGCCGTGCCTGCTCGTCGTCCGGGTGGACTTGCACCGACAGCCAGTCGGCGCAGTCGAGCAGCTTGACGAGCAGGGGAAAGCGCGTCCCGTAAGACTCGAACACACAGCGCCCGAGCAAATCTTCGCCGTACTCCGCCGCCAACTCCGCGACGGTGCGCCCCGCCTGCTCCCCCGCGCGGACGCAGCTCTCCCCGAACGCGACCCACGCCTCGCCCACCGGCGGCTCGGCCGCCTTCAGACGCTGCCCGCCCCACACGCGCTCGCGGTACTGCGGCTCAAGGAGGAAGAGTTTCTGCGTCAGCGTCGTCATCCTTACCTTCCCAACCAGCCGCCGTCCACGACGAGGACGTGGCCGTTGACGTAGTCGCTCGCCGGCGCGGCGAGGAAGACGGCCGCGCCCGCCAAGTCCTTCGGCTCGCCCCAGCGGCCGGCCGGGATGCGTTCGAGTATCTGGCGGTTTCGCGTCTCGTCCTTTTGCAAAGCCGCCGTGTTGTCGGTGCGCATGTAGCCCGGCGCGATGGCGTTGACGTTGACGCCTTTGGACGCCCACTCGTTGGCGAGCGCCTTCGTCAACTGCGCCACGCCGCCCTTCGACGCGGCGTAGGCCGGCACTGTCAAGCCGCCTTGAAAGGAGAGAAGGGAAGCGACGTTGACGATCTTGCCCGAGCCCCTTTCGACCATGTGGCGGCCGGCGAGCTGCGAGAGGCGGAAGACGGCGTTGAGGTTGACCTCGATGACCGCGGCCCAGTCGTCTTCGGAGTAATCGACCGTGGGCGAGCGGCGGATGATGCCCGCGTTGTTGACGAGGATGTCGAGCCGCCCGAACTCGTTCAACGTCTGCTCGACCAGGCGGCGCGGCACCTCTCTGTCCGAGAGGTCGCCGACCAACGGGAGCGCGCGACGGCCCGCGTGCACGACCGCCTCGCAGGTCGCCTCGGGGCTGCGCGAGTTGCCGTGGCAGGCCACGTCGGCGCCCGCCTCCGCCAGCGCCGTCGCGACGGCCGCGCCCAGCCCCGCCGAGGCACCCGTCACGAGCGCCGCCTTGCCGTCCAGCCTGAATGCGTCAAGAATCATCCGTTCACGCTCCGAAGCCCCGCGCGAGTGAGAGGCCCGCCCCCTCACACTTCATACCCGAACTCGCCGGAGGTTTTTCCACGGACTCTAATATTTTATCGGCCCGACCGCAAATAGAATCGCGCCCCACTTCGCGGCGGGCGCGGCGGTGTTAGAATCCCACCCCGGGCAACACCCCAACCATGCGAAGGGAACGAGAGCAGATGATGGAGCGCGAGGCGGTCGGCAGGGCCTTCCGGGAGCGTTACGGGCGCGCGGCGCGCATCTTCCGCGCGCCGGGGCGCGTCAACCTCATCGGCGAGCACACCGACTACAACGGCGGCTTCGTGCTCCCGATGGCTATCGAGCGCGAGACGGTCGTCGCCGCCGCGCCGCGCGCCGACCGGACTGTGCGCGCGTACTCGGCCGGGCTGAACGAAGAGCTGAGCTTCGACCTCGACCACCCCAACCCGCCGCGGCGCGGGGTCTGGCTCGAGTACGTCGAAGGCGTCGCGCGTGCCCTTGAGTCGCGCGGCTTAAAACTCTCCGGCGCCGACCTGCTCATCGACTCGGACGTGCCCGCGGGGGCGGGGCTCTCTTCGTCGGCGGCGCTGGAAATCTCCGTCGGGCTCGCGCTCGCGCGCGTCAACGGGCAGGAGGTGGACGGCGTGACGCTCGCGCTCGCCGGCCAGCAGGCCGAGCACACCTACGTCGGCACGCTCTGCGGCATCATGGATCAGTTCGTCGCCGCGCTTGCCAAGGAGCGCCACGCGCTCCTCATCGACTGCCGGAGCTTGGAGGCCGAGCCCGTCCCGCTCGACACCACGTCGGCCGCCTTCGTCGTCTCGGACACGCGCGTCAAGCACGAGCTTTCGTCTTCGGAGTACAACGTCCGCCGCGCCGAGTGCGCCCGCGGGGTGGAGCTGCTGCGGGAGCGCCTGCCCGGCATCACGCAGCTGCGCGACGTGAGTGTCGCCGACTTTCAAAAACACTCCGGCGTGCTCCCCGACCCGATCCTCCGCCGCTGCCGCCACATCGTCACCGAGAACGAGCGGACGCTCGGCGCCGCGCGCGCGCTGCGCGCCGGAGACCTCGCGGAGATGGGGCGTTTGATGTACGAGTCGCACTACTCTCTGCGCGACGACTACGAGGTGAGCAGCCCGGAGCTGGACGTGCTGGTCGAAATCGCGCGCGGGGTGCCGGGCGTCCTCGGCGCGCGCATGACCGGCGGCGGCTTCGGCGGCTCCACCGTCAGCCTCGTCCGCCGCGAAGCGCTGGCAGATTTCGAACGCGCCTTGTCTGAAGGCTACGAGCGCGAGACCGGCCGGCGTCCCGCCATCCTCGTCTCCGAGGCCGGCGCGGGGGCGGCAGAAGTAATGATGAGTGATGAGTGATGAATACCGCAGGGTCGTCATATTCATCATTCATCACTCATCATTCATCATTCGTCTGTCGTATAATGCCCCCTACAAGAGAGACGTTTAAGAGCCGCCCTTATCGGTAGTTCAGCAGGCCCAGAGTCGTATCGGATGATTAAGTTTTTACACATGTCGGACGTGCACCTCGGGTGCCGGCGGTACAACCTCGAAGAGCGGACGAAGGACTTCTTCCGGAGCTGGTACGACGTGATTCAGAATCACGCGCTGCCTAACGAAGTTGACTTCGTCCTCATCGCGGGCGACTTCTTCGACCGCCGCAACATCGACCCGCAGACGATGAACCACGCGCTCGCGGGCCTCCAACTCCTCAGAGACAAACGCATCCCCGTCGTCGCCATCGAGGGCAACCACGACCGCCGCGACGCCGTCTCCGACTACAGCTGGATGCGCTCTTTCTCGCAGGCCGGCTTCTTCATCCTCCTGGAGCCCGCGCGCGCCGAGGAGACCGAAGAGAACGCTTTGCCCTGGCAGATGGTGCCGTGGGACGAGGAGTCGCGCACCGGCTCCTACGTTGACATCAAGGGCGCGCGCATCTTCGGCACGCACTGGTACGGCACCTCGGCCAACGCCGCGATGCCGATGCTCGCCGAATCCTTGCGCGCCGCGCGCGGCGAGGGTCTCTTCCACATCCTCCTGCTCCACACGGACGTGGAAGGCCAACTCAACCGGCCCATCCCCGCGCTCTCCGTCGAGAAGTTGAAGGAGCTGCGCACGCTCGTCGATTACGTCGCGCTCGGCCACACGCACAAAAAGTTTGAGATTGATAACTGGGCCTTCAACCCCGGCTCGCTCGAAGCCTGCTCCATCGACGAGTACCGCGAGGAGCGCGGCCTCTACCTCGTCGAAGTTGATGACGAACGCGCGGTCAAGGCGACCTTCATCAAAGACTACGTCCAGCGCCCGTTCGATAGAGTGACGGTCGATGTCTCCGGCGCCGTAGACCAGGCGGAAGTCTACGAGCGCTTGATGGAGAAGGTCAGGAACGAGTTGACGCCGCACGACCCCGAGTCGGACGGGCCGGCGCCCATCGTCGAGATCAACCTGCGCGGCCACCTCGGCTTCAAGAACTCGCTGCTCGACATGCGCAAGATGCGCGAGGAGGCTCTCGCACACACGGGCGCGCTCCACGTCATGCTCAAGAACCAGAGCGTCCCCGTCGAGTACGCCGTCGCCGCGGGACTGGACGCCGACACCTCGCGCGCGCACCGCGAAAGGCGGATCGTCGAAGACCTCATCGCGCGCGACAACCGGTACAGAGACCGCGCGCGCGAGATGGCCGAGCTGGTGCTCGAAGCCAAGCGCCGCGCCCTCGGCGACGAGCCCCCCGAGGCCATCCTCGAACTCATCGAACAGAAGGTCGAGCCGCGCGCGCGGCCCGACGAGAGCGAGCCGGCCCCCTCCCACGCGGCGCTCGGCGCGCTCGAACGCAACGCGGAAACCGAGAGGTCAGAGGTCAGAGGTTAGAGGTCAGTTGAAGAAGACTTTTTAACTAACCTCCGACCTCCGACCTCTGACCTCTGCTCTTATGTCCGAAGCCCTCGACAAGGTGCGCGGCGTGCGGGAGTTGCCGATCTTCCCGCTGCCGCTCGTGCATTTCCCCGGCGTGCCGCTCCCGCTCCACATCTTCGAGGAGCGCTACCGCCGCATGCTGGCCGACGTGCGCGCCTCGAACAACCTCTTCGGCCTCTCCTACTTCGTCCCGGACGGCGTTCCCGAAGACCGCCCGCCCGCGGGCCACGTCGGCTGCGCGACCGAGGTCGTCGAGGTGCAGACGCTCCCCGACGGCCGCTCGAACATCCTGACGCTCGGCGTCGCGCGTTACCGCGTCGTCGAGTACGTCGAGCGCGGCGACCCTTACCTGTTCGCGCGCGTGGAGTTCTTCGAGGACGAGGAGGAGGATGCGGCCGTCGTCGAGCGCCGGGCCGCCGAGGTCTCCGAGATGTTCATGCGCATCGCGCGCGCGATGCGCACCGCCAACCAGGAGCGCGGCGCCCTGCCGGAACTCCCGCAGGACGACCCCGAGCGCCTCTCCTTCCTCGTCGCGGCCGTCGTCGAGATGGACGCCGAGACCAAGCAGCGCCTTCTGGAGACGCGCTCGACCTCGGAACGCCTGCGCCGCCTCCACACGATGCTCGCGCAGGCCGTGGAAGCCTACGAAGAGCGCGCGCGCACGCACGAACTGGCGCGCGGCAACGGCCACGCCGGCAAGAAGATCGACCTCGAAGAATGAACGAAGGCACAGGCGAGCGTGCGGCGCGCGTGCGCGTCCTCTTCTTCGGCGCGGCGCGCGAGGCCGCGGCCGACGAGGCGGAGCTGACTTTAGAAAAAGGCGAGACGGCTGGCGCGGCCTTCGGCCGTCTGCTCGAACAGTATCCCGACCTCAGACGCTTCCGCTCCTCGCTCCTCGTCGCCGTCAACCAGGAGTACGCACGCGACCTCGACGTGGTGTTGCAGGACGGCGACGAGCTGGCCCTCTTCCCGCCCGTCAGCGGCGGGGCGGCTGAGGTGGAAGACGACGCGCAGGACTTCTACGAGCTGACCACGGAACCAATCGACGTGGGTTCGGTCGCGCGCCGCGTCGTCCCGCGCCGCTGCGGCGCGACCGTCACGCTCGACGGCTACGCGCGCGAGTGGACGAAGGGGCGGCGCACGCTCTACCTCGTCTACGAAGCCTACGCCCCGATGGCGCTCGCCGAGATGCGCCGCCTCGGGGAAGAGGCGCACCGCCGCTTCGACATCGCGCACGTCGGCATAGTCCACCGGACGGGGCGCACCGAGATCGGCGAGACTTCGGTCGTCATCGCGGTCAGCGCCCCACACCGCCGCGCCGCCTTCGAAGCCTGCGAGTGGGCCATCCGCGAGCTGAAACGCACCGTCCCCATCTGGAAGAAGGAGTTCTTCGATGACGGCGAAGTCTGGGTCGAGGGCGAGTTTGCGCCTCGCGCGCCGGAAGGCGAAGATGCCGCCCGCGGAAGTTGAGGTCGCGCCCGCGCCGCCTCCTCCGCGCGCTTCGGGTCGCGTGTTTCTGCGCTGGCTTTGGGCGGCACTGTCGGCGGCCGTCTCGGTGCCGGCGCTTTTCTATTTGAGGTTCGGCGAAGTCCCTCCGCTCGGGTGGGGCACGACCGTCTTCTGCGTGGCGCTCTGCCTCCTCGTCGGGGTGGGCATGTACTACGCGGGGCGGACGGAGTATCACACACAGGTCGAGTCACGCGGCGGCTGGGCGGATCGCGTGGGCGCCTTCTGGCTGGTGGCGTGCGGGCTGGGGCCTTTCTTCGGTTGGGTGCTCGCCAGCGCCTTCACGCTGACCGAGGGCAACTGGCGCTGGCTCTACTGGGGGCGCGTCGGCTTCAGCGTCGGCCTGCCCGTGCTGACGGCGCTGCCTTTGCTGCGTTACGCCAGGGGCCGCGGCGCGCCCCTCATGCTCTCGATACTACTCGGCGTGACGGCGCTGCCCGTGTGGAGCGCCTGGGCGACCATGAGCGACCTCCTGGACGGCCCCTCGAACCTGCTCGTGAGGTCGCCTTCGCCGGGCCTACCGGACGCGGAGTACAGGCACCTCGCACACACGAACCGCGTGCTGGCCGGCCCCTGACCGCACACGTGGCGCAATGTACTTCGAGATCATCGGAGAGGTAACCGAGGTCGAGACGATTGCGGCCGGCAGCTCGATCCGCGAGCTAGCGCTTCTGCGCAGGCAGTTCGGCCGGGGGCGCTGGCGGAAGCTGAAGGGCGTTGCCACAGTCCGGCTGCCGAGTGGTAGGATACGCAAAGTCGAACTGCACTGGTACGAGGCGCACGGAGTCGGAAGACGTAAGCTTAAGATTAAAAGCTACCTCGATTGAAAGTTATGAAAGGCCGAAAAGTTGAGACGCGCTTTGTACTCTGCATCCGTAACGACGGGTGCGAGGATTTGGAGCCGCGGAAAGTCTACCAGGTCATTCCTGACGCGGCGGCCGCGGAAGACGGTCTCGTTCGCGTGATCGACGAGTCGGGCGAAGACTACCTCTACCCGCGAGACCTTTTCGTTCCCATCGAGCTGCCGCAGGCCGCCGAAGAGGCCCTCCTGTCTGCGGCCTGAACGCGCCTCCTTAAGCCAACACCCCGACGCACACACGTATGGGACTCTGGACTGTCGCGCTCCTCGTCTTTCTCATCAACCTGCCGTTGGGCTACTGGCGCGCGAGCGTGCGCAGGAAGTCGCCCCAGTGGTTCCTGGCCGTGCTCATCCCGGTGCCGCTGGTCGTCGCTTTAGGAATCTACGCGGGGCTCGGGTTCAAGCTGATAAGCCTCCCCGTCATCATCGGCGCCTTCTTCCTCGGGCAGTTCGTCGGGGGGCGCGTGCGTAACATCATACAGGGGCGCGGCCCCGGACGTTTCAAGCACTGACTTTCTCGTCGGCTCTCATGTTCGAGCGTCTACACTTCAAGCGACTCCACCCCGAGGCGAGACTCCCCACCCGCGGGAGCGCGCACGCGGCGGGGTTAGACCTCTACGCGGTCGAGCGCGTGAGGATTGAGCCGGGCGGGCGCGCGGCCGTCCGGACGGGGCTCGCCGTGGCCGTGCCCCGAGGGTTCTACGGCCGCGTCGCGCCGCGCTCGGGGCTCGCCGTCCGCCACGGGATAGACGTGCTCGCAGGGGTCATCGATTCAGACTACCGCGGCGAGATTCTTTGCGCGCTCGTCAACCACGGCCGCGAGCCGTTCGAAGTCGAGCCCGGCGCGCGCGTCGCGCAGCTCGTCGTCGAAGCCATCGCCACACCCGAGCCCTCCTGGGCCGAAGTCCTCGAAGAGACCGACCGCGGAGCGGGCGGCTTCGGCAGCACGGGATAGTAGGCAGATGGCAGTAGGCAGATGGCAGTAGGCAGTTAAATGCTTCCTGCCTTCAACTGCCATCTGCCTACTGCCTACTTATTCTTCCCCTCACCTCTCCAACGTAATCGGAACGTCGCGGTTGGCGTCGGCCTCGTTGCCGGCGAAATCCGCGGCGAGGATGCGGAGGGTGTAGTCGCCGGGCGGGAGCGTGGCCGTGTCCCACACCCCGCGCTCGGCGCGGCCGTGGCGGACGGTGTTCGTCACCTCGTAGAGGAAGCGCGTCTCGGCGCTCCCGTAGACGGTGATGCCGCTCTCGTCGGCGTAGGCGATCTTCGGCGCCTCGCGGTCGGGCGGCAGGCGGTCGAACTCGATGCCGATGTGCGACTGCCCGAAGCCGGGCGCGGGGCTCCCGTCCGGCAGTAAGAGCTGGTAGCCGAGTTTGTAGAGCCCGAGGCGGCGGCGCGGCTGGTTGCCGTCCACCTGGTCGAAGGCGTCCACGACGACGCGGACGCGCCCGCGCACGACGAGGCGGCCCGCGCGCTTCTCCGTGAGTCGCGCGCCCGACTCGTCGAAGAGTTGCACGCCGTCGCGGTTGATCCTCGGCGCGAAGTGGTCGCCGAAGCCGTTGAAGGGGAGTGCGAGCGGGTTGCTTTCGGCGCCGGGCGGGCCGAGGTTCATGTGGACGTGATACATGCGGTTGATGGTGCCGAGCGCCTGGCCGACGCGCAGGCGCGTGCCGCGCCGCACGCGCACGCGCACGACCTTGCCCGAAGGGTCGCGGACGGGAATGAAGACGTTCGGGTCGAGCGGCTCGTCGCGCTCGCTGCGCCCGACGCGCACGTGGACGTAGGTCATGAGCCCCGCGCGGAAGCCTTCGTTGAGCGTGCCGAAGCCCCAGTTGGCGAGCGGGCTCGTGACCTTCTCCTCGCGCACGGCGCGCACGGTCTGGCCGTAGACGCCGAACACGTCCATGCCGCTGTGCAAATGGTCGCGGCTGTCGTTTGAGTTGTAGGAGCCGCGCGCCTCGCCCATCGTGGCCGTCACCTCGTGCCAGGCGGTTTGAGGGTCGAGCGGCCACGGGAACGGCGCGCCCAGACTTTCGACCTCGATGCGCGGGAGCACGTCCGTCTGAGACGTGTCGGGTTGGGCGGCGACGGCGACGCCTTCCTTCTTCTCCTTCTCGCCCTGCGCGTCGAAGGGGCTGACGCGGCGCAGGAGGTAGTTCGCGCCGTCGGCGACGACGAGCGAGCCGTCGGGGAAGAGCGCGAGGCCGGCGGGCTGGTTGAAGCGTGCCTCCGCGCGCCCTTCGCCGTCGGCGAAGCCCGGCCCGCCGCGCCCCGCGATGACGCGCGCCGCTCCGTCGGGCGCGACCTGCACGATGCGGCCGCGGTCTAGTTCAGTCACGTAAATAAAACCGTCGCGCGTGACGGCGAGCCCGGCGGGGTTCGACAGCTCGAAGGGCGCGAGGTTGAAGGCCGAAGGGTTCGTCTCTCCCGGCGGGGGCGTCGGGGTCATGCCGCTTGCGTTCTGACTGTTCGGCTGCGCGGCGGGCGATTCGAAGAGGTTGAGCGTCGAGACCTGGCCGTCCTTCGTGATCTTCCGCAGGCGGTCGTTGCCCGTGTCGGCGACGTAGATGTCGCCCGCCTCCGAGACGGCGACGCCGCAGGGCGTGTCGAAGAGCGCGGCGTCGAGCGCGCTTCCGTCGGCGTAGCCGGGGCCGCCGGAGCCCGCGATTGTCCTGACCTGCCCGTCCTTCGTGATGACGCGGATGCGGTCGTTGTACGTGTCGGCGACGTAGACGTTGCCGTCCTTGTCCAAGGCCACGCCGACGGGCGCGTCGAACTCGCCCGCGCCGGCGAGCGTCGTCACGACGCCCTCCTTCGAAACCTTCCGCACGCGGTTCTTCCCCGTGTCCGCGACGTAGAGATTCCCCGCGCCGTCGAGCGCCAAACCCGAAGGCGTGTCGAATTCACCGCCCGCAATCTTCGAGACCAAACCCTCCGGCGTGAGCTTACGAATCGCGTTCGACTCGCCGCCGTCCGTCGCGTACACGGTGCCGTCCGCGCCGACAGCCACGCCGAACGGGTCTTGAAAACGGGCCTGTAAAGCCGCGCCGTCCTGCGAGCCGGGCGAGCCCGCCCCCGCGAGCGTCGTCACGCGCGCCCGCCAGCCCGCGGGCGTCTTCGCCGTCTCCACCCGCGCACACGAGTTGAAAAGTAGGCACAGCAATCCCGCGGCGAAGGCGAGTGCTCGGCGTGTTCGTTCGGAAGTTTTTATCAAGGTCGTTTTGTCTTACGGCGGCGTGGTTCAAGTCGGAGTCAGACGCAGCCCGAGTTTTCACGCCGCATGTATGTCCTGTCAAACGCCCCCGAGTAAATGTTAATAGACGGCCGCGGGCGGTGTGGTTTATCCTCTCGGCGCACGTCTTGACCAGCACACACCCGGAGCCGTAACTCATGCCAGAGACAAAGAGCCTTCCCGTGCGCGCGGCGCTCGCGTGCCTCGCCCTGTTGTGCCTCGCGCCGGCCGCCGCGGCGCAGACGCAGCAGGCCACGCCGCAGACGAGCCCCACGCCCGCCGAGCACCCAGAGGACGCGACGATTGAGACGAAGTCTTTCGAGCGCCTCGAATGGCGCAGCATCGGCCCGGCCAACATGGGCGGGCGTATCGCGGACATCGAGGGCGTCGCCGGCGACCCGAACGTCGTCTACGTCGCCACGGCCTCGGGCGGGCTCTTCAAGACGACGAACGGCGGCGTGCGCTGGACTCCCGTCTTCGAGCGGCAGGGCACCATCTCCATCGGCGACATCGCGCTCGAACCCGGCAACCCCGAGGTCATCTGGCTCGGCGCGGGCGAGTCGGCCGTGCGCAACTCGGTCTCCTACGGCGACGGCGTCTACAAGTCCACGGACGGCGGGCGCACTTGGCAGCACATGGGCCTGCGCGACACTTTGCACGTCTCGAAGATTCTCGTCAGCCCGCGCAACCCCGACGTGGTCTACGTCGGCGCGCTCGGCCACGCCTACGGCCCGAACGAGGAGCGCGGCGTCTTCATGACGACCGACGGGGGGAAGACATGGAATAAGACCCTGTACCTCGACCCCGAGCACGGCGTCGCCGACATGGACATCGACCCGTCGAACCCAAACATCGTCTACGCCGTCATGTGGAAGTTCCGCCGCACGCCCTGGGGCCACACGTCGGGCGACGAGAAGGGCGGGCTGTTTCGTTCCATCGACGGCGGGCGGACGTGGAAGAAGTTGGAAGGGGGCTTGCCCAAAGTAATTGGCAGAATCGGCGTCGCGGTCGCCCATTCAAATCCCAACGTCGTCTACGCCATCACGGAGGCGAAGGAGGGGACGCTCTGGCGCTCGGACGACCGCGGCGAGACGTGGCGCAACGTCTCGAAGCAGACCGCCATCGTCTCGCGCGGCTTCTACTACACGCACGTCCGCGTTGACCCGACGAACGAGAATCGCGTCTACGCCGTCGCCTCGCAGCTCTTCCTCTCCGTGGACGGCGGGCGCACGTTCCGCAACGTCACGGGGCGCATCCACGTTGACTTTCACGCGCTCTGGATGGACGCGCAGAATCCGAAGCGCGTCTGGGTCGGCCAGGACGGCGGCATCGCCGTCACCTACGACGGCGGCGACAACTGGGAGGTCGTCAACAACTTTCCCTGGGGGCAGTTCTACCAGATACACGCCGACAACCGTCAGCCCTTCTACTACGTCATGGGCGGGTTGCAGGACAACGGCACCTGGACGGGGCCGAGCCGCACGCGCGAGCCCGTCGGCATCCAGAACGACGACTGGCGGATGATAAGTTTCGGCGACGGCTTCTTCGTGCTCAACCACCCGGACGACCCAGACCTTTATCTTTCGGAGTCGCAGGGCGGCAACGTCGTCCGCACAGACATGCGCACGCGCGAGCAGCAGTTGGTCGTCCCCTACATGGGCGACGACGGCGGCCCGGCCGAGTCGGCCAAGTACCGCTTCAACTGGAACTCGCCCATCGTCCCGAGCCCGCACGACAAGAACACCGTCTACCTCGGCGGCAGCGTCATCTTCAAGACGACCGACTTCGGCAAGACCTGGGCGGCCATCAGCCCCGACCTCACCACCAACGACAAGTCGAAGCAGAAGTCCGCGGGCGGCCCCGTCGCCTACGAGAACACGGGGGCCGAGTACCACACGACCGTCATCAGCATCGCCGAGTCGCCGATGCGCGCCGGCGTCATCTGGGCCGGCACCGACGACGGCAACTTGCAGGTCACGACCGACGGCGGGAAGAACTGGACGAACGTGATTAAGAACGTGCCGAACTTAGGCGCTAACTCCGCCGTCTCGCACGTCGAGCCCTCGCGCGTGAATGCCGATCTGGTCTACGTCTCCTTCGACCGTCATCAGTTGGACGACCGGCGGCCTTACGTCTACAAGACCACGGACGGCGGCCGGACGTTTCAAAACATCACGGGGAACCTGCCCGCGGGCGCGCACGTCTGGGTCGTGAGCGAAGACCCGAAGAACCCGAACCTGATTTACGCGGGCACCGAACTCGGCCTCTACGTCTCCTACAGCGGCGGCGGCAACTGGACGAGCCTCGCGCTGAAGAACCTGCCCAAGGTCGCCGTCCACGACATCATCGTCCACCCGCGCGACAACGACCTCATCATCGCCACGCACGGCCGCAGCCTCTACATCCTCGACGACGCGACGCCGATTCAACAGATGACATCGGACGTGGCACGCGCCGACGCGTACCTCTTCGAGCCGCGCCCGGCCCTGCGTTACGCGACGCGCATGACGCGCTACGGCGTCGGCGAGAAGGCGTTCGCGGGCGCGAACCCGCCCTACGGCGCGCTGCTCACTTACTATTTGAAGACGAAGCCGGACGAGAAGACGAAGGTCAGGATTCAGGTGCTCGACGCCGCGGGCAAGACGGTCTCGGAGATCGAGAACGTGGCGAAGGAGCAGGGTCTCAACCGCGTCAACTGGAACCTGCGCTACGGCGGCCCGCAGGTGCGCCGCCCGCCCACCGACGAGGAGACGCCGTTCACGGGCGGCCCGCGCGGGCCGCAGGTCTTGCCAGGGATGTACACCGTGCGTCTGCTGGTCGGCGAGAAGACCTACGAGCGGAAGGTGGAAGTGCGCCTCGACCCGACGGTCAGCGTGCAGGCGTCCGACCTGAAGGAGACGCTCGACATGATGCTCCGCCTGCGCGACATGCAGACGGCGACGAACAACGCCCTGCGCACGCTCGACAGTTTAAAGTCGCAGATCGAGTTCGTCGAACGCACCGTGAAGGACAGGCTCGGCGCCGCGGACGTGCCGAAGGATTTGACCGACCGGCTCGCGGCGCAGAAGAAGCGCGTCGAGGAGTTGCAGAACAGGCTCGCGCAGCCCGAGGGCGGCTTAGGATTCGAGGGGCGCGCGCAGCTCGTTGACCGCATCGGCAACCTCTTCTTCACGCTCGACTCGACGAACGCTGCGCCGACGCCGGCCGCGCGCGAACTCTACGCCGACTTGCAGAAGGAGTTCGGCGAGAAGGTCGGCGAGGTCAACGCCTTCCTCAACGACGCCGTGCCGCAGCTCAACGACGCGCTCCGCCGCACGGGCGCGCCCACGCTCATGACCGGCAAGCCCATTGAGCTGCCGAAGCCCTAAACGCGAAGCCGCGGGCACAACAGTAAAGAAGCTGGGGCGGGTTGAAAGTAACTTCAACCCGCCCCAGCTTCTTAGTCGGCGCCGGACTTCGGCTTAAGCCTCGACCACCGCCTCCTGCGTCTCGGCGTCGAGCAGCGAGGCGGAGGTGACCTTGTCGCCGCCGTCGGTCTTGATGAGGCGGACGCCCTGCGCGCCGCGGCCGGTCTTGCGAATCTCGTTGGCCTCGATGCGGATGAGCTTGCCCTGCTTGGTGATGATCATCAGCTCGGACTCCTCGTCCACGGGGAAGACCGAGACGACCTTGCCGGTCTTGTCGGTCGTCTTCATGTTGATGACGCCCTTGCCGCCGCGCGACTGCAAGCGGTAGGTCGTGATCGGCGTCT
>Ga0213876_10000899_pt1 | contig 19828 bp, 7 predicted proteins | sample BarmaccomBMRX_R9_FD_160113 | JGI IMG/M metagenome (GOLD analysis project Ga0213876, IMG submission 160113) | Root-associated microbial communities from Barbacenia macrantha in rupestrian grasslands, the National Park of Serra do Cipo, Brazil - RX_R9 | ecosystem: Host-associated > Plants > Roots... | reverse complement strand
CCCCTCTAGAAACTACCCCCTCTAGTACCAGTTTAAATCAAACAGAATCAATAGTTTCCGGGCCGCTTAAGACTTCTTTTAAAACAAGTACTGAGAACAATGATGATGATGACGCTGCGCTGGCCGGACTGGTCTCAACATTGAAGGAAGCCACAAAGCAGGTGACGGGAAGGGAAACTTCTCCTAACGAGAGTGAAAGGTGGCGTGAGTTGGGAGAGGTTCTTACGACAGAGCTAAAAATTGCAGCAGCGCGCACGACTATCTCTTCGGTCCCAGCCTTCCTCAGCGAACACTTGCGGCGCAGGCTTTGGAAGAAAGATAAACAACAGATCGCCGAGGAGGGCAGGGCAGCCGATGGCGATCACACAAGAGCACTCAGTCAGAAATTAGATATCAGTAAATGCCCGGATTGTGGTGGAAGCGGAATGTACTATCCCGAAGGTTACGAAAAAGGTGTGGCTAAATGTAAACACGCGCGACTCACAGCCGCTGAAGATATCTAGAAGTTGACTCTCACTAAGCTGTCTTTCTGTTGCGCCTCGATATCAACAGAAAGGCAGGCAGAGAATCATGCCGGGATGCGGTTAAGATTACGATGATATTTATCTCCTCATCCACCAGGCACCTTAAAATCCTTTGCCCAATTACCGACGGCTAATGAAACCACCTGCATGGGATTGAGGGCATTGAAGACTTCCGGATCCGGTTCTGTTGGTTGACAGGACGATAGAGCGCGAGGAAGAGACAATATGCTGTTCAGGATAGACGTGCAAATGATCAAGGATGGCTGGCAGGTTCGTGTCCTTGACCCCAAGACCAAAGAGACTCTGCGCGACTCGCAAACAGGCGAGCCGTTGCTGGAAAGTCCGCGCCTGCTCAGAAGTCCCTGGGGGGATCCTCGCCATCCGCATTCTTTCCCTCTGCCGCCACTGAATGAGACGGAGGAGTTAGCGAACGATAAAGAGTTAGCCTCATTGATTAATTCCGACAACAGTGCACCGCTGGAAGCTTTGATGGGAAAGATTGCGGGACGGCAGATCGGGGACGATGAGACGATCATGAAGTCCTTCGGTCGGTATCTCTTCACGACACTGATCGGCACGGCACTGTGGGATAAGATCAAGCGGGCAGCGGGCACACAGCGTATCGAGCTGGGCCTGTGCTGGCCCGCTACGGATCGCGCGATGAATCGCCTGCCCTGGGAGATGATGTACGGTCCGAGGTCTTTTCTAGCGGCCGAGCCGCTCGTCTCCCTCACAAGGGTAGTGGCAGATACAGGTTTCACGGTTGCTGCGATAGAGTCGCCTCCACGCGTGCTGTTTGTGATCGGCAGTAATCTGGAGGATCAGGAGATTCGACCGGGCGCGGAGTATTTAGCCCTGTTGCAGAGCCTGCGTATGAAGCAGGGCGTGAGTCTCAAGCATCACCTGCTACTCGATGCGACGGAGGAAACGCTCGCCGCCGCCGTTAAAGAGTTTCGCCCAACGGTCGTGCACTTCATCTGCCACGGTGGCATCAACAGTGAAGGCAGAGGCTATCTGAACCTCATCAACTCGAAGAAAAATTCCAACGAGCGGTATCTTCCAATCTATGCCGCCAGTCTCTATCAACTGCTCATCTATACCTGTGACCCGGCGTCGTCTGAAGACCCGGCCGGAGAAGGCACTGCGGCAGCCGTCACCCCACAAGTTTGCACGCCGCAGGTCATCGTCCTCAACGCTTGCTATACGGCCAACGCAGAAGACCTGACGCTCAGAGAAGTCGGACAGGTTGGGATTCCGTTCGCGGTCGAACTGGTCTCCGCGGGCATTCCCATCGTCGTCGGGATGGGCGGGGAAGTGGCCGACCAGGCCTGTCGCCTCTTCAGCCGCCGCTTCTACGAATCGCTGCTCAAGGACGGCGATCTGGCCTTCGCCACATCGGTTGGACGGCGGATCGGAATTATGCCGGGCAGCGGCACTGATCCGCGCAACTCGCTCGACTGGACTTTGCCGACGCTCTTCATGTCCGACGGCATCATCGAGCCGGTCATCCCGATCAACCCGCAGCCGTTGGAACAGAGCTGGCATGAGATTGCCAACGGTTACGCGACGCCCGGCTTTCCTCCTTTCTGCGGCCGTCTCGATGTCTTTCAAAAGTACGATTGTTTGATGGCCGATGCTGAAACGCAACATGTCCTCTTGCAGCAGGAGGTCGGTTATCAGGTGTTGACGGTGGCGGTCAAGGAGATGGACAGCAAGAAGGTGGGCGATCCCAAATTCGGGCGCACATGGCTGCTCAAAGAGCTCGCCGTCAAGGCGGCGCGCGATGGTCATGTGCCCTGTCTGGTGAATCAGGAGACGATGACCGGCCCGCAGATAAACTGGCCGCCAAAGTCTGTCGAAGAGATTATTTTGGCGATCAAGCGAGCGGCCAATCGCGTCAGCAAGTATCTGCAGCTCGAATACACGCAGTGGCATCACCTCAACAGTCTCAGCAACCTGGCGCCGGGACAGCCTGCGCCGGACGACCTGCATCCGGAAATCAAAGCCGACTACAATAAAGACCCGAACGACCCGTTGATGCTGGCCGTCGCTCTGCGCCTCGATCTGCTGAGCTTCCTCAAAGAGATCAAATCCAAGCTCCCAGGCGCTGCACGCCGACGCAGCAAACTGCTCTTACTGATCGACGACACGCACCGCATGCAGGGCGCGACCAACTTCATCTATAAAGCGCTGCTCACCACCTATGGTCTGCTCTCGCCCGATGCAGCAGAGCATGTGCGCGTCATCTTCAGCCATTCAAAAGTAGCCGCGGTCAATCAGGAGGCTGCGGTTGACGCGATCGCGGAATGGCAGGGGAGCAACAGATATTTGGAGGCATCGATTGATAAGTTCAAGCCGCTCCTGGCGGCGCGGCTGGCCTACGAACATTTCCTCTTCTACTGGCGCAACGCCGAGGGGAATCGAATATCTCTGGTGCCGGTGCGGGATAACAAGGAAGTGGTCGCCTCTTTCTTTGTGGGGTTGCGGGCCATCATTGGAGAGGTGCCGTCAAACTTTATGAACAGCCAGGTCTCGAATCTGATCAACATGTATCTCGATCCGGCAGAGTTTCCGAAACCGGTCTTGCGCGAGGCCAAGGATGACGAGATGTTGGAGATGGTTAAGTTTTAACTGTTAGGTTAAGGGAAGGTATCTCTGGATGGAACGCGGCCAAACAGCGCAACCATTGTCCATCGAAGAATACGAGCGACGGCTCGAAGAGCAGATGTCTCAGCCCGTTGCGACTTCAACGAGCGAGACTCCTGTCGCTCCGACAATCTCGCCGGACGAACAGGCCAGACTGATCCGCATCAAGCTCGACGAATCGCAACTCAAGCGCGAGGCGCAGCCCTCCACAGAAGCTTCGGTGATGGTGGAGCGTGCGCGCCTTTGGATGGCAGTGGTTCCTTCGTGGACGCTCCCGCTGGCGGAGGCTTGTCGTTTCCCGGCCGGAGAGGGCGGCGTCGAGCAGACACTCAACGAACTACTCAAGACCGGCCTGATCGAAGTCGCGGAGTCCATTTTCCCGGAAGAACAGAGCCCGGAATTTATCCTCTATTCGATGCCTGATGTTGCGAGGGCCGATGTCCTGGGGCCTTTCGTGAATGACAAGAGCCGTGTGCGTGAGCTGGAGGAGGTCCTGGCTGACATCGGCAAGCGCATTCTGGACGGTTCTTCCGTCGTCGAATACATCCCGCTTCCGACCCGGCAATGGGCTACGCTCGCCGTACACGCCGCCGCGCCCGACGGTGCGCCCTTCGCAGAGACGATGGCCGGAGCCCTGCACCAACAGGTGAGCGCCGCAGTTGAGCGGCGAGATGTGGTCGAAGTCTCCGACTGGATTGACACTGCGGGCATCTTCGCCGAAATCCTGGCGCAGGACCTCGATCTCGCGTTGAGTCTGACGGAAGTGTTCCTGCGAGCGAACCGCTCTCTTGAGCTGCTGCAACGTGAAGAGAACGACCTGCACTATCTCAAATTTAAGTTGGAGCGCGAGGAACAGTTGCATGCCTTCAATGAGTTGATGGATGGGACGGATGATGCATGGGCGCTCCATTTCATCGGCACGGGCGGCGTCGGCAAGACGATGCTGATTCGGGACATCGCAGTCTATCGCGCGGCAGAGGCGCGTGCCGTCTCGGCGCGGATAGATTTTGATTATCTTAACCCGGATTATCCGAGCATCGCTCCCGGCCTGCTGCTCTGGTCGCTGTCGCAGGAACTGCGCCTGCGCGACAACATCGGCGTGGGCGAGCTCTTCGACGAAGGCGATAATTTACTGCGCAAGCTGCATCAACGCCTGCGCGGGAACCGCGTCACGGACTGGCGCGAGGCCGTCAGCCAGAGCGAGTTTACTGAGGCGCTGGTTCTTTACATCCAGGCCTTCAAAATGTTTGCGCGCGCAGGTCAACGCGTCCTGCTCATTCTGGACACCTGCGAAGAGTTGGCGCGCGTGCGTCCGGACGGCAGCGTCCCCGAAAGCATTGAAGCCACCTTCGCCATTATCAGAGCGTTGCATAACGGGCCTCAGGCGCTGCTCGACGAGGATGCTCCGGAGACGGACGAGGGCGCGCATGAGCTGCGCGTGATTTTCGCTGGTCGCCGCCTGTTGGCTCAGGAGGGTTTCGGTTGGAGCGCCGACGCCCTGACCAAATTGCCCCCGCGCCGCTACTTGCGCCTGCACGAGATTCGTGGCTTTACGCGCAGGGAAGCAGAGCAGTTCCTGCGAACTATCATGTCTGTGCCTGAGCAGCTCATCGCTCCTATTATCAAGCACAGTCCGGATGTCGGGCAGGTGACGAGAATCAAGTGGGCTCCGGGCGTGTCAGTTCAGCCGGACGAACCTCGCTTCAATCCCTTCGAGTTGAAGTCATACGCCGACTGGGCTCAGGAGACTCCGCCTCCGACGCCGGAGATCATAGAGAAGGCGACCGGCACGCAGTACATAGAGATTCGTATCATCCGCCGCCTGCACTCAGAGCCTCTGGCGGCGCTGCTGCCCATCGTGGCGCTGATGGGCCATTTCGATAAGGATGCCCTGCGGGCTCTGTCGGACGATGACGACGAAGCCTTCAAGTTCATCTATGCGAGATTGTCTCAACAGGAGTGGATCTCTTCTTACCATCTCAAGGTCGAGGGCGGGAATGAGCTGCGCGTTATCCTCAACGTCGAGCCGGAAATGCGGCGACGGCTGCTGCGCTATTTTCGTCGTCAGGGACAATTCGGTGATACGCGACGCCGCGCTGCCGATTACTTTGAAAGACTGACGCTCGAAGAGGATTTGGAGAAACTCGACTGGTCATATTTCGACGCCGCCTTGAGCGTGCTTGAGGATGCTGATCCGGAACGCGCCGCGCGTTGGTGGAGACAAGTGGAAGCGCGCGTGCTCCGCGAGCGGAGCTTAGCCTGGATGGAGGAGATTACTTCCCATCTGCTCAGCGAGGAGGGCGCAGCCAGACGCGTCGACCAGGACTCGGACGTTGATTCATTGCCTGAAAGCAGTCTGCGCTCCGCCATCCTGACGACGTACGCCTCGACGTTGCTGAACATGCACGACCCTGGCAGCAAGTCATCGGAGCTGAGCGAGGTGTGGGGCGAGGTGAGGGAAAAGTCGGAGAGACATCCGGAACCTGAGATCGCCAGGGAGCTGAATTTGAGAGGGTTGGCGGGCGGCCTCGCCGCTGCGAAGCTGCCTGGCAGCCTCGCACGCAGACAGGTCTGGGTTGGTGAATTGTGGCAGACGATTGCCCTGCTCGGCGACGGAGACCTCGAAGCAGAACGTTTGGCCTCTTTGGTAGCCGCTGTTGAAACGCTCGTCGAGCTGGCCGAACAGGAAGCCCGAAGTGATATGAGCGCTGCGCACGCGCTCCTGCAACCCACGCCATCGAAGACAGACGAGACTGTGGGAACTTCGCTCGCGGACGGCGTCAATCACCTGGTTCAGTTGATCGCCTTTGCTGAGGAGCAAGCCGGGCGGCAAAATTCGGAGCCGACCCAAAACGCTCTTCAGGAACTGCGTGCCTTCGCCCTCTCGCTGGCGGCCAGAGTCTGCGTCCTGGCGGGCGACTTCACGGCTGCGGCAGAGCTCTTTCAAGAGGCATTCAAGGCCGCTCCGCTCTTTGAGTCGGAGGAGGCGCAGAAGAGTCAGCCTCGCTCCATCTGGGCTGACTGGCTGCCGCCCGCAGAGACCGCCGCGCGCGTGCGTTTAGAGTTCGCACGCCTCGCGTATCCGAAACTCATGTCGCCCGCAGAGACGCTTGAGTTAATCGGCTCTCCGCCGAACGGCTATGCCGACATAGATGGCGAGCGCTTGCAGTCAGCTCTCCTTCTGCTCGGCCTCGCGGAAAAAACCGTGACTCCGGACACGAATTGGCTGGAGCGCTGGTACTCGCGGGACAGCAATCTCAGTCCGGGCGAGCGAGAGCTGGTGCCTGGGCCGGTGACGTGTAATGCACATCAGGATGTGCCGCCGCTCTTCGTGGCCGTGGCGATGAGTTTGGCCGCCGCCGGACAGGCAGACCGTGCGTTGCCGTTGCTACGGAACATCTCGACTAATCCCGCTCCCTTTCAGCTCGAGACGGTGCGCGCCGCCGAACGCGTGCAAGCCTACATCCTCAAACGAATGCGTCTCAGGGATGAGGGTGAGAATGTCGGCACTACCCTCGAACAGTCCGGCAAGATAGAGGACCGCGGGTTGTTCCTGTTGCTCAATGCTTTGTCTGCACAAAGAAGCCAGAAGCCATTAAGCGAAGTTTACCTGAGAGGACCGACTCCGGATTCTCCCGCCTGGCTGCACTTCGTCTGGCAGAGCTATTTCCCCGCGGATGAAGGGCCCGAGATACCCTCTGCGAGTTGGGCTGAGGATAAAATAGTAAGTCAATGGAATTGGTTGGAGCCGCTTGAAGAGCAGGATTTCATTCAAGTCTCTCTTTCTCTGGATCTAATTGAAACGGCACTCCTGCTGGATCAGGAGAATGAGCGCAAGAAGTCGGCCAGGCTGGTGCAGGCATGGGATTTTGTCGAAGATGATTCCTCCATGCTGTTTTGGTGGGAGACGCACGGCGACCAACCGGAAGAGGCCTGGAGACTCTGGCTGCGTCGAAAGGCGCTTGGCGAAGCGCCGCCCGAAGACCTCTCTCCGGCTCATCCCGCTGAACAGGAGGAAGGCCGCGCGACCGTCCGAACGCTCCCGCTTAAATTGATCTCGCGCCTCGGCGTCAGAAGAGCAGCCGAGGTTGCGCTGGAGGAAGGAGAATTGCTGGCTCTGCGTTTCCCCAGGCTGGCCGTGCGGCTCCTCGAATATTCGCGCTTCTATTTCGTGAACAGCCAGGATGTAGTCGGAGAGACGATTGCCGGTCTGGCGCAGGCGACAGCGTTGATGGAGAAAGACAAGGGGGACAAAACTGTAGCGGCTCTCAAAGCGGTGCTCGATGCAATGGCGCAGTCCTGGTCTCGTCTCGCGGCATCCGTCAACCTGCGTGTAGACGATGAATTGCCGACATGGACGCAAATAGAGAGTCTGGCGGAAGCGCCGACTGACGGCGCTCTCAACACTTTATCCCCGTTCAATTGGCGTCCCTGGCTGGTTCGTGCGTTGGTGAGCGTGGCCTTCCTGAAAAATAGGACGACGAGCATCCGCGCTATCGCCGCATGGGTGAGATCTCATTACGGAGTGCGATCAGGTGAGCGCGTCGAACTGCCGCCCGAACTGGCCGTGTCGCTCAAGGGAGTTACACAGAATCGGCAGAGGAGCTGGGCGCGCACCATTGCGATCGCCGTCCTCGGACTCCTGATCGTGTGCATCGTCTTCCTGCTCCCGCTCATCGCCTTTTTCTACATCATCTACTCGTTAATAATTTATCCGATTTCCAGCCTCTCCCCTGAGGGCAACGTATTCAAACGCGTATTTCTACAGTTGATCGCCGGGGGCGTGGCCGTTTTTATCGTCATTTCTTATGCGAGGCGGCTATGGGATGTTTTTATCCGCCACAAACGAAAATTATTTCTCTGGGAAAAAGTTTCTCTCGTCAACGTCGGTCTCAGCGTCCTGAGCTTGATCCTCATCCCACTATATTATTTCATTCATTCACAGGGGCTTGCGTTGGTTGGCCTGTTGCTCCTCATCACCTGCATTGCCCTGGCTATGGTTACGCTTCTCTGGTGGGCGGGCGAAACTATTCGAAGCTATATCTTCAGTGGTTCATCCCTTGCGGTTCGCCTCCTGCCCGCGACCCGGCCCGGCACCGTCCAGCAAACGCCGACGGAGGCACAGCCCGTCAAGCTGCAGTTAGAGCGGGTGGCTCCGAGGCTGAGCCCTTTTCAGTGGCCGCCGTTCTACAGCAAACGCCTCGTGCTCGGCGAGTGGGAGATGCTTCTGCCCGGTCTCGGCTCTTACCAACTGATCGCGGAGTCTGTGCCCGAAGAGCTGGAAAAGGTCTTCAAGCGTTTGCACCGGCGATTGATCTACCGCACGGCGGAGCTGAGCATTCAGCCGACTGAAGAACTGCACGGGCCGGCGTGGGAAGCCATCTTTACCCTCAGCGCCAAAAGGCCGTCGGACAGTCTGGGCTTTCCTTTCCGGCAGCGGCGCGTGGCGGACGCGAGGTTAGCACGCCCGAGCCAACCTCCCGCGCGCGCGCAGATTGTCTCCTGGGTCGGCACGGAGCTGATGCGTGAAACGGCGCAGCGTGGCTGGAAGCAACTGGCGGACAAAAATCAGTTCGAGGTGATCGTCAGGAATGCGACCAGCCTCTCAGACCTCAGCCCGGAGCCGGACAAAGTGCGCGTCCTGCACCTGACCGGCCGCGCGCAGAAGACAAGCGCCGGGACACGCTTTCTTTTGGCACAGGAGCTCAGCGCGACGAGCGACAAAAAATCTCTGGAATCAAGAGAAGCAGACCAGCACGAGCTCCTGATTCGTGCTGAAGATCTGGTCAGAGCTTTTCCATACCTGTCGGTTTGTGTGCTGCATGCGCCGCCGGGCAGCAGTGATAAACGCACTGAGGGCGACCGTCGCCGGGCCATCAATGCTCGTCTCTTTGCCGCAGAGGTCTTCGCGCAGGGAATTCCGGTGGTGGTCGTCATTCCTCCGCTGAAACCGACGATGGCGGTTAGAGCAATAGAGAAGCTGGCGCGCGTCTTAGGGCGCAACGAACTACATGCTACGTCGGGCTTATTGAAAACTTTGGATGAGATGCGGAAGGATATTCTGGGCGAGAGCGGTCAGGATAAAGAGACTTCCACGGAGATTGCTCTCGACGTCTGCCTTTACGCCGTAGCCGATTGGGATGGCCGCCTCGCACAGAAAACCGCTCGACAGCCTGAGCCCGAACTCATGCTGGAGGAGATGAGTGAATCCAAGCCATCAAAGCGCCGGTTTCCGTAAATATGTAAATGTTGACTTCAACCGGAACGAAGATATAATAACGCCTGCTTACTCGCAGACTTCACGCTTTTAACCGAAGCTCATTGATCGGCTCATCCGTGTGGCACACGCGCCTCCTGTTTATGTATTGCTCTAACATCTATTTTTCTGCGGATTCATTCGACAGACATGAGCCGTCTGCGTTCAACTTAAATTCATTGAAAGGGCAAGTAATGAGAGAGCTCCCGGATAGAGTTCAGACCTCCGTCAGCGAGATTGATTCGCGCCGCAGGCGATTCCTGACGCGCGCCCTTGCGGGCAGCGTCGGCGTTGCGATCATTGCCGGCCTCGCGTCGGAAAGCGCGGGCGCGGAGGTCTACTCGGTTTGTGGAGTTCGGGATTCGGCTGCCGACGCGATAGATGCGTATCTGGGAACGCTCTCTAAAATACAGACCGAAGTTCAACTGGGTATTATCAGGAAGGTGCAAAAGTCGCTCGGCACTTGCTCCGACATGCTGAGCCAATTACAGGAACGCCTCAAGCGACTCGACGCGGCGCTTAACAAGCCGCCGCAGGGCAACAGTGCCAACAACCCTGAACGCCGCGAACAGGTCGAGCAGTTGCGCGGCTTGATACAGGTCAGCTCGGCGCATGTCTCACTGATAGCGGCTTCGCCCGGCGCGTCCGCAGGCGGTCAAAATGTGCGTTCGCTGATTTCTACGCTGGCAGTCATCCAGACTCAGGCCGGACAAACGGTGACGAACCTCTTGCCCGCAGACCCGTCCAAACTCACCCCGGAAGTCATTGGCATTCTGAATGAAATCCTGAATTTGATTAAAGAATCGGCCAAGCTCAAAGAGGATATAGACAAGAGCCAACAGGAAACCAATATCGAGATCAACACGCTCGGGAAAGATATCGATAAGATCGAAGCCAGTCTCTTAATGGCTAAAGTCAATGCGTTAACGGTCGAAGACCCGTTCCATAATGGAAATAAAGCTCAGGCAAAGGCTGAAGCAACTGCCAACCTTAACAGTGCCCTGGATAAGCTCGAAGAGTTGCGCGCTGATTCGAGAACCACGAAGGACGGGAGCCAACACATAGATGTGCTCTCCCTGTTATTAGAAGGCACGCGGCTGTGGATCGAAAACTTCAACAACCCTGCGAACTCAGGTCGGAAGGATGCTCAAAGCCTCCCCGCCGGCTCATCAAGGAATCATGCAGCGGCGCAACCTAAAACGTTCGATGAAGAAGTGAGCGAGAAGTTCTGGAACTACTGTCAACCGGGTTCGTCCTATCGGGTCTCGTTCTTCAAAAGCCTGGTGCTTAATCAAATAGATAACATCGTGGCCGGGAACGCTGCCATAGGTCGCATCGCAAATATTCTGAACAGGCTGCTGGGCCGTCCCGTCACCAGTTCCATGAGTAAGGAGGACATTACGTTCCTGATTGCTGCTGCACTGGATTACTGGGGCGTGACCTGTCAGCCCATAGATAGCGAGCATAACCCTAATTATCGCCCTGACCGTCAAAAGCTGGCGTCTGAATTGGCTGCGTATATCAAAGGGCGACATGCCTGATTGCATCTTAGGACGCTGAAGAAGGACAGACAAGTGACGGGTCTTGATATCTCCCACGCCCGGAACCCCGCTCCAGGCCGCGAGTGTCGCCTCACAGGTCTCTGACGTGGCCGACTCTCTCTTCATTTCATCCGCCGGAGCGCGAGGCTCTCGACCTGACGCTCCGGTATCTATGGCGAGCCTCGCGGCTTTGGAATTTATTTACCGGGAGAACAATCTACATTCGCGGCGACGATTTATCGCGAGAGGAGTAGCCGATGTCTTTATGGACGACACTGACGGGCTGGTTTGATAAAGACCGCAAACATCTGATCTATCATGTCATGGATCAGGCACACGTTGATCTCAAACTGAACCCGGAAAGCCTTGAAGCCGGCTGCCATTACATCAGGCTGCGGTTGGCGGATATGTTTTTGAGGAAAGAGGTGGCGTGGGGGCAAAGCTGGTATCCGGCTGTGCACTCCATCATCCGTTTCGATTTCGCCGAACGATCCGTCGAAATCCCCGGCATTGCCGATTGGTCGCGCGTCGGTCTGCAGAACAATGGCAACGGTGATGTCGTCGGGCACAATTACATGCTCACGCAGGCGATGCCCTTCAACGGCGGAGTCGTTTCGCTCGGCGCGGGACTGATCGCGCTCGAAGGTCAAAATTATCTCAAAGCCTACTTGAAGACGCTGGGCAATTTAACGGACCTGCTGATGGTTCCGCAGCTTTCTGCTGCGATGAAGATCGTAGAGCCGCTGACGCTGGGCATACAGGAGCTGGTCGGCGCGGGCAACGGCCACATCCACCTGGGTTTTTACAATTCCTACAGCGCCGGTGAGCTTAGCGACGGTTACATCGCGATCATCCGTGCGACCGGAGAAGAGCTTGACACAGACCGGCTCTGGGTCGTCAAGGATCAACTGCGCGTGGGGCAGAGCATGGCTGAGAGCAAGCCGCTCGATAAATTCGATTACATGCTGCTGCGCACGGAGGTCTTTAAGACGCGCGATGATTGGGAAAAACTCGACTCGATCAACGAGCCGTTTCAGGAGTCGCTCAAAGCCCTGAGTGACCCGGACACGGCGGCGCAAGCGCCCAGGCATATTCGCCAGGCGCTTCTGAGAGTGACGCAAGCGCCCGAACTAACTGACGCGCAGAAGCGCATGGTCTTCAACAAGCTCAAAGAAAATTACGAACAGGCTAAGATAGATTTAGCCTATGCCGGTGCGACCAACAGCTCGCTGCCCACCTTGAAAGAGTTGATGAGGCATCAGGGCAAAATCTCGAACGCGTTATCGGAGGGCCTGCCGACCCTTGCCGAGATAAATAGCGTTGCGCCGGTCAGGCAATCAATAGATCCTTCATATGCTACGACAGCGGACGAAAGCCTTGAAGCCGTCGCCTCTGCCGAAGCTGTCTTATCCGAATTTTACTTTGCCCTGTTGGGCGACGCTGTGGATGGCGAGCGGGTCAAATGCGAGAGCGAGGTTGATCTGGTCTTCAATTACGGCGTGGCCTCGAATAATGCGCTGGCGATCATCAAACAGGCAGAGGAGCTGGACAAGGCTCGGCAGCAGAACGGAGAGCTGGGCCTCTCCGTCATTCCGACAGGGTTTACGTTCCGCGACGAAGCCTGGTTCAGGAAGATCAAATTTGTCGAGGGCAACCTCGAAGCCCCCGTCTCTTTTAAGCTCCGGGCCGACGCGCAGCCGGTCAAAAATTCCGGCTTCTACATTATCTTCGACCGCAATGGCTTCGTCCTTTACGAGTTTCATCTCAAGGTCGAACTCGTCTCCGCGCTCGACGAGCCGGCGCTGGTTTCTGCGCGCGTCCCGGTCAACCTCAATCTGGACGAGCTGATGGCCGGCAAAGATCGCACGCAGCGCACGGCAGTACTGGCGATCTCGGCTCTCGGGCAAACTCTGAATGCTTATTACCGGAACAATGAAACTCAAGAGACCCGGGTTTACCAGTTTCAGACAATAGACCGGGACATGCTGGCAAAACGGATCGGGAAAACTTCCGCCAAGCTCTCGCCCGTCGCGTCGGACGATATCTGGTCCGAGCCGTGCAATCCGATCACCTCTCCGGCGGAGGGGAGCGCACAGGCTTACGAAGACCTTCTCAAACGCGTCGTTACCGAAGGCTCCATTCTCTACGCGGATCTTTCCGAAGATGAAGACTTAGGGAAGCTTCTGGATAAAATCAGCGCGCTCCAGACCGGAAGCGTGGTTCAGATCAGCACGAATTGCGCTTTTCTGCCGTGGGAGATTTTATATCCGCGCTCCTACAACATGGAGCGTGACGACGACCCGCCGCAGGAACAGGAGTTGTGGGGCAACCGCTTTCTGATCGAATCATTGCTCATCGGTGAGATCGGAGACATCACCGGCCCCTTTGCCGCACATGAACATAGCGCCCCGTTCGTGAGCCTGAATTTCAATCCGACGATTGATGAAACAGGTGCTTTTGAAGGGAGCGCTTACAAGCCTGTTGCCGACCAGATCAGCGTGGCTCAAAACTCTTACGCCGGCAAGGTCAGCAAACTCGAAATCAACGTCGGCAAAGAGGCGATCAAAAAAATGATCGCGCAGAAGAATTACGCCGCCACCCTGATCTACTTTTACTGTCATGGGCAGAGCGACGGAACTTTTATCGTCACTCAGGACGAGAAGCTCGAAGTGGACAGGAATTTTTATATTGACCCGGCGTTCATCGATAACTCGATCAACTTCTCAAACGGGCCGATCATCTTCCTCAATTCCTGTAGCTCCGGGCAGTACTCTCCGCTCAGCCTGACGAACTTCTTCTCGCGCTTCAAAGAGAAACAGGCGCTGGGTCTGATCGCCACTTCGTTTCCAGTCCCGGCCACCTTCGGCGCGGCCTTCGGAGAGGAATTGATTAAGCGTTATCTGGACGGCATGACCATCGGAGAGGCGCTCTGGCGCCTGCGCCGTGAGTTGCTTCAAGAGAAAAACCCTGTGGGGCTCTTCTATTCTTTGCAGTGTCCGTTCGAAACCAGAGCGCATCATGAAAACTGAGTTCAAATTTCGTGGAGAAATCTTTAGGAAAGGAAGTCCATTATGAGCGACAAACCCGTGACCCTCATTGTCAGCGACCTGCACGTCGGCGGCGGCGCGTCCGACCCGGGCGACGATCACGTCTTCGACAAGTCTCAGTTTCGAGACTTTATACGCCGCCAGTCCGAGACTCCGGAAGGAAAAAGGGGCGACATCGAGCTGGTCATCAACGGCGATTTTCTGGAATTCGCGCAGGTCAATCCTGACGCCTACACCTTAGGCTCGGCAGATTTCTGGTGCTCTGAGGAAGAGTCTCTGCAAAAGCTCCGTCCGATCCTCGCCGGGCACGATGATATGTTCGACGAGATGAAGAGATTTCAGACCGAGCACGGCAACCGCGTCACGCTCGCCGCAGGCAATCACGATATAGACCTCTGGTGGAAAAGAGTGCAGCAGGAGATACAGGCTGCGGCCGGGCCTGTGGAATTTGAGATGGGCAATCTCTGGTACGGGCGTCACGACGGGAAGCTCCAGATCTCACACGGAAATATGTTCGACCCGGCGAATAAATTCAAGCACTGGGAGAATCCAATTCTTGACGGGCCGGAGGAGACCGCGCGGCTGGAGATGTGTCCGGGCACGCTCTTCATGGTCAAGTTCGTCAACTGGATGGAGAAAGATTACCCGTTCGCAGACAATCTCAAGCCGGTCACGGCCCTCCGCAGTATTCTCTGGAAAGAGAGCCGTTTCAGCCTGGTCGCAGCCGCCTGGGTGCTCACCAAGTTCGCGGCGGTCTATCGAAGCGCGGCCCTCGGACTGAAACAGGTGGACGAACTGGTCGGCACACGCATTGTGAAGAGACTCAGGAACAATCAACAGTTCGCCGAAGATGTGGCGGGCCTGTACAGGAAAGTCCGCAATCCTGACGCGACAGCTCAAACAGTGCGGGACGAGCTGCAAACAGAGGATGACGTGCTGCGGTTCCTGTTAGAGCTGATGCCCTGCCTTCCGGCCGAGGAGTGGATGAAGGTCTTCGATATTCCGGGAGCACCCAAGCTCGGAATCGGCGGGGACGCGACCACGCTCTCCGTCTTTCAGAGCGGCTCCATGAATGACAAGCAGGTCTTGCAGAATGAGGCGGCCCGGCTCTTCAAGCAGGCCAATGCTCCGCAGGTCGTCGTCATGGGACACACGCATCAACCGGATCGGATGGAGACCGAGAAGGGCGTCTATTACAATCCCGGATCATGGACGCGCTATATCGAGATCGAGAAGACGGACAATCTGACGCTCGAAGACCTGAAAGACGAGAGCCGCTTTCCCTATCGCCTCAATTACGTGCGCGTTGAAAGACAGACCGATGGCTCGCTCACATCGGAACTCATCACACACGACGCTCAGGAAGGAAAGAAGAAGACAGAGACTTAATCATGGCGCGGGCGAGCGCGCCCGCATCCTTCGCTCCCTCGCGTCATGCACCGGCAGGAGATTGTTCGATGAGCGCCACGGTCGATCAGCAAGCCTACGAACAGATAAATCGGATTCGCCTGGAAGAGCTGCATCGCAGGCTGGTCAAATTATCCGGCCGCATTACGGAGTGGCTGCGTCATCATCATGAGAGCGACCGCGATGATAAAGGCGTCTACATGGGCCGGCACAAAAGCCAGTTGGAGGCGATAGAGTCGGTTCTGAGCGGAGCCATCGAGAAGATACATGAACTGCTCCTGGAGATTGATCCGAGCGCGGATGTCGGAGCAGTTTATGAACAGGGCAGGGAATACGAAGAGGCGCTGATCTGGGTCGAGCGATTGTGGATATTTTTCCGCGAGAAGATAGATCAGCGAGATGACGCCCAACTGAAGGATTTGCTGCGGGCAGCCGATGAAGTTGTCTGGAGTTGTTATCGGCAGGTCTTCATTGCGGCTGCAAAAAAGGGCGTCCAGCAAGGCCCCACTCCGCTCACCTACATCGATGCACAGTATTCGCCCGCCTCAGTCCAGACTGACAAAGGTCTTCCATCGCATCTCAAGTTGCAGGCGGAAATCGATGTGCTGGATCAATACCATGAGGTGTTGCCAATTCCGCTCCTGCGGCTTCCGCCCTGGTGCATCGAAGCGCCGTGGTGGCTGGTCTTTATCGGGCACGAGATCGGCCATCATATCCAGCACGAGCTGGAGCTCGTCGCCTACTTTGCGCAAGGCGTCAAAGCCGCCGCCGCCACCGTCGACGGGGCGGACGCAGAGAGCTGGGGACGGTGGGGCGAAGAGATTTTCGCAGACATCTTTTCCATTATGATGATGGGGCCGTCTGCTGTGTGGGCTATCACAGAGGTTGAATGGAGAACGTACTCGCAGATGAGCGAGCCCAAGACCACCTATCCGCCGGCGCTGGTGCGACTCGCCCTCATGGCGCAGGTCGCAGACCAACTGATGTCTGACGCTCAGGGCGTTCCGGGCACAGACGGCACAGCAGCCTTACGTGGGATCAGACTTGACGCAGAGGCGGCGAAGCTGGAGACGGAGATGAAGGTGGTTCCGGCCGTGATCGCCTTCTCGCTCAAACCGCTGCCCCGTAATCTGGGAACGTTGCAGGAATTGTGTGGCTTCGATGCGGAGATCTTCCGCCGGTCGTACGGGAAGGCGGCGAAGTGGAGCAGGTTTCTGCGCGACGTGGGCACTATGCCGGTCGAACCACGTGTGGAAACGGCACGCCAGTTGACGAGCGGCGCTTTGATCGCGTGGGCCGAGCTCAGCGCCGACCAGACGAAAACCGAAGCGGTGAGAGAAGCCGAGCGGCTTTCACTGGTCGCCAAAACTCAGGAACTACTGATTAGGAATGCTCCGCAAGGAACACGCGCGCCACTCTCTCCGAGCAGGAAGATTGCCGAGCAGGGGCGTCAATTAATCGAAAAATTCCGAGCCGCTCAAAAGCAGCGAAAGAACGATTAGGCCAGATTACTATGCAAGTCAGAATTGATGTGCAGCCGGTCACGGACGGCTGGGAAGTCAGAGTTGTTTACCCGGCCGCCCGGCCGGAGCCCGGCGACGCGGAAAGTGGACAGCCCCTTTCGCACGGCCCGCGCCTGCTCAGACGTCTCGGTTCGGCGCAGGATTGGAATGCCTTCCCACTGCCTCCGCTCGCTGAAGTGGAGCAACTTCCGGCTACAGCCTCATATTACCCGTTGTGCGCCGCGACAGATGCGGGGACGATTGACGATTTTTACAGGAGAATAGTCGAACAGAAAGTGTCGGCCCCGGATCAGATGGAAGCCTTCGGCAGCTACCTTTTCCTGACGCTGCTCGGCGAGGCCGTGTGGGAACAGTTGAAACCCATCGCGGAGACAGGCCAACTGGAACTGGCGCTCACGTGGCGCGAAGATGATCGGGCGATGAATCGCTTGCCCTGGGAGATGATGTTCATTCCGGGCAAGGTTTTTCTGGCCGCCGTGCCGCGCGTCGCCATCACTCGCCGCGTTGCCGGAGTCACACATGATTTAACGGAACTGCCTTCACCGCCTCGCGTGCTCTTTGTCGTCGGCACAGAGTTGACCAGGGATGTCATTCGTCCGGGCGCGGAATATCTGGGTCTCATCCGGACACTGGATAATGAGGGGCTGAGCCTTAAAACACATCTTCTGCTCGACGCGACGACGGATAAGTTGGAAGAGGCCGTCAAGTGGTTTCGCCCGACGGTCGTTCACTTTATCTGCCACGGCTGGGTGAACGACGGTCGCAGCTATATTCAATTGAGGGATAAAGACGATCAAAGTCCTTCGTCTTCTCTGGATGTGTATGGTGACGGGCTGCTGAGGCTCCTGCGTACGAAGCAGGATCTGCCTTTGCCGCCGATTGTCGTGCTCAATGCCTGTTATACGGCGAGCGGGGGAGCGGTCGAGGATTTGGTTCCGACAGGGCAAGTGTCTCTCCCGCTGGCGGTCGAGTTAGTGCGCGGAGATGAGCGGGGCGGGATTCCCATCGTCGTCGCCATGGCCGGGGAAGTCTCAGATCAGGCGTGTCGTCTCTTCACCAGAGGTTTTTACGCATCGCTGTTGGAGGACGGCAACATTATACAGGCCGCCTCAGAGGGGCGTCGCTTCGGCATTCGCCACGGGAGCGACCCGCGAACGACTGTGGATTGGTCGTTGCCTGTGCTCTTTCTCTCAGAGCAGTTGAGCGAGGCGCACTTGTCCTTCCAGCTCGAAGCGAAAGATTCCAAATGGCAGCGCAAAGCATCCGCTTTTGCGACCGGACCTTATCCGGTTTTCTGCGGCCGGCTACCTTTCTTCAACCTGTACGACCTCCTGATGGCGGATGAGGGGATTGACCTCGCGCCCGCGAAACGTGGAGTCGACCTGCAGTTTTTATCCATCTACTCGGAGGCCGTGACGGACAAGGAGGGCAGCCAGCAGTACGGACGCACATGGCTCCTGAAAGAGCTCGCGGCACAGGCCGTGCGCGAAGGGCACGCGCCCTGCCTGATCGTGAACGAGGGGAAAAAGCAGGACTGGGCAGGCTCTATGGAGCACCTGCTCGATATCATCATGCCCAGGGCGTTGGAGACGGCCGCTATTTTTGAAGTGGATTGGGTCTGGGAATATATACCCAAACTGCGACAGGCGAAGAAGGGGAAGCTGTTGCCGAAAGCATTAAAGCTGCCTCAGCGTCTGGTAGACCTGCACTTGAATTTCAATCTGGATCCGCTGCGGCCAGAGCTTCTCGCACAGGCTCTGTGCCTTGATCTGCAACGCCTGTTGGAGAAACTGCGCGCGCTGCGCCCGGAAAAGGAGCGTGACCGAACCAAGTTGCTGCTGCTGATCGACGACGTGCATATGATGGACGAGGGAGCCAAGATTCTTCTTAATGATTTCTTCGGCAACTTCGGCCTGCGCGCCTTTCGTCAGGAGATGCGCGCCGTCTTCACCTACACTCTGGATAAAAGCCAGCAGACGACCGTCGATGTCATCAAAGAATGGTTGGAGCGAACTGCCTGGAGCCAGGCGGTGCCGCTGAAAAAATTCGAGCCGCCGCGAGAAGACCGTCTTGCTTACGCTTACTACCTGCTGAACTGGCGGCACGAAGGCGGCGAGCAGGAGGGCAAGCGCTATCCCCTGACACTGGTCGAAGGTCTGACCAAAGAGTGGGAGGATTACGTCTTCGGCTCCTTCAATGACGAGGTTAAAGGAGTGCCTTCCAAGATGAACATCGAAGCCCGCGCCGTGGTCAGGGCGATCCGGCGTGTGCCCTCCCCGAAGCTGCTGCGCGAGGCCAACGATGAAGATTTCATCGCCTGGATGAAACAAGAGCGAGGTCTTGGGAAATAGAGATGACAGAAGCTCATGTCGCCTCAGTCTCAGTTGAAGAGTATAAAAAGCTCTTCACTGCTGAACTGGAAAAGGAGAGGGCAGAAGAGCAGGCACGCCTCGCGCGCTCTGTCCCGCGTGAGGCGCTGCTCTGGATGGCGCTCGCACCCGGCTGGACTATCCCTCTGGCCGAGCGATGCGGGTTTCCCGCCGGGCGTGGCGGGGTGCGCAAAGTCTTCGAGCAGTTGCAGCACAGCGGCCTCATCGAATCGACCGGTTCGTCGCACGGCGGCAAGCAAAAGGCTGAAACCGCCTACTATTACATGAGCAACAGCGAGCGCGACAACGTGTTGTCGCAGTACACGTCGAGCGAAGCCAGGTTCGCTCCGCTGCACGCGACGCTCCATAAAATTGGCGGCCGGATGCAGCCGGCCCTCGTCAAAATGCGCGACGTGCCCGCACCCTTGCGTCGTTGGGCGCTCCTTGCCGCCAACGCCCGGACGACTCAAGGCATGAGCAGGGTCTTTGATAAAGCCATCGAACAGGCTTTTCGG
>Ga0213876_10000898_pt1 | contig 19843 bp, 19 predicted proteins | sample BarmaccomBMRX_R9_FD_160113 | JGI IMG/M metagenome (GOLD analysis project Ga0213876, IMG submission 160113) | Root-associated microbial communities from Barbacenia macrantha in rupestrian grasslands, the National Park of Serra do Cipo, Brazil - RX_R9 | ecosystem: Host-associated > Plants > Roots... | reverse complement strand
CGAGAAAGACCAGCATGCCGGCAAGGGCCTTCCACTGCCGCCGCCAGGCGAGATAGGGCAGCACGGCGAGCGGAAACACCTTGATCGCGGTCGCCAGCGCAAACAGACCGCCTGCCAGCCACGGCCGTTCGTGCTGCGCCAGCCAGAAGCCGTAGAGCATCATCGCGAGCAGCATCAGGTTCGGCTGCCCGAGATCGAACATGTCGAACACGAACTCGATCGTGACGAGGCCCGAGAGGAAGAACAGCCACGGCCCCGGCGTCTTGCCCGATCCCGTCATCGCGTGGGACAGCAGCGCGGTGATCCACCAGGCGGCAGCATTCAAGAATGACAGGCACAGATAGAGCGGGATCTTGCCGAACCAGGCGGGGATGGCGAGCAGCACCGCCGGCAGCGGCGGATAGATGAAATCGAAATAGGCGCGAGGGTCGCTCGGGTAGAGCTTCTTGCCCTGCAGCACCTGCTGCCCGGCCGAGAACCAGAGCGGATAGTCCTTGGTTTTTCCGTTGCCCCAGATTTCAGGGACGAGGACATCGGCCGTGAGCACGATGCAGCAGATCAGGAAGAGAATATCGACCGGCGCGCGCAGCGACGGCCACCTGAAAGGGCTCGATTTGACTGGCATCACTGGCGATCAAGCAACAAGAGACAAAGAAGGGACGTTCATCGCCGCAGCAATCCGCCGAGCGCGCCGCGCACCAGCGCGCGGCCGATCGAACCGCCGATCGAGCCGCCGACCGACTTGCCGAGGTCGGCGGCCATGCCGCCGACCACTTTGTCGGTTACCGAGCGCGTCACGTTGCGCGCGATCAGCTGACCGGTCGACAGCCGGCCGCGCTTGACATTGGTGCCGAAAATCGTCGCGGCGATGTGACCGATCTCACCAACGATCCCGCCGCTTGACTCGCCTTCCGCCGCCGTCCGGGCGAGACGTTTTTGCAAGATCTCGTAGGCGGATTCCGCGTCAATCGCGGTGTCGTATTTGCCCTTGAAGGGGCTCGCATCCATGATCGCCTTGCGTTCCTCCGCCGTGACCGGCCCGATCCGCGCCGATGGCGGTCGCACCACGATGCGCTCGACGACAGCCGGCGTGCCGTTGCCTTCGAGGAACGACACCAGGGCTTCACCCTTGCCGAGTTCGGTGATGACAGCGGCCGTGTCGAGTTTTGGGTTGGGGCGGAACGTCTGTGCCGCCGCGGCGACCGCCTTCTGGTCGCGCGGCGTGAAAGCGCGCAGCGCGTGCTGCACGCGATTGCCGAGCTGCCCGAGCACGCGGTCGGGCACGTCGATCGGATTCTGCGTCACGAAATAAACCCCGACGCCCTTGGAGCGGATCAGCCGGACCACCTGCTCGATCTTGTCCATCAGCGCCTTCGGCGCATCGGTGAACAAGAGATGGGCCTCGTCGAAGAAAAACACCAGTTTTGGTTTTGGCAGGTCGCCGACCTCGGGCAGTTCCTCGAACAGCTCCGACAGCATCCATAACAGAAAAGTCGCATAGAGCCGCGGGCTCTGCATCAGTCTGTCGGCGACGAGGATGTTGATCACGCCGCGCCCGTCGCGATCGGTCCGCATGAAATCCTTCAGCGACAGCGCCGGCTCGCCGAAAAATCTGGTGCCACCCTGGTTCTCCAACACCAGGAGCTGCCGCTGAATGGTTCCTACTGTTGCACGGGTGACATTGCCGAATGCCTGCGCCGCCTTGCGGATCGGCGCCAGCGGATCCTCATCGCCCTCAGCCCGCTTGCCCGCATCGGGAACGATGGCGTCGAGCAGCGCCCGCAGGTCCTTCATGTCGATCAGGGCAAGCCCGTTGTCGTCGGCAACCCGAAACGCGACGTTGAGGACTCCCTCCTGCACATCGTTGAGGTCGAGCATGCGCGACAGCAGCAAGGGCCCCATCTCCGTTATGGTGGCCCGCACCGGGTGGCCCTGCTCGCCGAAAACGTCCCAAAATACCGTCGAAAACTGGTCGGGCTGGAAGGTCAGCCCCAAATCAACCGCCCGTTTGACAATAAAGTCCTTCGCCTCGCCGGGCTCGGAAATGCCGGACAGGTCTCCCTTGATGTCGGCGGCGAAAACCGGAACGCCTGCGCGCGCAAATCCTTCGGCCATGACCTGGAGCGACACGGTCTTGCCGGTTCCGGTGGCCCCGGTGACCAGCCCGTGGCGATTGCCATAAGCCAACGTCAGCCATGCCGGCTGCTCGCCCTTGCCGACGAGGATCTTCTCTGGCGTGTCGTCTTTCACATTGTCGGATGTCACCATCGCCGTCCGTTCCAGAAGCCAAATCGGCCGCGATCATACTGCATGTTGCAGAGCGATTGATACCGTCCGAAGCCCCTTTCGCAAAGGTCGATGTCGAACCCGGGGTCGAACAGACCGACAGTCGACACCACCCAGAAGCGCAGCAAATTGCAGCGCGCATCGATCGGATGGCGCGAATCGCGCCCCTGCTCTTGCACGCATGCAACACTCAACACATGATCGCAGCCAAATCGCCTCTGCGAAGTTGTCATCGCTTGTAATTCGCCAGTCACCGGCCCAAGATAAATTTGCAAAGCTAAGACGGCCGGCGGGGCTGCCGGTTAAAGGCGGGGCGACATGGAAGATGGTCTTGATCCGCCGGCAGATCAGCCGGCGTTGATGATTTTGTCACCTGAGTTCGAGCGTTGGTTGGCGGGATTTCGGGAGCTCTAGCCACGATTGCCGTCTGAGGCAGGAACTCAAGGTCCGTTTTCGGCCCGATGCGGCCGAGCCGGTCCGGTGATGCTATCGGCAAATCCAGGCGTTGCGCATGAACTTTGCGGGTTCGGGTGCGACACGATCGGAGCGTATCTGATGGGCGAGATCATTTCGCGGACCCGTGGCTTCGGCCAACTCGCCTAGCGCACGTTCTGATTGCCTGCAGCACCTTTCTGATACTGAGATCATGGCATATTCCATCATTGAGCTCGAGGGCATGACCGCCTTCGCCGCGTCGAAACTCAAATCACTTGGCATTCGCACGACCGATGCGCTGCTCGAAGCAGCCCGCACGGTGAAGGGACGCAAGGCGCTGGCCGGCAAGACCGGAATCAGCGAGCAGCAGCTCCTGGAATGGGCCAATGTGTCGGATTACATGCGCATACCCGGCATGGGCAAGGCCAAGGTCGGGCTGGTGCGGGCCGCCGGCGTTGCCACGGTGCGCGAGCTGGCCCTTCGCAATCCGGCGCGGTTGGCGCAGAACATGAAGGAAGTGAACACCAAGCGCAAGCTCGTGCGCGTATTGCCATCCGAAAAATCCGTCGAGCAACTGATCGCACAGGCGCGCAAGCTGCAGCCCAAAATCACCTACTGAACCGGCCTTCGCTGGACCGATGGCTTGACAGCCGTGCGCGGACCGCGCAAAGCGACCGCATGGTCGCACCTATCTCGATAGCCGAGCCAGCGGCAGCGGCGGCACTGCACCCGGTCCTGCAAACGCTGCTGTCGCGGCCCTATCCGGCGATCATGGGCGTGCTCAACGTGACGCCGGACTCGTTTTCCGACGGCGGAATGTTTTTCGCGCCCGATCGCGCGCTGGCGCAGGCACGGCGGATGGTCGCCGAGGGCGCCGACATCATCGACCTCGGCGCGGAATCGACCCGGCCGTATGGCGCACAGCCGATCTCCGCCGAGCAGGAAATCGAGCGCCTGCAAGGCGTGCTGGCCGATCTGGTTTTTCTCGGCGTTCCCATCTCGATCGACAGCATGAAGGCTGCGGTCGCACACTTCGCGCTGCAATGCGGCGTTGCCGTTGTCAACGACGTCTGGGGCCTGCAGCGCGACGAGGCGATGGCCGAACTCGTCGCAGCGCACCGCGCAGCCGTCATCGTCATGCATAATCGCGAACACGTCGACCCCGAACTCGACATCATGAGCGACGTTGCGGCCTTCTTCTCCCGCTCGCTCGAGATCGCGGCGAAAGCCGGCATTCCGGAAGGCCATATCGTGCTCGATCCCGGCATCGGCTTCGGCAAGACGCAGGAGCAGAGCATGACCGTGCTCGCGCGGCTCGACGAGCTCGGCACATTTGGACGTCCGATCCTGATCGGCGCCTCGCGTAAGCGCTTCATCAGCTCGGTTGTCCCGTCCGAGCCCATGGAGCGGCTTGGCGGCTCGATCGCGGCGCATGTGATCGCCACGCAGCGCGGCGCGCGGATCATTCGGACCCATGACGTCGTGGAAACCGCACAGGCGCTACGGGTCGCCAATGCGATCGAAGACAAGCGATGACGGACGCGATCTTCATCAAGGGCCTCGTGATCCATGCCCGCCATGGCGTGATGGAGCATGAGACCGAGGTCGGGCAGCGCTTTGTGATCGATCTCGAATTATATGCGGACCTGCAGGAATCCTCGCGCAGCGACAAGCTGGCCGATACCGTGTCCTATTCCAATGTCGTCGCCACAGCGACGGAGGCGTTCAAGGACACCAATTACCGGCTGCTCGAACGCGCCGCCGGCGCTGTCGCCGATGCCGTGCTCTCCGTGTTTCCGCGCATCCGCGCGGTCAAGGTCACCGTGCACAAGCCGCACGCGCCGATTGCCGCGATCTTCGACGACGTCGGCGTGGTGCTGACCCGCTCGCGGCATGGCTAGTGTCCCGGTTCCGACGTTCGTTTCACGTTGCGGCGAATTCGTTTACGAACGTCAGAACCAAGGGACACTAGCCAATTCAAGATTCGCGTGTGGCTTGTGTCTGACATTCGCTCACCGAGCTCGCAGAAATAGCCAAGCGAATATCAGACACGTCACACTGGTTATCTCCGGCTTCACGTTCGCATGCGATTGCGGCGGGCACTTTTGCAAATGTTAAAGTCGGACGACCACTCGCAACTATTCCTGTGCATAGGCTTGGATTTGGTGGATGAGGGGATTAGCGTCAGGTGGATAGCGAACGTCAAATCCGCTCCACGAGCGCGCTGATCGCGCTGGGCGGCAACGTCGGCGACGTCCGCGCGACGTTCCAGGCGGCCATCGCAGACATTTGCAGACTTGCGCAGGCGAGCTTGCAAGCGCGATCGCCGGACTACGCAACACCGCCCTGGGGCGATACCGACCAGCCGCGCTTCATCAACGCCTGCATCGAAATAGAGACCGGCCGCGATCCCCGCGCACTCCTCGCGGTGCTGCACGCGGTCGAGGCCAAGCATGGCCGCGATCGGGCGCGCGAGACCCGCTGGGGCCCGCGCAGTCTCGACCTCGACCTCATCGCCTATGACGAAATCTCGTTCGCGGAACCGGGCCTCACGCTGCCGCATCCGCGCCTGTTCGAGCGCGCCTTTGTCCTGGTCCCGCTCGCCGATATCGCAGCCAACCGGGTCATTGCCGGACGACGCGTGCGGGAGGTGCTTGCGGACCTCTCGACGGACGGGATCGTGCGGCTGCCGGACTAAGCGGCCAAGGCGGAGCAAACAACCGTTTGGCTTGGCCGCCGCACCATGGCAATTTCGGCAGCAAGGGACCGCCGGGAGTACGCCGCCGCATGACATCCGAGACCGACGACCTGCCGCTCGCGGCCGATTTTGCGGGCGCAACCTCCGCTGACTGGCGCAGGCTGGTCGACGGCGTGCTGAAAGGCGCACCGTTCGAGAAGCTTGTCAGCAAGACATATGATGGCCTTTCGATCGAGCCGATCTACCCGCGCGCGAAGGTCGCGAGCCCCGTTCCGGGCCGCGCCGCCGCATCGCCGTGGCAGATCATGCAGCGAATGGATCATCCCGATCCCGCGAAGGCGAATGCCCAGGCGCTGCACGATCTCGAGAACGGCGCAACCGGGCTCGACATCGAATTCGCAAGAGGCTGGCACTCGCGCGGCTTCGGCCTCATCGACGGCTCCGCCGAGACGTTGAAGCGCGCGTTCGAAGGCGTCGCATTCGATGCCGGGATTTCGATCGCACTCAACCCGGCGTCGTGGCACGGGGACAATGCGGGCGTCAATCTGGCTGGGCTGATCGCGGAGAGCGGTATCGATCCCGGCCGCCTTGACCTGCGATTCAACTACCAGCCGCTGTCGATCCTGGCCGCCTCCGGCACCGGCGGAAACGCCTGGCCCGATATTGGCCCGGAGTTTGCCAAGACCATTCGCGAGCTGATGGGCCGCGGCTTCCAGGGACCGTTCGTGCTCGCCGACGGCTGCGTGGTGCATGATGGCGGCGGCTCCGAGGCTCAGGAACTGGCGTTCACGCTCGCCTCTGCCGTTGCTTATATGCGGGCGCTTGAATCGGACGACTTCGACCTTGATGCCGCGCGCGGGGCAATTTCGTTCCGCCTCGCCGCCGACGCTGATCAGTTCCTGACCATCGCAAAATTCCGCGCGCTGCGGCTGTTGTGGGCACGCGTCGAAGTGGCGTGCGGGCTTGCGCCAAAACCGGCCTTCATCGCCGCGGAGACGGCATGGCGCATGCTGACCCGGCACGACCCCTACGTGAACATGCTGCGCGCAACCATCGCAACGTTCTCGGCAGGGCTCGGCGGCGCCAACGCCATCACCGTGCTGCCGCACACCCTGGCGCTCGGGCTGCCGGATGCTTTTGCGCGGCGGGTCGCGCGCAATACGCAGCTCATCCTCCTGGAGGAATCCAATCTCGCCAAGGTCGCCGATCCCGCCGCGGGCTCCGGCGGTATTGAGGCGCTGACGCAGGAACTTTGCACCACGGCGTGGGCGCTGTTCCAGGAGATCGAAAAAGCCGGCGGCATTCTCGCCGCGCTCGAGCAGGGTTTGATCCAGGACAAGGTCCGGGCAACCCGCCGCGCGCGCGAAGCCAATATCGACAAGCGCAGAGATCTGCTGATCGGCGCCAGCGAATTTCCGAACCTGCAGGAGGCCAGCGTCGCGGTCGAAGACCACCCAGGTTTCGCATCCAGGCGCCACCCCGACGCGCTCCATGCGATGCGGATGACGGAGCCCTACGAAAACCTGCGTTATCTGTCGGACGGAATCGCACACACCCGAGGCAAGCGGCCGAGCGTCTTCCTCGCCAATCTCGGCACGGCGGCCGACTTCACCGCGCGCGCGACCTTTGCGCGAAGTTTCTTCGAGGCGGGCGGCATCGCGGCGATCGACAGCGAGGGTTTTTCCGAGCCGACCGCGCTTGCGGCTGCGTACAAGGCATCCGGTGCCGATCTGATCTGCCTGTGCTCCTCAGACAAGGTCTATGCGCAAATGGCCGCCGAAGCCGCCGCGGCCCTGCAATCTGCCGGCGCCAGACATATCTATCTGGCAGGGCGGCCCGGCGAGCAGGAGGCCGCGCTGCGCGGCGCAGGCATTGGCGAGTTCATCTTCGCGGGCGCTGATGCGCCAAAACTCCTGCGGGAGGCCTATCGGCAGATGGAACGCACATGACGGATGAAACGAAACCCCTGCTCACCGGCGGCTGTCAGTGCGGCGCGGTACGATTTGCGCTCAAAACCGCTCCTGCCAAGGTAAGCATCTGCCATTGCCGGATGTGCCAAAAGGCCGCAGGCGCCCCGTTTGCCTCCTTTGCCGACATCGAGCGCGGCGATCTGGTCTGGACCAAGGGAAAGCCGACCTTCTTCCGCTCCTCCACCATCGCGGAGCGCGGCTTTTGCGCGGCCTGCGGCACGCCGCTGAGTTTTGGCCGCATCGACGGGCCGCGGATCGAGATCATGACCGGTGCCTTCGACCGGCCCGACCGGGTGATCCCGACGCGCCAGTTCGGCACCGAATCCCGGCTCGGCTGGGTGGTCGGGATCGCCAATCTGCCGAGCCAGACCACGCAGCAGAACTACGGAGCGGAGAAGATGGCGACCATCGTCAGCTACCAGCATCCCGACCATGATTAGTAAGGGGGATGACTGATCACGGGCTCCGTTCATGCTAGAGTTGGATCATGCTTCGGATTGTTTGGATTGTTATCACTTGGTTGCTGGATGAGCCATCTGGCGGTTAGCAGGAGCTATGACCGACAAACGCTTTGATGGCCCAGTCTACAAAAACAACGTTCAGAGATTGATCGACCGAAATCGCCAATTCCAGGACGCCAAGGAATGACGCGCATACCTAACTTCGCCGAGGTCCCCTTCGCGCCCGCCGCGCCGCCGCAGCCGGAAGGCCATGCCGAGCCGTGGCTGACGCCGGAGGGCATTTTGGTGAAGCCGGCCTATGGCGAGACCGACCTTGCAAATGTCGACTTCCTCGACACCTGGCCGGGGATTGCGCCCTATCTACGCGGCCCTTACCCGACCATGTATGTCAATCAGCCCTGGACAATCAGGCAATATGCCGGGTTCTCCACCGCGGAGGATTCCAATGCCTTTTACCGGCGCAACCTGGCGGCCGGGCAGAAGGGCCTCTCGGTCGCCTTCGATCTCGCCACCCATCGCGGCTATGACAGCGATCATCCGCGGGTCGCCGGCGATGTCGGCATGGCCGGTGTTGCCATCGATTCCATCTACGACATGCGAACCTTGTTTGCCGGCATCCCGCTCGACCAGATGAGCGTGTCGATGACCATGAACGGCGCGGTGCTGCCCGTACTGGCGCTGTTCGTCGTCGCCGCCGAGGAACAGGGCGTGCCGCCGGAAAAGCTCGCGGGCACCATTCAGAATGACATTCTGAAAGAGTTCATGGTGCGCAACACCTATATCTATCCGCCGTCGCCGTCGATGCGGATCATCTCGGACATCTTTGCCTACACTTCGCAGAAGATGCCAAAATTCAACTCGATCTCGATCTCCGGCTATCACATGCAGGAGGCCGGCGCGACGCAGGACCTCGAACTCGCCTACACGCTCGCCGACGGCGTCGAATATCTTCGCGCAGGACTGGCTGCAGGGCTCGACGTCGACCGCTTTGCGCCCAGGCTGTCGTTCTTCTGGGCCATCGGCATGAACTTCTTCATGGAAGTCGCGAAAATGCGCGCGGCGCGGCTGCTCTGGGCCAAGCTCATGAAGCCTTTTGGCCCAAAAGACCCGCGCTCGCTGTCGCTCAGGACGCACTGTCAAACCTCGGGCTGGTCGCTGACCGCGCAGGACGTCTTCAACAACGTGATGCGCACCACGATCGAGGCGATGGCGGCAACGCAGGGCCATACCCAGTCGCTGCACACCAATGCGCTCGACGAGGCGCTTGCGCTGCCGACCGATTTCTCCGCTCGCATCGCGCGCAACACGCAACTGTTTTTGCAGCAGGAAAGCGGCACCAATCGCATCATCGATCCCTGGGGCGGCTCGTTTTATGTCGAGCGCCTGACGCGCGATCTCGCGGCGAAAGCCTGGGGTCATATCCAGGAGATCGAGGACCTCGGCGGCATGGCGCGGGCGATCGAGCAAGGCCTGCCAAAGCTGCGCATCGAGGAAGCGTCCGCCAAGACGCAGGCGCGCATCGATGCCGGACAGCAGGCCGTCATCGGCGTCAACAAATACAGGCCGGTCGATGAGGCGCCGATCGAGATTCTCAAGGTCGACAACAGCAATGTGCGGCGGCTGCAGATCGACAAACTCGCGCGCTTGAAGAAGGAGCGGAACCAGGACGACGTGACGCAGGCGCTCGCCGCGCTGACGCGCTCGGCTTCGGAAGGCAACGGCAATTTGCTCGCGCTCGCCATCGATGCCGCGCGGGCCAAAGCGACCGTCGGCGAAATCTCCGACGCGCTGGAAAAAGTGTTCGGCCGACATCGCGCCGAGATCAAGTCGATCACCGGCGTTTACAAGCGGGAGGCCTCACACATGTCGGTCGAGAAACTCAAAACCCTGATCGACGCCTTCGAGGAGGCCGAGGGACGCCGGCCGCGGATTCTCGTGGCCAAGATCGGACAGGATGGGCACGACCGCGGCCAGAAGGTGATCGCCTCCGCTTTCGCGGATCTCGGCTTCGACGTCGATATCGGGCCGCTGTTTGCAACCTCCGAAGAAGCGGCACGCCAAGCGGTCGAGAACGACGTGCATATTCTGGGCGTCTCTTCGCTCGCGGCCGCGCATCTGACCGCCGTGCCGGAGCTGAAAGCCGCACTGAAACAACAAGGGCGCGAAGACATCATGATCATCGTTGGCGGCGTGGTGCCGCCGCAGGACTATAATGCCCTCTATGCGGCCGGCGCCGAGGCGATCTTTCCGCCGGGCACCGTGATTGCGGATGCCGCCGAGGAACTGATCCGTAAGCTCAATGCAAGGCTCGGCCACAGTCAGCCGGCGGAGTAGCTGCGTGTGACGGGCTAATATGCTAGTCTCGCTCCATGACAGATATTGCCGAGGTCCCTCTTGACGTCGTGATCGCGAAGCTGCGCGAGATTGCACCTGCAATCAAGGCGCTCGGCGTTACGCGGCTTGCCATCTTTGGATCCAGGGCGAGAGGCGATGCGAGGGCTGACAGCGACCTCGATATTCTCGTCGATAGGACGACGCGCGGCGAAAGGCCATCATTCGATCTCTTCAAGGTGCAGCATCTGATCGAAGACGCCACTGAAATTCCGACCCAGGTCACGGTTCGAGACCTACTGAAGCCGCGCGTGGCTGAGCGTATCGCGGATGACGTGATAGAGGTTTTTTGAATGCCGCCGTCCGTCGAGGATCGCCTGAGGGACATTCTGGGAGCCATCGGCGAGATCGATCGAATGCTTGAGGGCGTGGGGCTTGAGCGGTTCAAAGTCGATACGATGCGACGCATGGCGACAGAGCGCCACCTCGAAATCATATGCGAGGCCGCGCGCAGGCTGCCTGATGAAGTGAAGCAAGGCGCGCCAGCGATCGATTGGCGAAGAATGAACGATTTTGCCAATCTGTTGCGCCACGCTTACCACGCGACGAATGTCGATATTGTCTGGGGCATCGTTCAGGATCACCTGCCGCGGCTGAAAGCGTTCGCTGAGCTCCGGATGCGAGCTATCGAAGGGTAGTCACAGCGTCATCAGGGAGGTTCTCAAGCCCTCTCTCTCGCCCGAGCGCCTGCGGATTTCTGGCGGAGCCCGTCCGAAGGCCGACGAAACGATCGACGCGGAGAGTAGCCCGCAGGACGGCTGTCGCACGCACCTTTTGTGCCGACTGACCGGTGCAAATCGAACCGATCAGTCTCGCCTCAGCCGCCCTTCGCGTTGTAAAGCAGGGCATGAGCAAGCCCGCCCTCGATATCAAGGCACTCGCCCGCGACATCCGCGCGGGCCACCGTGCGGCTTTGGCGCGCGCGATCACGCTGATCGAGAGCCGCAGGGCCGACCATCAGGCCGCGGCCCGGGAGCTGGTGCAGGCGCTGTTGCCGCAGACCGGCAAGGCCGTCCGGGTCGGCATCACCGGCTCGCCGGGGGTCGGCAAGTCTACCACCATCGATACGCTTGGCATGCACCTGATCGCGGGCGGCCATAAGGTCGCGGTGCTGGCGGTCGATCCCTCCTCGGCGCGCACCGGCGGCTCGATCCTCGGCGACAAGACGCGGATGGCGCGGCTCTCGGCATCCGAGCAGGCGTATATCCGGCCCTCGCCTACGTCCGGCACGCTCGGCGGGGTCGCGGCCAAGACACGCGAGGCGATGCTGCTCTGCGAGGCCGCTGGTTTCGACGTCGTGCTAGTGGAGACCGTCGGCATCGGACAGTCGGAGACCGCGGTGTGCGACATGACCGACTTCTTCCTGGCGTTGATGCTGCCCGGCGCCGGCGACGAGCTGCAGGGCATCAAGAAGGGTCTCGTCGAGCTCGCCGACATGATCGCGATCAACAAGGCCGATGGCGACAACGTCAAGCGCGCCAACATCGCCGCCGCCGATTATCGCGGCGCGCTGCATATCCTGTCGCCTCGCTCAAGACACTGGCAACCGCCGGTCGTGACCTATTCGGCGCTGACCGGCGCCGGCATCGCGGAGCTCTGGCAGACCGTGCTCGATCATCGTGCCGCGATGACCGCATCGGGCGAGTTCGCCAGCCGGCGGCGCGAGCAGCAGGTGAAATGGATGTGGTCGATGCTGGAAAGCCGCATGATGGCGCGGTTGCGCAGCGACGCCGCGATCCGCGCCAAGGCGAAGAAGATCGAAAGCGAGGTCGCCGAGGGCCGCATCGCGCCGGCGCTGGCGGCCGAGACGATCGCGGAGATGCTGCAATGAACCGAAAACTTCGCGTCCTGATCACCGGCTTCGGCCCGTTTCCCGGCGCGCCGCATAACCCGACCATGCCGCTGGTGAAACGGCTGGTTCAGCTGCGGCGGCCCGCCTTCGACGACGTCGAACTCACAAGTCACATCTTTCACGTCACCTATCGCACCGTCGATCGCGAACTGCCCGAGCTGATCGCCCGGGTCCGGCCGCACGTGCTCTTGATGTTCGGGCTTGCGAGCCGCACGGACTATCTCCGCATCGAGTCCCGCGCCCGCAACGCCATCACAACGACCTTTCCGGACGCCGATCGGAGCGTTGCCATCAAAGGCGCGATCGTCCCGGGCGCGGCTGCGCAAATCTTCGGCCCGCACACCGCAAAGCTGGTGCGCGCCGCGCGTCGCACGGGGATCGACGCGCGGACCTCGCGCGATGCCGGAAGCTATCTCTGCAATTACTTGAGCTGGCGCGCGATCGAAGCCGTGAACGAGACAGCCGGGCCGCGCTTCGCACAGTTCGTGCATGTTCCCCCACTGCCGCGTGATGACACCGCGCAGCGCAAAGGCACTCCGCGCATCACGCTGGAGGAGCTGGTCGATGCCGGCGAGGCGATGCTGATGGAGCTGGTCCGGCTCGCGCGGCAGGACATGCATCGCGATTTGACTGGCGGCCAACCACGAAGAGAGGTCTCATGAAGAAGATCGATATCCAGAATGCACCCATTTCCGCGGGCAGCAATTATCCCGAACCGTTCGCGATACCCTGCCTCGACAAGGTTCGATACCGGCTTGCGATCGCTGCCGGACTGAAAAAGCTCGGCGTGAATCTGCTCGAACTCAATCCCGGGGCGTGGTCCAGCCAAAGGCATTGGCACACGCATACAGAAGAGTTCATTTACGTCATCGAAGGCGAGGTCGTGCTTGTGACGCAAGGGAGCGAGGAAGTTCTGCGCGCCGGAGATTGCGCCGGCTTTCCCGAAGGTGAGGCCAACGGCCATCACCTGCAGAACAGAACCAAGTGCGAGCCTTGGTCCTTGAAATCGGCTCGGCGCGGCTCGCAGATGACGAGACCCACTACCCGGACATCGACCTGCATGCGACCGCGACCGGATACTCCCACAAGAGCGGCACGCCATACTGAGGCCGGTTGCGGGTAAAGATTTAACCCTACCCGCAACAATCGGCGCCGCGATGCGGTGCCTTCACCATGGCGGTGAGCGATTTTTCGGTAAATTCAAGGCGTATCCGTGCATGCGAGGATGACGCCACCATGGAGCTCAATCGCCGCCATCTGATGGGGGCCTCGGCAGCCGGCATGGCCGGCACGCTGGCGGCAATCCCGACATCAGCGCATGCAGCCCCCCTCGCCTCCGCGCTCGGCCGCGACGCGACCCGATATGGCGTGCGGCCCGGCAGTCCCGACGATCAGACGCGCGCGCTGCAGCGCGCGATCGATGAGGCCGCGCGCGCACGCGTACCGCTGGCACTTCCGGCGGGCGTCTATCGCACGGCAGCGCTGCATCTGCCCGACGGCGCGCAGCTGATCGGCGTTCGCGGCGCGACAAAACTTCTGTTCAATGGCGGCGCCTCGCTGCTCTCTGCCGAGGGCGCAAGCAACATTGCGCTTTGCAACATCACGCTCGATGGCGGCGGCATTTCGCTGCCGGCCCGGCGCGGCCTGGTCCATTGGCTCTCCACGCGCGACATCCGCATCACGGATTGTGAGATCACGAATAGCGGCGGCAGCGCAGTCTGGCTCGAGCAGGTTTCGGGTGACATCAGCGGCAACATCATCAGCAACACGGCGGTTACCGCGGTCGTGTCGTTCGACGCGCAAGGCCTGATCGTGTCGCGCAACACCATCACCTCGACCAATGTCAACGGCATCGAGATCCTGCGCACCGCGATCGGCGACGACGGCACGCTGGTGCTCGACAACCGCATCGAGGACATCAAGGCGGGCCCGGGCGGCTCGGGGCAGTATGGCAACGCCATCAACGCGTTTCGCGCCGGCAACGTCATCATCAGGGGCAACCGGATCAGAAACTGCGATTATTCCGCCGTGCGCGGCAACTCGGCCTCGAATATCCAGATCGTCGGCAACAGCATCAGCGACGTTCGCGAGGTTGCGCTCTATTCGGAGTTCTCGTTCGAAGGCGCTGTGATCGCCGGCAATACGGTCGACGGCGCGGCGCTCGGCGTCGCCGTCTGCAACTTCAATGAAGGTGGCCGTCTTGCGGTCGTGCAAGGCAACATCATCCGCAATCTGCTGGCCAAGCGGCCGATCGGGACCGCGCCGGATGACGATGCTGGCATCGGCATCTATGTCGAGGCGGACACGTCCGTCACCGGCAATGTGATCGAGAATGCGCCCTCGTTCGGCATCATCGCCGGCTGGGGCAAATATCTGCGCGACGTCGCGATCACCGGCAACGTCATCCGCAACACCTCTGCCGGCATCGGCATCTCGGTCGTGCCGGGGGCCGGCTCCGCGCTCGTCAACAATAACATGATTTCGCAAACCCCGCGCGGCGCGGTGGTCGGGCTCGATCATGACAATGCGATCACCACGGATCTGTCGGTTGAGGGCGCCGAGCGCTATGGGCAGGTCATCGTCGGCGGCAATGCGGTGCGGCGCTGAGAGCGCGGCTACAGCATGTTGCGGAGCAGCGCGAAACGCGCTTCGGTCGCGTTTGATGGAGTCGCCTGAGTCGTCGCCTTCTCGTCCACTGCTGGCGGCGTCGGCGTCGACGCCGGCAGCATCTCATCCGACGCGGCCTCGCTCGCTGCGCCGGCCAGGTCGACGACGGCGTTCGCCTGCACGATGATCGGCGCTGCCTGCGCCATCGCGGCACCATTCGGCTTTGCAGCCTGCACCCTCGCCGCGCCATTCGGCTTTGTGGTCTCGATCGCCTGCGGCATCGACAGATCGCGCCACAGCGCGACCGCCGCCTTGGCCTCCTGGATATTTTCCAAAAACGCGCGCTCGCTGTAATAGCGCCGCCAGCGGCCGCTTTCGAACAATTCGGTGAGATGCTCCAGCCGTCGCTCGGCGAGCAGGCGCCAGCGTGGGCCAAGATCAAGTCCAAGGTCGCGGCCATCCGCCACGCCGTTGCGATGTGTCATGAACCAGCCTGCAAAAGAAAGACGGACGCAGACCCAACCGGGACGACTCAACGCGACGTGACAGCATGATTTTGTGGAGAACTTTTGACCTGTCCAGCAACCACAGCGCGATCACGTCATCGCCCGTACTTTAGCGGTGGTGCTCGCGTCGCCTTTTTGTTGGCCAGATGCGAAGGCGAAATGTTCGTTTGGCCAAGGCCGAGGCCAAAATAAAAGACCCGTCCGGGGGGACAACCGGACGGGTCGAGCCATATGGGCGCTTGGGGTGGATGGGCGCTCGCGCCGGATATAGCCTGGTGGGGAGGGGTTTCCGCTCCCACACACATCTGTCGTCTTGGCCCTGTCCTTCGTTCAAACCGGCCGCCGATTTTTTTAACCGTGTCGAGCGGGTGTTTGCACCCTGGCGCTACTGTGACGCCGGCTTGTGAGCCTCGCCGGAGCCCGGCTGTTCGGATGTAGCGGCGGCGAGCGGTGGATCATCAGGGCGACTGACGAGCATTTCCCGAGTTTCTCCGGCGTTTTCGCCGTCCGGCTTGGCTGATACCGCCGCTACCGGCTGCGATGGCGCCGCCGTGGCGGCCTGAACCGCGGCATAGGCATCGGCCTCACCGGCGCCGAACATGTCATCACGTCCTGGTGAACCGAGGTCGCGCGCGGTCCTCATGAGGATGGCGCGCACCTCCTCCGGCTTTGCATTGGGATGGCGCTCGAGCATGAGTGCGGCCAGCGCGCTGACATAAGCAGCGGCAAACGAGGTCCCCGATGTCATCTGGTATTTGCCCGCGGGGGCCGGCAGGAAGATGTCGGTCCCGGGCGCCGCAACGCAGACATAGAAGCCGCGGTTCGATGCCGCCAAAAGTTCGTCCTGCGCGTTCGTCGCGCTGACCGCGATGACATTGGGGTTGGCCGCGGGGTAGAGCGGCGGCGATTTCGCGCCGGCGTTTCCCGCCGCGGCGACCAGAACGATGCTCCTGCCCGCAAGCGCCGCGATGGCGCGTTCAATCAGCGTGTCCTTGGGGCCGGCAAAACTCATATTGACGATCTGCGCCTTGTGGGTGGCGGCGTAATCGAGCGCCTTCAGCAGCACGAAGGAGCTGCTTTGGGCTGAGCCGGACGAAATACCGAAGGCGCGGATTGCGAGGATCTGCGCCTTCGGCGCGCCGCCCATCAGCCGCGCATGCGACACGATCGCGCCGGCAATTCCGGTGCCGTGGACATGGGGCCCTTCCTTCGACCCGAGCGCGTCGAACTGCTCCGCGATCGAGCCGGCGAGTTCGGGATGCGCGCCGTCGATTGCGGAATCGATGACCGCGATCCTGACCTCAACGCCATGCGCCAAAGTGTGCGCCTCCGGCAGCCGTAGCTTGGCGAGTGCATATTGCGCCGGATCGCCTTCGTTCAATGCGCCCTGCTGCTCCTGCAGCAGATAGCGGAAGTTCGGCTGCACCGAGCGGACGCTGGCTTCAGTGGCAAGCTCGCGGCTGACCCCGTCGAGCGGCCGCCGGTCGGTGATCCGGAACAGGCCGATGGTTGCGTCGAGCAGCGGAAAACCCTGCGAGCTGACACGGGCGAGGCCATGGCGCCGTGCCAACGCGTCGGCCTGTGCCTCCGTCAGCGCGCCATCGATCTCGGCCACCAGTTCTCCAGGGATCGTGCGCAGATTGCCCGCGGTCTTGGTCGCGTTGCGGCGATGGCCGCTGGTCCTCCCCTTGCGGGTTCCCGCACCGGACGTGCCCCCATCGGTGACATCAGCGCCATCCAGGCACTCACCGTCAGCGCCGCGCTCGGCGGCCGCGCAGGCCGGATAGAGATTGGGCTGATAATGCGCATAGGGAAGCGTCGGTACGACTGCCATCCGCGCGGTCAGGTTCGGGGTCCTGACCACCGGGGGCGTCGGCGTCCTGATGACCGTCGGCGTCCTGACGACATTGACGCCGTGGTCCGAGATACGGGGACCGGCCGGCACGCCCCTCGGGGCGATGGTCGGAAGCCGGGAGACATTGATGCTTGGTGAGCGCATGAACCCTTGCGCGTGGGCCGCAGACACGGCGAAGGCCAGCGGCAACGCAAACAATGTCGGACGGAAGGCCCTGATCCGCCGGCTTGCGTGATTGGAGAGCATGGGACCTCGACGCGAGCCTTACGGGGCGGCAACAGCAAGGCTGACGATCTTCTCCTTCTGCAGCCGCGCCAGCAGGGCCGCGGCCTCATCGTTCGTCATCGAGCGGCCGCCAAATTGAAGGCGGAACAGGCCGCCCTCTGCGCCATCGAGGATCTGCGCGTGGTAGCTGTCGAGCAGCGCCGTCACGTCAGCCATACGCGCGTCGGGGGCGAACCGCACCAAGGCCCGCGGCGGCGTGGCCGTTTCCGCGGCGCGCTGCGGCGGCGCCGCTTCCGGGGCCAAGGCCCGCGTCATGGACTCCGGTTCATTCGTGCTGAGGGACGCGGTCTCATAGGTAGCGGGCTGGTTCTTCGCAACCATCACGGCGATCACGCCGGCCTGCAACAACAGCGCCAGAACCGCGAGACTTGCTGACCACGCAAGCGTGCGCGGCGACAGGCTCGTGAAAAAATTCGAGATCCGGGCGCGGGCGGCAAACCAGGCGGAAGGCTTTCGCACGGGCTCGGCATCGATCGCGGCAAACAGTTTTAGCATCGCACGCGGCGGCGGCCCGCCGAGGCCCTCATTGAGATGGACGGTCGCGGCGTATTCCTCGCAGATGACGGCGTACTGCTTGGCCAATTGCGGATCGCGGGCCAGCGCCTCTTCGACCCGGCGCGCATCTCGCGCGTGCAAGGTCCCGGTTGCATGCCATGGCAACAACAGTTCTATTTCGCTGGGCTCCTGCTCCAGCATTTTCTTGCTCAGTGCCATCATGGCCAGCCTCGCTCGACACCGGCTGCCCTCAGCAGCTCGGCCAGTTTTTTACGCGCATAAAACAGGCGCGTCTTCACGGTGTTTTCCGGTATCCCGACAATTTCGGCCACTTCCTCGACGGATTTCTCGTGGTAGTAGACAAGATCGACGATCTCCCGGTGTTCCGGCGAAAGTCCCGTGAGGCACTTTCGCAACGCTTCACTCGTATCCTTCTTCTGCGTCGCCACCTCAGGATCGTCGGCCGTATCCTCGATCGCGTTGGCGGCCTCGTCCTCCAGCTCGGCGTCCTTTCTTCGCCGCAGCACAGAGAGGGCCTTGAACCGCGTGATCGCCAAAAGCCAGGTGGAGACGGCAGATCGGCCTTCAAACTTGCCGGCCTGACGCCACACGTCGAGAAAAACCTCGTTGATGAGGTCTTCCGCAGCCTGTTCGTCGCGCACGAGCCTGAGCCCGAAGCGGAACACCCTGACATGGTGCCGTCCATACAGCACCTGCATGGCGAGCCGGTCGCCTCCAGCGATCCGAGCGAGCAGGACATCGTCCGGAGCCGCCTGTGTCGCGCTCACTGGCCGTCTCGCAGGGTTGGTCGGAGCTGATGGGTGTGGGGTTCGATGGGAGGGGAAAGATTCTGCAAAATAAAACAACTCTCATGTGAGAAATGTGATCTGCCGCACAGCGCACAAACTTTTCCGCGGAGCACAATAATTTGCTGGGATAAAGGTATCATAGTAGCGAGCGTCCTTCACAGCCCGGATCGTTACCTCAGTTTCGCTCGTCATGCGGCATCAATAACATCAGCCTGCACATCGCTCCCAGCCTCCCCAAAGCGCAGATCGCGCCGAATTCGCCTTTTGTAACAACGTGGCTGTCGTGGCTTGCGAACGTCGGATTCGGTTCCGCAAAAGATACCAAACCTAAAGCCTTTACCACGTAGATTCTTGTCAGCGAGTGACCAACGGCGAGAGAATGGGCATCAGTGGGCCACCTCTGTTGCATGCGACTGTGGCTGATCTGGAGCGCGCCGGTACCAGGCTGATTGTCAGGCGGCCGGCCGAGCTCAGCGGCCGCGTTCGGGGCTGGTGCGCTGCGCGTCATCCTCTCCACCGCGCGGTGTTCGCATCAATGGGATCGTCCCCGCACAAGGGCAGATTTCGAGACGCATTTTGCCCAGCGCTTCGCGGCACGACGCGGGGACAGAGCCGCATCACTCACCCCTGAAGCAGGACCGTTTTTGCTTTTCCCGGTCAAGGAAGACCGGGATCGCTTATGATCCAGGATAGAGATAATGAAATCGAAATCCGCTCCGGTTGACGGGCTTCTTGATGAATTGCAAACGACCCTCGCAAACGGATCCGTCGGCCGTCGCATTGAGACGCTCCGCCGGGTAACCGATCTGTTTCTCAGCGGCACGATCGACTATTCCGACGACCAGATCACGCTGTTCGACGATGTCTTCCAGTGCCTGATCAACCATATCGAGGTCTCCGCCCGGGCCCTGCTCGCCGATCGCCTGGCCACAGTCGACAACGCACCGCGCGGGACCGTTCGGGCTCTGGCGTTCGACGATACGATCGAGGTGGCGGGTCCCGTCCTGTCGCAATCGGAGCGCCTCGACGAGGCGTCGCTGATCGAGGCCGCGCGCAGCAAGAGCCAGGCTCATCTGCTCGCGATCTCGATCCGCAAGGTGTTAAGTCGCGCGGTGACCGACGTGCTGGTCCAGCGCGGCAACGCCGAGGTGGTGCAAAGCACCGTCAAAAATCCCGGCGCCGAGTTTTCCGAT
>Ga0213876_10000897_pt1 | contig 19896 bp, 18 predicted proteins | sample BarmaccomBMRX_R9_FD_160113 | JGI IMG/M metagenome (GOLD analysis project Ga0213876, IMG submission 160113) | Root-associated microbial communities from Barbacenia macrantha in rupestrian grasslands, the National Park of Serra do Cipo, Brazil - RX_R9 | ecosystem: Host-associated > Plants > Roots... | reverse complement strand
CACCCGGCACTTTGCGCGGCGGGTGCCATCGTTTTCATCGGCGCGCTCAATTGGTATGGGCCACGCCACACGGGCGGACTGGCCGTGCTGGTGTCGTTGCCGACGGCCATTGTTGTAGTCCTGCTGAGTTTGCTCTGTTTGCCGCACCTGGGGGAAGCTGCGCACAACCTCAAGCCGCTCACGGGCGGTTTTTTACAAAATTGGAGCGGTTTTGTCGGCATCGTCCTGGCACTCAGCGGAGTTGAAGCCATTGCCGGCGCCACCGGAGTCATGAAACTCGATCCCGGCGCCACCGATGATCGTCCGCGGGTGATCCATACCTCTACGCCGGCCTTGCTCTGGGTCATGGTCGAGGTCTGTTTTTTTACGGCGTTGCTCGCCTTTGCCATGCACGCACTGCCCGGCTTGCAGCAGGTGCCGGCGACCGACGGCAGCGGTAACGACGTGAATGCGCCGGAAGCCGAGGGTGTGCGCGATTACATGCTGCGCTACATGGGCGAAGTCTTTGCCGGGAACGCCTTCGGACCGATCGCGGGAACCATCGCCAGTTGGACAATTTCCATCGTCTTCGGAGTGCTCCTGCTGTCGGCAGTGAATACTGCCATCGGAGGGTTGATTGCGATGATGTTCATCATGTCCCGCGACCGGGAGTTGCCCGATCGTTTCCAAAAACTCAACGGCTATGGCGTGCCGGTGCTCGGCCTGCTGCTCAGCACCCTCGTCCCGGCCACGCTCGTGATCCTCGTCAGCGATTTGAACGGCCTGGCCGATCTTTATGCCGTCGGCGTCGTCGGCGCCATCGCGACCAATCTCGGCGCAACCTCGACGGATAAAAAGCTGCCCATCGGCAAACCCGAACGCGGCCTCATGTTTGTCACCTTCCTGGTGATGGTGGCGATCGAACTGTCGCTTTTCGTCGATAAGCCCAAGGCGCGCGTGTTTGCGGTGGGCATCCTCGCCATCGGGTTGATGCTCCGCGCGCTCGCGCGCGAAAAAGCGTTGCGCGGCGCGTTCCTAGTCACACTCACCGTGGTCGTCGCCCTGACGCTCGACAGCATTTTTGTGCTGCGAGACCTCAAGCCGGTCATCCTCGTGGTGACGGTGCTCGCTTTCGTGCTCATCATCCGTGGCATCTACGGCGAGCAGGCGATCAAACGGCAACTCGCCACGGGCAAAAACGATTTGCCTGTGCCGCCGCCGCTCGAAGCTGGCCTCGGCGGCCTGGCATCCAACTCTCCGCTGGGACGCAGCCTGGAAGAGTTGACGGGCACGCCCATGCTTTGCGCGGTGCGCGGCATCGGGCGCACGCTGGATTTTGCCCTTGAGGAAGCCAGGGAGGCAAAGCGGCCGTTGTATCTTTTATTCGTGCGTGAGCAAATCCTCATCACGAGCGAAGACACCCGCCGGCGCTGGCAAGAGGATGACGAGGCGCGCGAAATCTTCCTGCACGCCAAGGAAAAAGCCGGCGACCTCACCATCCTGCCCTGCTATGCGGTGAGTGACTCGCCCGCGGACACCATCGTGGACATCACCGCGACCGTCGGTGCCTCCCGTCTCGTCCTTGGCGCGCCGAAGCGCAGCGGTCTCGTCCACCTTTTGCGCGGCAATATTATTCAACAAGTCTCCAGCTTGTTGCCCGAGGACATTCACCTTCTGGTCTATGCCTGAGCCGGGTCCCACTGTGCCGGCTCGCTGCTTGACACCGCGGTGGCCGGAGCGTATTGACTGGCCCGCAGATTTCGACGCCGGAGAAAACCCCGCTTTTATTGCCCGCCATGCCCACGACTGAAGTCATCCTCACCACCGCCATCCGCGGCCTCGGCGCCGAGGCCGACATCGTCAGTGTCAAGCGTGGTTTTGCCCGCAATTTTCTCCTGCCCACTGGCCGCGCTTACGAGGTCACGCCTGTCACGCTCAAGCGGATCAATCAGCTCAAGGCCAAGCGCGCCGAGCGCGAGGCGCAGGAGCGCAACGCTGCCGACGAGGCCGCGCGCAAGATCAACAAGCTCAAGCTCACGCTGACGCTGGAAACTGGCGCGCAGGGCAAGGCGTTCGGCTCGATCACCGCGCGCGATCTTATGGACGCTTTGACGAAGGAATTGCCGAATCTCGAAATCGAGCGGCACGCCATCCAACTGGAACGGCCGATCAAGGATCACGGCGATCACGAGGTTTCCGTTCGTCTCCATTCCGAAGTGACCGCGACGCTGCGCGTTCATGTGAAGTCAAATGTGCCTGAACCCACTGCCGACGCTGCCGCAGGCGACACGGCTGCGAGTAAGACTTCCGAACAACCCGTCAAGACCGAGAAACGTTCCGCCTACGCGGGCAAAAAGAAGCCCGCGACCAGCTAGCGACCTTCAATGCCTGTCCCACTTTCAGCGTCCGCTCCGCCGAGCGCTGAGAAACTTCCGGACGCTTCCGGGAGAGGGCAAGGGAGAAGAAGCGAGGCAAACGGGGGTTATTCACAAGGTCATTCCCAAGATATTCACAGGGCTTTGCCGCACAGCCTTGAAGCGGAAAAAGGGCTGCTCGGCTCGATGTTGCTCGCGCCCGCCGAGGTCATCGGCAAGGCGGTGCAAGAGATCGATGCGGCGCATTTTTATCTCCCTGCGCACCAAGTCATTTACCAGACCTTGGTCGATTTCTGGACCCGCCAGCAGCCGGCGGATGTCATTACGCTGACGCAGGCGTTGCGCGACCGCGGCCAGCTCGAACTGGTCGGCGGGGCGGCATTGGTCACGGAGTTATTCACCTTCGTCCCAACGGCGGCCAACGCGACCTATTACTTGGAGATCGTGCGGGAGAAATTCGTCCTCCGGCAGATCATCAACACCTGCACCGATTGCGCCGCGCGCTCGTATGAGGCGGGCGGCGACGTGAACGAACTGCTCGACGAAGTGGAGTCGCGCATCCTGGGCATCGGCGAGAGCCGGCTCAAGCAGAAAATCCCGACCATGAAGGAACAGGTTATGCAAGCCATCGAAACCATCGAACAGCTCTACGATCATCGCGGCGCCCTCACCGGCTTGCCGACCGGCTTCCGCGATTTCGACCGGATGACCAGTGGCTTGCACGAAGCCGAGATGGTCGTGATCGCCGCGCGACCGAGCATGGGCAAAACGGCGCTGGCGATGAACATCGCCGAGCACGTCGCGCTCGACGGCAAACATCCGGTCGCGATTTTTTCGCTCGAAATGAGCAGCCAGCAGCTCGTGCAGCGACTGCTCTGCTCCCGGGCGCGCGTCAATTTGCAGAAGGTGCGCGACGGTTTTCTTTCTGAGCGCGATTTTCCCAATCTGACGACTGCCGCGGCAAAGCTCGCCGACAGCCAGATTTACATCGACGACACGGCGGCACTGTCGATCCTCGATTTGCGAGCCAAGGCGCGGCGTTTGAAGCAGATGTATGGCATCAAGCTGATCGTCATTGATTATCTCCAATTGCTGCGCTCGAACAGCCGTCGCGCGCAGGACAACCGGCAATTGGAAATCGCGGAAATTTCCAGCGGCGTCAAAGGACTGGCGAAGGAGTTGGAAATCCCGATCATCGTGCTGGCGCAGTTGAACCGGAATCCCGAGTCGCGCAGCGGCGATTCCAAAGGCCGGCCGCGGTTGAGCGACTTGCGCGAGTCGGGCAGCATCGAGCAGGATGCCGACGTAGTCGGGCTGCTGGTGCGCGAGGAATACTACGCCGACTCCGACGAAGAAAAACAGGAAGCCGAGGGCAAGGCGCTGCTCATCATCGCCAAACAACGCAACGGCCCGACGGGCGACGTGAAGCTGTCGTTCATGAAAGAATTCACCCGCTTCGAGGACCGCGCGGACGACGGGCGCAGCGAGGAATAAGGTTTACGCCGAAAGGTTGTTCGCAGCCGCGGCAGCAGCGGCGCGGAGGTGACGGATGTCTTGCGCGTCTTTCGCATAGACGGCGTCCTCGGCGATGTTCGTCGCGTGATCGCCGATGCGCTCGATGTTGCGCGCGATAAAGATGAGGTCGAGATAGCTGCGGATTTGCTCCGGTGAACGCGCCATCAGCTCGGTGAAGCGCGTGTTGAGTTGCAAGTTTAGCGCGTCGAGTTCCTTGTCGCGCGGCTTGATGGTCAGCGCCAACTCCATGTCGCCGTCGGTGAAGGCGCGCAAGCTGTCCTTGAGCATCATCACCGACTCGGCGGCCATCGCTTCCAGCTCGTGCGTCTCGGGCAGGGCGTCCTCGCTGTTGAGCTTGCGCGCACGGCGCGCGATGCTCGTGGCCTGGTCGGCGACGCGCTCCAGATTCGCGCCGAGCTTCATCGTCGCCACGATGGCGCGCAGGTCGCGCGCGACCGGTTGAAAGCGCAGCAGGATGTCAATGCCCTCGCTGTCCACCTGTTTTTCGAGCGCGTCGATCTCCTCGTCGTCGGCAATGACTTGATTCGCAAGCTCGGTGTCGCGGGTGAACAAACTCGCAAAGGTGTTCGCCAGGTTGCGCTCGGTCAGGCTGGCCATGAGCAGCACGTCTTCCCGCAAGGAATTGAGCGCAGCGTCGAACGAGCCAAGGATGTGATCGCCAGGAAGTGGGGACATAAAAATGGTGAATGGGTGGAGGCTGTGGGCAGGACCGAAGTTTGATCAACTAACACGGCGCTGAACGCGCCGCGCGATTAGGAATGTAACAAAAACGTGACATTTTTCGGCGCGCAATTCGACGGCGCTTCCCGGAAGCTGTAAGCGTCAACAAAACTTACCCATTTTTGTTTTATGCTCAACCTCAAATCCCTGTTCTCGCTCTCCGTGCTCGGCTTGACGCTGCTCGCGGTGGGTCACACCGCCGCCCGCGCGCAAACCAGCCTCACTGGCGCCGGCGCCACGTTCCCCTACCCGATCTACTCAAAGTGGTTTTCCGACTACAAGAAAGTCGATCCGAGCGTGACGTTTAATTATCAGTCCATCGGCTCCGGCGGCGGCCAGAAACAAATCAGCGAGGGCACCGTCGATTTCGGCGCTTCCGACGGGCCGATGAACGACGAAAGCCTCGCGAAGGTCACCAGCGGAAAAATCCTGCACATCCCGACCGTCGCCGGCGCGGTGGTGCTGACTTACAACCTGTCCGGCGTCACCGACCTGAAGCTCGACGCTGACACCATCGCCGGCATTTATCTTGGCAAGATCACGAAGTGGAACGACGCCGCCATCGCGAAGCAGAATAGCGGCGCCAAATTGCCAGACGCCGAGATCGCCGTGGTGCATCGCGCCGACGGCTCCGGCACCAGCTACATCTACACCGATTATCTGAGCACGATCAGCGCCGACTGGAAGAGCAAAGCGGGCAAAGGCACGTCGGTCTCCTGGCCGACCGGTCTCGGCGGCAAAGGCAACGAAGGCGTCACCGGCCAGGTGAAGCAGACGCCGAACTCCATCGGCTACGTCGAGTTGATCTACGCGCTGCAAAACAAGCTCTCCTACGCCGAGGTAAAAAATGCCGACGGCCAATACGTCAAGCCGACGCTGGAATCCGTGACCGCCGCGCTGGCTACGGCCAACATTCCGGATGACTTCCGCTTCTCGATGGTCAATGCGCCGGGCAAGGATTCGTATCCGATTGCCGGCGCGACGTGGCTGCTCGTGTATGAACAGCAGAAGGACGCGGCCAAGGGCAAGGCGCTCGTGGCGTTCCTAAAATGGGCGCTGACCGAGGGTGAGAAGCAGGCGAAGGCGCTCGATTACGCGCCGTTGCCCGACGCCGTGCAGAAGCGCGTGCTGGATCGCGTCAACACGATCAAATACTAATTCGACCCACCGTCGTCGCGACGCGCCGAGATTCATCCCGGCGCGTCGCGTTCGTCTTCTTGCTCGCGCTCAATGACCACCGCCGTTCTCGATGCTCCAGCCGCGAGCGCCGCTCAGTCCGTGGCGGCGCGTATGAAACCGGTCTCGCGCTCGGCGGACACCCTGTTTCGCTGGCTCTGCCTGGGGATGGCGGTCGGGGTGCTCGCGCTGGTCGTGCTCGTCGGCTGGCAGCTTTGGAGCGGCGCGCAATCTGCCATTCACAAATTCGGCGTTGGCTTCCTGACCCGCTCGGCCTGGGATCCGGTCCAAGGCGAGTTCGGCGCGTTGCCGTTCATCTACGGAACGCTCGTCTCCTCCCTGCTCGGGCTGGCCATCGCCACCCCGCTGGCCGTGGGCACCGCGATCTTCCTCACCGAACTCGCGCCGAACTGGCTGCGGCAGCCAATCGCGTTTTTAACCGAGATGCTTGCAGCGATCCCGAGCGTGATCCTCGGCTTGTGGGCCATCTTCATCATGCTCCCGTTGCTGCCGCGTTATCTCTTTCCGTTTTTGAAGAAGACGCTCGGTTTTCTGCCGCTCTTTCAAGGACCGACCTACAGCGCCTACTCGATGATTGCCGCGGCGATCATCATTGCGATCATGATCCTGCCGATCATCACGTCGGTCTCGCGCGAAATCCTGCGCTCCGTGCCCGACTTGCAGCGCGAGGCTGCCTACGGCCTGGGGGCGACACGTTGGGAAGTCACCCGCATCGCCGTCCTTTCCTACGCCAAGAAAGGCATCTTCGGCGCGATGATCCTAGGCCTCGGCCGCGCGCTCGGCGAGACGATGGCGGTAACGATGGTCATCGGCAATACGCCCAAGATCGCCGCCTCGCTCTTCCAGCCTGGCTACACCTTGGCCAGCGTCATCGCCAACGAGTTTGCCGAAGCCACCACCGATGATTATCGCAACGCGCTCATCGCCGTCGGCCTCGTGCTCTTCGGCGTCACGGTGGTCATCAATCTGCTTGCGCGCCTGCTGCTGAAATTTGGCAACACGCAGACCGGCGCCGTGCACTGAGCGTTGCGCGAGCGCGAAGCACACCCGTTTTTTTCCATGTCCGCTCCCTCCGCCAGCAAGTCGTATCCTGGACAAGTTTCCGAAGGTCTCCGGCGCTGGCGCAAGGGCAAGAGCGCACTCGTCACTTTCCTGTGTTGCATTTGCGCGGTGATTGTCGTCACCCCGCTGGCGCTCGTCTTCGGCTACCTCGTTTTCAAGGGCGCCGGCTCGCTCAATTGGGATTTCTTCACCAAGCTCCCCGCGCCCGTCGGCGAAGTCGGCGGCGGCATTGTCCACGCCATCGTCGGCTCCATGATTCTGGTCACGCTCGCCGCGCTCATCGGCGTGCCGGTCGGGGTGCTCGGCGCGTTGTATTTGACGGAATATTCCGGGCCGCGTTTCGCCTCCTGCGTCCGGCTCGGGGCGGATATCCTGAACGGCGTGCCTTCCATCGTTTGGGGCATCGTGGCCTACGCGATACTCGTGCTGCCGCACGGCTCGCCCTTTTCCGTCGGCCATTTCTCGGCGATTGCTGGCGCCATTGCGCTGGCATTCATCATGATCCCGTTGATCCTGCGCACCACCGAGGAAGTGCTGCTGCTCGTGCCCAATGGCTATCGCGAAGCGGCGCTCGCCCTCGGCATCGCGCGTTGGAAAATCTCCGCCCGTATCGTCGCCAAGACCGCCCTGCGCGGCATCCTCACCGGCGTCCTGCTCGCGGTGGCGCGCGTGGCGGGCGAGACGGCGCCGCTGCTCTTCACCGCGCTCGGCAACAGCGGCTGGTCGCAGAGCTTGAAGGAACCAATCGCCGCTCTGCCATTGCAGATTTTCACCTACGCCATCTCGCCTTACGACGATTGGCATCGCCAGGCGTGGGCCGCGGCGCTCGTGCTCCTGCTCTTTGTGCTCGGCTTGAATGTCAGCCTGCGATTTTTTACCCGCGAGCGCGTCAGCGCGCAGCCCAAAGCCGATTCCGACAAACCCACCGCCGCTGACGCTGTCGTCGCCACCGTCGCAACCCGCGGTGCAGCCGTGCAAGTGCAATAAATTTCCCGCTCGTTTCTGCCGCATCGCCAAGCGCGCTCAATGTGACCATTTTTATGAACGATCAACCTGCGGCATTGCCCGAGACTAGCGTCAAGGCCACGCTCCCCGCATCCGCTTATATGAATTCCCCCGACCGTGGCGCGCCACCGCCAGCAGCCAGCCAACCGAAGCCGGCCATCGACGCGCGCAACGTGAACATTTTTTACGGCCAGAAGCACGCCGTCATTGACGTGACCTTGGGCATTCCGACGAAGAGCGTCACCGCGATCATCGGCCCAAGCGGCTGCGGCAAATCGACGTTTTTACGTTGCCTCAATCGGCTGCACGAACTCATCCCCGGCTCCCGCATGAACGGCACCATTTTGCTCAACGGCGATGACCTGTATGCGCCCACCGTGGACCCGACCGTCGTCCGACGCCGCGTCGGCATGGTGTTCCAAAAATCCAATCCATTCCCGACTATGAGCATTGCCGACAACGTGACCGTCGGTCTGCGGCTCAATGGCGTGCGCGACCGCGCGTTCTTGCGCGAACGCACGGAGGATGCCTTGCGCAAAGCCGCGCTTTGGGACGAAGTGAAAAACGACCTCGGAAAACCGGGCATCAGCCTATCCGGCGGCCAGCAACAGCGGCTCTGCATCGCGCGCGCCGTCGCGGTGCAGCCGGAGGTGTTGCTCATGGACGAGCCGACGAGCGCGCTCGATCCGATTGCCACGGTGAAGGTCGAGGAATTGATGAACGAGCTGAAGCGCAACTTCACCATCGTCATCGTGACGCACTCGATGCAGCAAGCCACGCGGGTTGCCGATCAAACGGCGTTCTTTTATCTCGGACGACTCGTGGAATACGCGCCGACGCGCGAGTTGTTCAACAACCCGAAGCAGAAGCAAACCGAGGCTTACATTACCGGCCGTTTCGGCTGAAGTTTCCGACCGCTTAATCCTAATCCTCTGCGCGCGGCACAGTGCGAGGTGAGAGGTGAATGGTGAGAAGTAATTGGTAAGCTCAATGTTTAATCTTCTGCGCTCACGGCGCATTGCCCTTGCCTCCGGCGGCAGCGGACTAAGATTAGGATTACGATTAAGCTGAGGAACAAAGCGCTCAACGCACTTGCGCCAGTAAAAAGGGCAGCAAATCGGCGATCTTCATCCGCTCCTGCTTCATGCTGTCGCGGTGACGCAACGTGACCGTATCTTTTAACTCATCGCCGCGTTCGCCGAGCGTCTCGAAATCAATCGTCACGCCAAACGGCGTCCCTGCCTCGTCCTGCCGTCGATAACGCCGGCCAATCGCGCCGCCTTCGTCGTAAAAAACGTTCATGTGCGGCCGCAACAGGTCGCGCACTTCCACAGCCTTTTGCACCAGCTCCGGCCGGTTTTTTAACAGCGGAAAAATGCCGACCTTGATCGGCGCCACGCGCGGGTGAAACCGCATCACCACGCGCGTTTCGCTCTTCCCTTTTTCATCCGCGACCGTCTCTTCGTCGTAAGCTTGGCAGATCAGCGCAAGCAACAGCCGATCCACGCCGGCGGACGGCTCAATGACGTGCGGGATAAAGCGTCCAGCAAAAAGTTTGTCGTAGAAAATCGCGGCGTCCTGCGCGGATTTATTCGCGTCCACCCATTCAGCGGCGACTTCGTCAAGGAAAACCCGTCGTTCCTGCTCGCTGAGCTTGGCGGCGGCGACGCGCAACTCGTCATCAAATACTTCCAGCGACTTGCCACTATGCTTCTGGTGTTGTGAAAGATCGAAATCGCCGCGCGCCGCGATACCTTCGAGTTCGTCCGCGCCGAATGGAAATTTGTAGAGAATATCCACCGTCGCGCGCGCATAGTGCGCAAGCTCCGTCTTCGCTTGCCAATGGTAGTCCAGCACCGAGGCATCGAGTCCGATGTCGTTGTAGTATTTCGTGCGTTCGACAACCCAATAATGATGCCACATCTCCCAGCCCCAGTTCGGCTGCGGCGCGGATAAATCGGCGCCTTCATTCCACTTGGCCACGCTGCCATGAAGTAGTTGAATTGCTTCGTCAGGCGCGATGAAAAACTCCAGTTCCATCTGCTCGAACTCGCGCGAGCGAAAAGTAAAGTTGCGCGGCGTGATCTCGTTGCGAAATGCCTTGCCGATCTGCGCGACGCCGTAGGGCACTTTTACGCGCGAGCTATCTTTAATGTTGTTGAATTGTGCGAAAATTGCCTGCGCAGTTTCCGGCCGAAGATAAGCAAGGTTATCCTCGCTCTCGATTGGTCCAGTGTGCGTTCGGAGCATGAGGTTGAACGGCCGCGGTGCGGTTAGTTCGCCGCCGCAGTGCGGGCAAGGCGTGATTAAGCCAGTCGCCGCGAGTTGCTCGGTGGCAACGTATTGAAAAAACTCTTTCGCATCGAGCGGATGGTCTTTGAAATTTTTCGACCGTTCCGCAAGCCAGCTCAATGTGACCTGCGGATTGCGCACCAGCGCGAGATTCGGCGCAAGATGTTTGCCTTTTTTTTCCGCCCAATGCAGCAAGGCCACGCCCTCGAAAGTCTGCGTGGCGACGTCCACCACGGCAGCCAACGATTGCACCCACGGTTGCTCCACCATGAGCGACCACCATTGATCGGAGCGCACGAGTTTTTTGCACGATTTACAAGTGCTCATCGGATCGGCAAACGTATCTACATGCCCGCTCGCCTTCCAGATTGCGGGATGCATGATGATGCTCGCATCCAACCCGACGACATCGTCGCGCAGCTTCGTCATGCTGCGCCACCAAAGCTCCTTCACGTTGCGCTTCAGCTCGGCGCCAAGCGGGCCGTAGTCCCAGAAGCCGTTGATGCCGCCGTAGATTTCGCTCGATTGGAAAATGAAACCGCGCCGCTTACAGAGGCTCACGATTTTTTCCATCCGCTCGGTGTGATCGCTTTTCGTTGGGGAAGCCATGTGCGTTAAAAAAATTCGCCCCGCCCGGCACGTCGTGGCCAGGCGGGGCGTCGAAGTTAGTGCCGAGGCAGCGGGCGCGTCAATCAGCGTCGGTCGCCCATCAGCCGGAGCAGATTCCAGAGGAAATACGCCAGCGAGGTCAGGAACGCGGCGACATACGTCAGCGCCGCGGCGTTGAGCACCTTGTTCACCGCCGCCGTCTCGCCCGGACCGCGGATGAAGCCCATCTTACCTAGGATCACTTTGGCACGGTTACTGGCGTCGAATTCCACCGGCAGGGTGATGAGGTTGAACAGCATGATGACGCCCCACGCACAGGTCATGATGAGCAGCGCCGTGCGCAGATGGATGAGGCCGGTGAACATGCCGATGAGCGGCAGCCACATGACGATTTGGTTGGCAAAATTCGTCGTGCTCACCGCAGCCATGCGCCATTGGAGCGGCGCGTAGGCGGCCTTGTGCTGGAGCGCGTGGCCGCACTCGTGCGCGGAGATGCCCAGCGCGGCAGTCGAGGTGCCGTGATAGTTCTCGCTCGAGAGCACGAGCGTTTTATGCAACGGATCGTAGTGGTCGCCGAGGAAGCCGTTGGCTTCCTGAATCGCCACGTCGCCGATGCCGGCGGCGCGCAGGATGTGCGCGGCGGTTTCCGCCCCGGTGTAGCCGGAGCTGGCGGGCACCTGCGAATACTTGTGGACCATGTGCTTGACGCGCCACGAAGCCCACAGCGAGATGCCAAAGGTGAAGAGAATAATGAGTAGAAACATGGTTGTTTGCAGCCGGAATGAAGCTACACCGGCAGCTAGGAATTAGACCGCCGAATTTTGATTTCGTTCAGTAGCAGGCAGGCGGTCACCGACTGCCGTTTTGGCTTGTTCCCAGAGCGCATCCAATTCCGCGGGAGTCGCTTCCGCCCAGTCGCGCTTGGCGTTGAGCAACAGATCGTGCATGCGCGCGAAACGGCGCGAAAACTTTTCGGTCGCGCTACGCAGCAGGAGCTCGCTCTCCAGGCGTCGCCAGCGCGCAAGGTTCACGACGCTGAAAAGCAGGTCACCCAATTCTTCCGCGATGGCGGCGCTGTTGCCAATCGCCAAGGCGGTGCTCACTTCCTCCATTTCCTCGCGCACCTTCGCCAGCACAGCCCCGATGTTTTGCCAATCGAAGCCGACCCTGGCCGCTTTGGCTTGGATCTTTTGCGCGCGTATGAGCGCCGGGAAACCCGCGGGCACACCGTCAAGCGGCGAGGCTGCCGGCGGTTGCCCGGCTTTTTCGCGACGTTTGATTTCGTCCCAACGGACGATCACCGCGGCGCTGTCACCAGCGGATTCGTTGGCGAAAATATGCGGGTGTCGTCGCACCATTTTATCCGCCGCACCGGACGCAATGGCGTCAAAGTCGAATGCGCCGCGTTCCGCCGCGATCTGCGCGTGCATGACCACGTGCAGCAGCAGGTCGCCGAGTTCCTCGCACAAGTTCACATCGTCCCCGGCCGTGATGGCGTCGAGCGTCTCGTGCGCTTCTTCGATCAACGCGGCGCGCAGACTCGCGTGCGTTTGTTCCAAATCCCACGGGCAGCCGCCCGCAGGGTCGCGCAGGCGGGCGACGATGGCTCGCAATCGGTTCAGGGCGTTCTCAGCCACAAAACAAAAGCGTCCGCTTCAGTTCCCGCGCTCCCGCCGCAGGAGCGAGGCACGCGCCCGTTCCAGCGTGGCCCGTTCGCTTTGACTCAGACTGCCGATGCCGTGCTTGGAAATTTTATCCAGCAGCGGATCGATGGAGTCATGCACGTCCTCGCCCGTCCCGCTGCTGCGTGAACCGGCGCCCGCGCCGGCTCCCGCGATGGTGCCCGCCTCGACGGCACGACGTGGCTTGATTCGCGGTTTGATGTTACTGCCGCGCGGGACGCTGGATTTACGTGGGAATGGATTTTGAAATTTACGGAACAAGGAAAACACCTCGCCGACGCCAGCCATCCGCGCGCCTTGCACTGCCACGGCCGTGATGAGCCAGAGCACCGCGAGATCGCGCCACTCCTGGCTGGCAAGCCCGACCAGCGTGTAGATCGCGAGCAGGATCACCGCCATCCATTTAGCCGTGAGGCCAAAGAAAATTTGCGCGCTCGGATAAATCGCGGCGAAAGCGATGAAAATACCGAAGTGCATCATCGTCGTGCCGGCCGCGACGAAGTCGAGGTTGGTCGCCAAGCTCCAGCCCAGCAGGAGCAAGGGAGTGGTCAAAACCAACGCACAATACAGCCACCCGAACGCCCGTCGGCCCAGGTAGCGCTCAACTTCGCGGCCGAAGAAAAAGAGCATCGCCATCTCGATGGCAAAACCCAGCGATGGCCGGTGATCGAGGGTGTAGGTGACCAGTCGCCAGACTTCGCCGCGGAGCACCGAGGCACCGCTGAAATCCAACCACGAGATGAGGGCAGCGTGGTTGGCCGCCAGCAGAAAAGTGCAGGCAACCATGCTGAGGACGTGCGTCGCCACCAGCAGCACGGTCAAAGTGACTGGGTAGCCGCGCGCATAAAAAAGCGGCTCGTAGTCGTCCGAGGATCGGTAGCCCGTCATGCCAATCGGGCAGCGTAGCGGAAGCGCGCGGACTGCACAACTTTATCCTGAAATGAAATCCGGTCGGCTGGTGCAAATGACGAAACTTGCGGTAGGGACGGCTCGCCGAGCCGTCCGAAGCTTGGGACGTTTCGGCGAAACGTCCCTACCGAGTTAGATCAAGCCGAACGCCGACGGCGCTTGACATGCAATTGCGCTAGGGACTTGGCAATCGCCGCCTCCACGGTCGCTTGTTCTTCGGAACCCAGATCCTTGTTCGCCTTTGCTGCCTGCGCCCGTTCAAGCGCTGACTGCACGGCTGCCTCGTCAATATCGTGCTCAGTCACAGCGAGATCGGTGAGTATTGAAACCCGGTGGGGCAGCACTTCCGCGAACCCATCGCCGACCGCCAGCACCGTTTCTTTGCCACCCTTGGAGATACGCAATTCGCCAGGTTTCAACTGGGTCATCAACGGTGCGTGCAAGGGAAGGATGCCCAACTCACCATCGGCGCCGGGCATGGTGACCATGTCCACGTCTTCCGAAAACGTCTTCGCATCGGGAGTTACGATTTCCAAGCGCAAGGTCGGCATGGCTTTATTTAGCTCTTAATCATGTCGATGCCGCCCTTCATATAGAAGTTTGTTTCGGGCACGTCGTCGTGTTTGCCGTCAAGGATTTCTTTGAATCCACGCACGGTTTCCGCTACCGGCACATATTCGCCTTTCGTGCCCGTGAAGACTTCGGCCACATGGAAGGGCTGCGACAGGAAGCGCTGAATTTTGCGTGCCCGAAACACTGTCAGTTTGTCATCGGGACTGAGTTCATCCATGCCGAGGATCGCGATGATATCCTGCAGGTCCTTGTAGCGTTGCAGCACGCGTTGCACGCCGCGCGCCACGCCATAGTGTTCTTCCCCAACGACGTCAGGCGCCAGCGCCTTCGACGTGCTCGCCAGCGGATCGACCGCGGGATAGATGCCCAACTCGGCAATGGACCGTTCCAGCACGATGGTCGAATCGAGGTGCGCAAACGTGTTTGCCGGAGCCGGATCGGTCAGATCGTCCGCCGGCACGTAAACCGCCTGCACGCTCGTGATCGAGCCTTTCGTCGTTGATGTGATCCGCTCCTGCAGATCGCCCATTTCCGCGGCCAGCGTCGGCTGATAACCGACGGCCGAGGGCGTCCGCCCCAAGAGCGCGCTCACCTCGGCGCCCGCCTGCGAGAACCGGAAGATGTTGTCGATGAAGAGCAACACGTCCTGGTTTTTTTCGTCGCGGAAATACTCTGCCATCGCCAAAGCCGAGAGCGCCACGCGCAGGCGCGCGCCGGGCGGTTCGTTCATCTGGCCATAGACCAGCGCCACTTTGGACTTGGATAAATCCTCCTGGTTAATGACTCCCGCCTCGCTCATCTCCACGTAGAGATCGTTGCCTTCGCGTGTGCGCTCGCCGACGCCGGCAAACACAGAAAACCCGCCGTGGTTCTTGGCGATGTTATTGATCAACTCGAGAATCACGACCGTCTTGCCCACGCCGGCACCGCCGAACGCACCGACCTTGCCGCCTTTAATAAAGGGACAGATCAGATCAATGACCTTGATGCCGGTCTCCAAGACCTGCGCTTTGGTATCCTGTTCGGTCAGCGGCGGCGCCTTGCGGTGAATCGGATAGCGCTGCTGAAAAGGGACGGGCCCGCGGTTGTCCTGCGGTTCACCCGTGACGTTGAAGACGCGGCCGAGCACGCCTTCGCCCACGGGCACGGAAATGGGTGCGCCGGTCGCGGTCACCGACATGCCGCGCTTCAAACCCTCCGTGGATGACATCGCAATCGCCCGCACCAAGCCGCCGCCAAGGTGTTGCTGCACCTCCAACGTCAGCCGAGTGTTCTGCCCATTGACTTCATATTCCATTTCAAGCGCGTCAAAGATTTTCGGCAGATTTTCCGCGCGACCAAAATCGGCATCGATCACAGGACCGATGACTTGAATAACCTTGCCAATGTGCTGAGCGGTTGCGGTTTCCATAAAAATAAGAAATTACGTTTAGCGTGACGAAGGGGATTGAATACGAAAATGAGATCAGCCGCCGACCGCCATTTGTGCAGTGGTGATTTCGAGCAACTCCGTAGTGATCGCAGCCTGGCGCACCTTGTTGTATTCCAAGGTCAAATCCTTCACGAGCTGCTTGGCGTTATCCGTCGCACTCTTCATGGCCACCATGCGGGCGCTGTGTTCGCTGGCGCGCGCGTCGAGCACCATTTGGTAAATTTGAAAATTCACGAACTGCGGCAATACCGCGTCGAGCACCTGCTCCGCGTTCGGCTCGAAAATGAAGCCGGAGCTGTTCACTTTCTGCGCCTCGTCCGCCACGGGCGTCTTGCCGCCGTGCAATTCCACGGCGCTGATGGGCAGCAGCGTGCGAACGGTCGCTTTCTGCGTCAGTGTATTGACAAAGTGCGTGTAAACGACAGTGACTTTATCCACTTCGCCGTCCAGAAATTTTTCGACGCAGAATTTGGCGATGCGCTTGGTTTCCGCGAAGCCGGGAGCGTCCTTTAACTCGAAGTCGGCCAGCAAATCGCGCTTCGTGCGCGCCAAGTATTGCACGGCTTTTCGCCCGCTGGCGACGTAACGAACAGTGTCAGTTTTAAACTGACTCGCTTCCCGCAGGAGATTGGTGTTCAAGGCGCCGCAAAGTCCTTTGTCCGTGGCAAGGACGAGCACCAACTCGCGTTTGATCGGACGCTCGACGAGCAGCGGGTGCGCGCCTTCCTCCACGCGCTCGCGCAACGACACCAGCACCTCGTTGAGCAATCGCGCATACTCGCGTCCGGCCAAGGCCGCCTGCTGGGCGCGGCGCATCTTGGACGCCGCGACCATCTGCATCGCCTTCGTGATCTGGGCGGTGTTTTTGACCGACTTGATTCGGCGCCGGATTTCGCGGGTGTTGGCCATCTGGAGAAAGTGATTGTTCTCGCTCGGGAGCAGCAGCTTAAACGCTTTTAGTGAAACGTATTTTTGAACTCCTCGACCGCGCCCTTCAACTGCCCTTCCACGTCTTTATCGACCGCTTTTTTCTCCCGGATCAAAGCGAGCACGGCTTCCTTGCGGGTCGTTAAATACTCCTGGAGCTTGGTCTGAAACTCCTTGACCCGGTCAACCGGCACGCTGTCGAAGTGTCCATTCTGCATCGCCCACAGTTCGGCGACCTGAATTTCGACCGGCAGCGGGCTGTATTGGTTTTGCTTGAATAATTCCACGATGCGCTGGCCACGGTCGAGCCGCGCCTTGGTGCCCGCGTCGAGGTCACTTCCAAATTGAGCAAACGCCGCCAGCTCACGGAATTGCGCCAGCTCAAGTTTCGTTTTGCCTGCGACTTGTTTCATCGCTTTGATCTGCGCCGCCGAGCCGACGCGGCTCACCGACAAACCGACGGAAATCGCCGGGCGCACGCCTTGATAAAACAGATCGGTCTCCAAATAAATCTGCCCGTCAGTGATCGAAATGACATTGGTCGGAATGTAAGCCGACACGTCGCCCGCCTGCGTTTCAATAATGGGCAAAGCGGTCAATGAGCCGCCACCATAGTCTTGGCCCACGCGCGCGGAACGTTCGAGCAAACGGGAGTGCAGATAGAACACGTCGCCGGGATAAGCCTCGCGGCCGCTCGGTCGCCGCAAGACGAGCGAAACCTGGCGATAAGCTACGGCGTGCTTGCTCAAATCATCATAGATAATGAGCGCGTCCATGTTGTTATCCATGAACCACTCACCGATGGATGCACCTGAGAACGGCGCCAAATATTGATTTGCCGCTGTGTCGGACGCGGGCGCGCTGACGACCGTCGTATAAGGCATCGCGCCGGCGGCTTCGAGAATCGCGATGGCGCGCGCGACGTTCGAGTTCTTCTGGCCGATGGCTACGTAAATGCAATACAGCGGACGATAGCCGGTGTCGCCGCTTTTCTCCGCGGCCTGATTCTGGCGGGCTTGGGAAATAATGGTGTCCAGCGCCACCGTGGTCTTGCCCGTGGCCCGGTCGCCGATGATCAACTCACGCTGTCCGCGCCCGATCGGGATCATGGCGTCGATGGCCATGATGCCGGTGAGCACGGGCTGGTTGACGCTTTTCCGTTTGATGATGCCGGGTGCGATTTTTTCCACCGGATACGACGCCTCAGCCTTGATCGGGCCTTTGCCGTCGATGGGCTGGCCAATGGCGTTGACCACGCGGCCGAGCAAACCTTTGCCCACCGGCACAGACAAGAGTTTTCCCGTGGTGCGAACCTCGGTGCCTTCGACGATATTCTCGTATTCGCCCAGGAGAATGGCGCCGACTTCAGTCTCTTCCAAGTTCAGCGCGAGACCGAAAACCCCGTTGGGGAATTCGATCATCTCATTGAGCATGACGTCGCTGAGGCCTTCGATTTTGGCCACGCCGTCCCCGACCTCGCGGACGGTCCCGACGTTGCTCTTGGTCGTGGACGTTTTGAGTCCAGCGATCTGGGTTTCGATGTCTTCGAGAATGGTGCTCATGTCAGTAACTTCGCGGAAAAAAAGAACGATGAATTAAAGCTGCTCTTGCAGGCGGGCCAGACGGTTGCGGACACTGCCATCCCACACGTCGCTGCCAATCTTCACCCGCATCCCGCCGATCAGTTCGGAATTTACTTTGAACTCCGTCGTCAGGTCGTTGCCATATTTCTGGCGCAGGCTGCTGACCACGGCGTCCGCGGTCGCCGAGTTCAAGGGCGCGGCGCTCTCGATCACCGCGTGCCGCTTTTCAATTTCCAAGCGCAGCAAGCGCTGGTAAGCCTCCAGCGCCCCGAGATAGTGCCGCGGCTTCTCCTGCAAGACACTTTGCACGAGTGAACTCACGCGGGCACGGTCCAGCGTGCCATCGGCGAGGCTGAGGCGGAGTAATTGACGGGCAAGCGCGTGGGCTTCTTTGGTAATTTTCATGGGGAGCGCGGGATTGAGTTTTAGACGGATTCAGGAAAATGCCGCCGGTTCAAGCGGCGATTTGGCGGGCGGTTTCTTCGCTGAGGATGCGTTGATCTTCGTCGGTCAACACTTTGCCGGAGACTTTTGCGGTCGTGTCGATGACCAGCCGGGCGACCTCGCGTTTGAGGTCGTTGAGCACGCGTTCATATTCCAATTGCGTCGCTTCGTGGGCGCGGGCGATGATTCGCTCCGCCTCGCCGATGGCGTCTTGCTGGCGGCGATCTGCGAGGGCGTTGCTGCTCTGGCGGGCTTCGTCGATGAGCTTCTGCGCTTGCGCATTTGCCTGGTCGAGAATCTCGCGATGCCGGGCTTCCGCAGCGGCGAGGTCGCGCTTGATTTTCTCCGCGTTGGCCTGGCCTTCCTCGATTCGCCGACGCCGCTCTTCCAGCATCTTGATCACCGCGCTGAAGGCGTATTTCTTCAGCACGAAATAGACGATGCCCACGGTGAGCAGTTGCGCGATGAACGTGGGCCAGGTGACGCCAAAGGTTTGCGCGATTTTGTCCATTGCCGGAGTAGAAAGAAGAATGACCTGTAAGGGTGAAGAGCGCGGGCCGTCGCACGAGCAGTTTGCTATCGCGCGACGACCCTGGCTCCGCGAGCCGTGCGTGCCTTTTACCGATAAAGGAAGAAGACGATCAACGCGTAAATCGCGATGGCCTCGGCGAGCGCCATGCCGATGATGGAGATCGTGAGAATCTGGCCGAAGGCGCCGGGATTGCGTCCGACCGCCTCGGCGGCCTTGGCGCCCACCATGCCGACGCCGATGGCGCCGCCGAGACCGGCGAAGGCGAGCGCCAGCGTGGGCCCGATGGATTTACCGCCTTCCGCCGCGACTTCGGCGAGGAGTGGGAGCAGGGCAAGAATGGTGTTCATGGGTTTTGGATGAGTTTTCTGTGCGGATGATTAACTGCGTTGGGTTTGTTGTTTCTCGCTGCCGCCCACGCGCTTCGGATGGTCCCGGCAGGAAAGCGTTGGATTTGAATAAAAACTCAGTGCGCCCGCGCGGGCTGGTGGGCGTCGTCGTGCGCCTCGTCGGCAGCCGCGTGGTGGCTGTCGTCGTGAGTGGTGGAAAGCTGGATGTAAACGGCGCACAGCAACGTGAAGACGAGCGCTTGCACGAAGGCGACGAGCAGTTCGAGAAAATAAAAAGGCACCGGCACCAGGATGCTCATCGGGATGCGCAGGAACGCCGGCAGCGCGTCGCCGAGGTGCGTCATCGTGTGCAGCAAATTGTCGCCCGCATAGATGTTGCCGAACAATCGCAGCGAGAGCGACACCGGACGGAAGATGATCGAGACCACTTCGATAATGCCAACAAAGAAAAAGATCGGCATAAGGGCGTATTTGAGCGCGCCTTGAACGCCTCCTTTTGGGCCGAACATGTGCGAAAGAAAACCGCCCACCCCCATTTCCTGCAAGCTCCAGGTGAGCCAGAAGACCATGAACAGGAGGGCCATCGAAAGCGTCATGTTCAGGTCCGCGTTGGCCGGGCGCAGCAAGGGCGCGTGCATTTCGTCAATCGAAAGCGGCCCGCTGGGACGCCCCCACCCGATGGTGCCCACGCC
>Ga0213876_10000896_pt1 | contig 19899 bp, 19 predicted proteins | sample BarmaccomBMRX_R9_FD_160113 | JGI IMG/M metagenome (GOLD analysis project Ga0213876, IMG submission 160113) | Root-associated microbial communities from Barbacenia macrantha in rupestrian grasslands, the National Park of Serra do Cipo, Brazil - RX_R9 | ecosystem: Host-associated > Plants > Roots... | reverse complement strand
TGTGACCGAACCCCGAACTTCACCCGACACCCGACACTCCATCACTCCATGTCCGATTCCGCAGAACAACCCTTGTCGCGTCGCGATGGACGGCCAGCGGACGAGTCGCGCGAATTACGGCTGCAGGCCGGCATCGCTCCGCACGCGCACGGTTCGGTGCTGATCGGCACCGGCCGGACGCAGGTGATCTGCGCCGCTACTTTTGAGGAAAGCGTCCCCCGATGGATGAAGGACCAGCGCGTTGCCGGCGGATGGATCACGGCGGAATATTCGATGCTGCCCTACTCGACATTGGCGCGGCGCCCGCGCGATATTGCCAGAGGCAAGCTCGATGGACGCAGCACGGAAATCCAGCGGCTGATCGGGCGCGCCTTACGGACGGCGGTTGACCTGGATGCCTTGGGCGAGCGCACACTCTGGATCGACTGCGACGTGCTCCAGGCTGACGGCGGAACCCGCACGGCCGCCATTACCGGCGCTTCGCTGGCCGTAACCCTTGCGTGCGCCCGGCTTCGTGGGACTCAGTCCCTGCCGGCCTGGCCGGTGCGATGCTTGGTTGCAGCTATCAGCGTGGGGATTATTCAGGGTAGGGCGCTGGTCGACCTCGATTATGAGGAGGATCGAGCCGCGAGCGTGGACCTGAACCTTGTGATGACGAGTCGCAGCGAGTTCGTCGAAGTGCAAGGGGCCGGCGAGGAAAGCAGTTTCAGCCACGAGCAACTCCTTGCCATGCTCGCCGCCGGAGGAAAGGCGATTCAGGGGCTTATCGAACGGCAACGCGCTTTCCTGCGTTTACATGCTCCGGACGTGGCAGACCTGTTGGAATCGCCTCACCAGACCGGCTGACCCCCTCTTTCCGGGCGCCCCGCCGGCCGTTTATCAGGCCGGATCAGGCCAGACAACGCGCCAGATCCTGCCGGATGCCGTCGACCTCGAGGTCCTTGCCAATAAATACCAGTTGGCTCGACCGCGTCTCCTGCTTTTCCCAAAGCCGGTCCCAATAGATGGTGAACCGGTTGTTTACGCCGTGAAAAACCGCCCGGCGGGGCGTCCCCTCAATCCATAGAATGCCTTTGGACCGGAACACGCGGCTTTTCTCCGAGATGGCGTTCAAGACCTCTTCCAGGCGCGAGAGGTCAAAGGGTTGGTCAAACTGGTAAGCCGTGGACTGAATATCGGCATGGGTGCTTGCACGGTACTCGTTCAGCAGTTCCGGTGCGACGGCCAGTTTACGGTCCAGGTCGAAAGCGTTGATGTCCAGAAGCTCATTCAGGTTCACTTTGGACTGTTCCGTGCGGAAGATCCGTGCTTGCGGATTCAGTTCGGTGATGGCCGCTTCGACTGCTTCGAGCCGTTCGGGGCTGACAAGATCCACCTTGTTCAGCAATACGAAATCGGCCAGCGCAATTTGTTCGTGCGCTACCTTGGTCTCACGCAGTTGCGACAGGATGTTCTCGGCATCAACCAGCGTGATGATCGCATCCAGACGCGCGTATTGTTGAAGCTGAGGGATGTTCAGGAAAGTCTGCGCAACCGGACCTGGATCGGCCACGCCGGTCGTCTCAATGAGGATGTAGTCGAGGTTTTCGCGTTTAAGCAGCTTCTGCACGCCTTTAACCAGATCCTTGCGAACGGTGCAGCAGATGCAACCGTTGCTCATTTCAACCACGTCCTCGGTCTGAGTCTCGACCAGTTGCCCGTCAATGCCGATCGCGCCGACTTCGTTGATGAGGACGCCGAAACGGTACTGCGATTGCCCTTTGAGGATGTGATTAAGGAGCGTGGTTTTTCCCGCCCCCAGAAAGCCGGTCAATACGCTTACCGGAATGATTTTGTGTTGCGCCATGCCGCTTAGATTACACCGGCCTTTTTTAGGGTCCGGTACGCCCCGTTCTTCGCAATCGTCTTGAGGGCGCGGGTGCTGAGTTTAACGGTGACAAACCGGTTGAGCTCCGGTACCCAGAGGCGGCGCACCTTCAGGTTCGGGATAAACATCCGCGGGGTATTCGCCGTGACGTGCTGGCCGACCCCCCCTTTTTTCTTCGCGAGACCGCGGCGATGAATGACGTGGCCTCTTGAAGGCTTGGCTCCGGTAATGCTGCAAACTCTGGACATAGCGGCTCCTTTAAAAAGAGCGGGAAAAATGCGTCCGGGAGCAGGTTCCGTCAAGGGTGAAGTCTCATACCTCGCGCGTGGCTCACGGATTTTCTCAAATTATTTAAGGAAAAACCTCGTCAACAAGATGAAGGCAACCCGGTGATATGGTATGATTGCCTGTCAAGGTTAAGCCGTCGTTTTGTATATGAAAAAGTTTATCGTTCCTGCGCTGATTGCGTGCGTGCTTTTGTTCGCGGGGCTGGCGCCGGCTCGTGCGGGAGTGCACGTGGTATTTGGGGTTGGGCTGCCGGCCTACTACGGACCTTATCCCTATGGACCTTATCCCTATGGACCGTACCCCTACTGGTACGGCTACTCTTACCCGTTTTACGGCGGTTACTACGGTTACTATCGCCCGTATTGGCACCACGGCTACTACGGCCGAGGTTTTTACGGCCGGGGATTTTATGGGCGCGGTTACTACGGGCACGGCTTCTACCGCCATTAGCCCGGCCAAAGCGAATTGGTTTGGAACTGCCTGCTTACGTGGGCGCCGGGTGGACCTGAAAGCAGAGCACGCCCGCTAGAGTCAAGTTGGCCTGCGGAGCAAAGACGGGATGGTTGAAGTGCCCGGATTTGCTCCGCTTCTTTGTGCCTCGGTTTCTCGGGGGCCAAAGCCACGCTGTACATCCCGCAGCCGCCCGGGTAAGGGGCGACTTAAGAAGGTTGCAGCAGACAGAAGGCCGCGCCGCCGGCAGAAAACCTGGACGGGTTCCCTCGTTACGCGAATCGGGAGACGATGAAGACCACGACAATCGCGCCGATGATCGACATGATGAATCCGGCCGGATGAAACGCTTCTCCTTCCGCCGGCCTGGAGAAGAGTCGGGCAATCAGCCCTCCGACCACTGAGCCCACGATACCCAAAATGGTGGTGCCGATAAAGCCGAAGTGGGTATGCATGATTGCACTCGCGATCGCTCCGACGATGAACCCCACGATGATGGACCAGATAATGTGTAGCATTTGGTAATGTCCGATTTAAGGTTTAGGCGGCTTTTGTATGCCTCCTTCAATATCGCCGCGGATCTCTTGTCAAGATTCATCGGCCTGTGGCTTTTGTCGCCTGCACCTTGCTTCCATGTTTCCATCATGGGTCGCCGCGGCGCGCCTCCGGCGGGAGCATAGCCCCGGTCAGCGCAGGGGCTGAGTCACGGGAATCTCCAGCAACCGGTACGGCCGTGCGTTCGTGTTCTCACGCCGCAACACGGGTATGGCGACATTGTAGACGTCTGCGCCTCTCATGGTTTTGCCGTGTAGTTGGCCGTTGTGTGCATGCCCATGCAGTGCAATGCAAGCGTCATACCGGTCAATCGCCTCTTCCAAACGGGTCGTGCCGAGAAACGGAAAAATCTCCGGGTTCTCACCCATGACGGTCGCGCGAATCGGTGCGTAGTGCAGAACCGCGATTTTATTCGGTGTCTTAAGCCGGGCGAGCGCCCGTTCGAGCCGGAGCGATTGGTCGACCGCCTCGCGCACGAATTCCTTGATGACCTTTTCCCCCCAGGCATTCAACGTGCTTTTCCCAAACCCACCGCCAAATCCGGGAACCCCGGCGAAGCCGACCCCGTTAATCTCGATCGCTTCTCCATTAAGAAGGTGAATTCCGCTCCGGAGAAAAAGCTCGGTGAGCTTATCCGCGGCGTCGGATTCGAAATCGTGGTTTCCCAGAACCGCCAGGCAGGGCTTGGCCAGCACCGGCTTCAAATCTGCAAGCAGCACTTCCCCTTCTTCCGGCAAGCCGTAGTCGGTCAGGTCGCCGCATAAGACGCAGACGTCGGCTTTCTCCGCAATTTCGTGAAAAAGCTCCGCCGCCGTACCCTTGGCATCCTTCGTGTAATGCAGGTCCGCCAACGCAGCCACCCTCAAATGCTGTCCGTTTCCAGGCTCCATCAATCCGTGTTCGTGCCCACCTTCGAATATGTGCGTATATGGAGGCTGGCGCCTACCCCGAATTTGGCAAGTTGCAGCTGTCACCCAAGCGCCGGGCATTTTACGAAGCGGTGGTCGGTGCCGTGGCGGAGACCGACCTCCCTTTTCTTATCGGCGGTGCATTGGCGTTCGGGTTTTATACCGATATCTGGCGGGATACAAAAGATCTCGACATCTTCCTGCAGCCTGAAACGATTCAGCCCATTCTGGATCACCTTCGCGAACGGGGATTTGCCACCGAGCTTACCTTTCCACACTGGTTAGCCAAGGTTAAATCGGATGATGCACTGGTAGATTTTATCTTCCGCGGTTCCAACGGGGTATGCTCGATCGATTCCAGTTGGTTCGAGGGGGTAGCCACGGTGCAGATATTTGGCTGCTCCGTAAACATTGTACGGTCCGAAGACCTCATCCGCATGAAAGCCTTCGTGATGGAACGGGAACGTTTTGACGGGCATGACATCCTGCACCTGCTGTTCCGGCAAGTCGATTACCTTGACTGGGATCGCCTCCTTGACTGGTTCAGCGACGACAAGGGGCTGCTTCTTTCGTTACTCGCGATGTTTCAATACGCTTACCCGTTTCGTGCCGGGTCGATTCCAGCCGGGATCCGGGCCGCATTGGCGGAAACCTGGTTGCGCCCGCCACAAGCCTCGGAGCCGCTCTGCAACGGAACGCTCCTGTCCAAGCGGCAATACGAAACGGACATTTCTGCCTGGGGATTGGTTGATGCCCGCACCACCGGCCGGTGCCAGATCACCGAACAGGAGATCAGAAGGTGGTCGTCGTATGATGCCGATTAGACCGGGCGTGCAGCACGGCTTGGAACCGGTCATACGCCTGCGAGAAACCGGAATCTTTGGACCGGCCGCCTGCCGGGAATGTAGCTCGCAGGCCCCCGGCGTGAGGAACAACGCGCCAAACGGATCCAAGGGCAGTAGCGCGCCGCGCGACTGGTCTGGCAGAGATCGCCCTCAAAAAGGTGTCACCACCTTCTGACCTCACCGCCGGTAAGTGCGAACTTCTGAATGTGAACCCGAAGCATTTGCTGACCTACTTGAAGGATCACCTGGCGGCCTCGACCGGTGCCCTGGAACTGCTCGAGCACCTTATTTCCACCCATGCCGGAACGCCCCTTGAGCCAGTGTTTAGAAAATTGCGTGAGGAAATCGTTGAAGACCGCCAGGCCCTGGAGGGCATCATTCGCCGGTTTGGCTCCCCGGAAAGCCCGATCCGCAACACGGGAGTATGGTTGGGCGAAAAGCTTGCCCGGATCAAACTACTCTTGGAAGGTGCGGGCGGCGGCGCGATGGGCCGCTTTGAAGCCCTCGAGGCGCTTTCTTTGGGCATTGAGGGCAAACGGACCCTCTGGAATGCCTTGGCGGCGGTGGCCCCGGGCGTGCCACCGTTGCAAGGGGTGGACCTCGACCTGCTGAAGCGGCGGGCCCAGCAACAGCGCGAGCGTGTGGAAGATCTCCGGTTGGAAACGGCGCGAGAAGTCTTTGTCGGGGAAAAATGAACCCGCCATCCACTCGGCAAACCTCTCCGCCTCAAAGGCGCTGCCTGAGGGCGATCGCGCTACCGATTTCCGTACGCCGGCAAGTACGGCCGTCCGGGTTTGTGGGAATTGCTCGACCCTTTACCCCGGGCGGCCTGGCCGCTGAAACCGGAAATAATAAGCAGCCGCCCCGGCCATTAACTGCTTCCGGTATCACCGGTTGAGACCGGAACTTTGAATTGGCCGCCTGCCGGAACCAATAAATGGCCGTTTTAGCCTTTCTCCCGAGAGCGTTTTTGGGTCTTGACTAAGCTCAAAAGGTCCGTTCGGAACCAATAAGTGGCCGGGAGTCGAAATCGAAAGCTGAGCGTGGCCGCGCGTCGCTTTGGTTCAATGGCCCCTAAAGGACATGGGTCTGTGAGTGCAAATTTCGAAATGCACGTTGACGACGTGTTCGTCATCGGAGACAAGCTGGTTTTCACGGGAGAATTGATTCACTTCGACGGTGCGGAAGCAAAAGGCTGGGCCGACATCATGGTCGACGGAATACAGCGAAGTAAGATACTGGTGGGTGGCGAAGTCCTTGACAACCGGCCGCAACGGTCAGTATGGGCCCATATGACTTACGGGATCGAACCGCCCAAGATGAAAGGAAAGGAGATCATGCTCGTCCCATCGACGACTAGCCTCGAGTCTGGCCATTCTCAGTTGACGTAGGGATCCAAAATAGGGGCCGGTCCGCTTTCCGGCCACATCCGAGGCAACCTCCCCCCGTGCAAGCGCTAGACACCGCAGGAACAGGCCTTTCTGCAAGCGGCGGGCAACTGGTTTAGCGAGCGTGGCCGCGGCTGGCTAATCTCCGGGCGAAGCCTCGGTCGGCTTCTTGAAGGACGTGGGCAATCTCCTGGCCGGGGTTTGGAACCTGCTGGCCAGGGCCGCTGCCACTGGCGGCGGCGCCGAACGGATGCAAGGGGCCATTTTCATGAACGGCGCCAATGCCCAAGCACAGGGGGCGTTGGCGCAGGACATGGTGACCAACCCGGACCGATACGCGTCCACAGTCGGAGAGCCATTCCAGCTCAAAACCCCGGCCTAACGGGGTGGGACTCTTGCCGACAATCCCAACGGGGACAGGCCACAATGCCAGGTCCGGTCCGCAAACAGGGACAGACCCCGACGGCGGTTTCTGACCTGAGCGAGGACCACACCTGCCCCGCGGCGAGCCCCTCCGCCTCAAAAGCGCCGCCTGAGGCCGACCGCGCTACCGATTTCCGTACGCCGGCAAGTACGGCCGTCGGGGTTTGTGGGAATTGCTCGACTCTTTACCCCGGGCGGCCTGGCCGCTGAAACCGGAAATAATAAGCAGCCGCCCCGGCCAATATTTGCTTCCGGTATCACCGGTTAGCGGGCCATTCTGAGGGTTGCCTGGGGTGGCCGACGGGATTCGAACCCGCAACAACTGGAACCACAATCCAGGGCTCTACCGTTGAGCTACGACCACCATTCTGGCAGAGGGCTAGAGTAGCCTAAGTTCGTTTTTCGCCAAGTGGATTTTACGGCGAACCCGGTTTACGCCGCGGATGCACGTTAGACACACGGCCGCGCTCTGGGCGAGGAGCACGGCCGCCGAACCGATGATTTCAGGAAATGACATGCGCGGCTCGACCCGCGCCGCCCAGTTGCCGCCGGGCATCGCCACGCTGAGTCGGAGGGTCGAAATCCGGGAAGATCTTTCACGGGAGAGCAGATTTTGCGCCGTATTGCGTTAGCTTTGACAAAATCCGAAGGCGAAGGCAAAAAGACAGGAATCAGATTGCGTAATTGCGTTTACCGTTTTGGACCTGTTTACGCCCGAATTCAGTTTTGCGGGTTGCTGCTGTTGCTCAACATTTGTGTACTGCGGGCCGCTTTATCCGCGCATTCGTTGCAGATGGTGTCTGAAGGTGATTACGTTCGGAACACGGTGGAAGTACAGGAAGCGTTTAGCCGGGTTATGGACGGAGACCCTGAGGCCGTCATCCTGTTCGGCGCGGATGCGGCATGCGCGCATTTGATCCGGTATGCCCGGAGGCAAGCCGGCCGCCCCCTGATTTTATGCTGTGCATCAAACGTTGACCTGGAATACGTGCAACGTGTGCCGGGGCCTCGCGCCGGGGGCGTGATCGGATCGCAGGTAATGCCGTTTCCTCCGGGCTCAGGTTCGGAGCTGGTCCGGGATTACCAGGCGGATATGATCGTCCGAGGGTACAGGCAGTTCACGCACGCGAGTTTGGAAGGCTATGCCGGTGCGCGCGTTTTCGTTGCGGCCCTGCAAAACGCGGGTCCGGCCTTGATCAACGGCCTTGCAAACGGAATCTTTACCTGTGGCCCATTAATGTTTGGCTTCGACGGGAACCTCCAGCAGAGGAATTATGCGGTTTTTCTCACGCAAATCTCTCACGGTAGACTGGTTCCGACTCAACAGATCGGCCTGCCAAGCCGATAGATCGATCAACACGCTGATGGCCGGAGCGAGATCCAGGGAGGAGCAGTTAACCTTTGCGAGTTTACCCTCTCGCGGGTTGACGATCCGCTTCAAGCTGCTGTTTTTTACCGCGGCGATCTGCAGCTTCATCCTGGTGGCACTCACCACCACGGCATTCTTTCTTTCGGCCGTGTCGTTGCGAACGACGCGTCTGGAGGGCTTCCGCTCGCTGCGGCGGTCGCTGGCTGAGACCATCAATACCGCCATTGATACCGCCCGGCGCAGCATCGCGACGCAAGCCGAAATGCAAACCTGCCGGTATGCCATTTCCGAGCTTGCGGCCGGCTACGAACATTTGCTGGACGATTTGGCGGCCGGCGGTTTCAGAGTTGATCAGGCGTTTTTTGATCAGATCAGAACGGAGTTGAACGAAGCTTACCGGAATCATCTCCTTGCGGCCCTGAGCCTTCCCGGCGGTGAAGCGCCGGATTATGGAACCTTTGCGGATGTGAGCCGGGAAGGCTTGGTGCTGCAGTACGTTTACTTTTTAAAGAATCCTGCCTCGATCGATCACAAATACCTCAACAACACGTCCGATGAGATTGCGGCCAACACTGCGCTCGCACCCACTTTCCGTTCAGCTTTTGCCAAAACCATGTTCGCACGCGCCATGGACCGGTATCACGAGTCATTTCAATCCGTGGTCCAGCGCAACCGGTACGACGACCTGCTCCTTGTGGACGATCTCGGCAACGTTATTTACTCGTTCAAGAAGAGTTGGGACTTCGGCACCAACGTGTTCAAGGGCTGGCAGAATCAGGCCAGCCTCAAGCGCATCTTCCTGGGCGCATGGTACGTTCCACTCACGGAAGCGAATCGCGGCAGCACTAACCACGTGGTGGTGAGTGATCTGGCGAAGTACCCGGCGGCGTATAACGCGGCAATGATGTTTTTCGGCGCGCCGATTACCAACCGTTTAGGCAGCCGCATGGGCGTGCTGGTGCACGAAATCTCCAGCGTCTCATTCACTGACTTGGTGACGTTCGATCGTCATTGGCAGCAGGTCGGGCTGGGGCGTTCCGGTGAAGCGTATATCGTCGGGGCGGATCGGCGATTGCGCACCGAGTCCCGTTTTGCCGACCGCCTCCCTGCCCGGTATCGTGCCGAGACTTACACGCCTGACGGTCTGAGAAGCTTCCAAACGTCGCTCCTGACGGCCCCGCTTTCCAATGCCGCGGTCGAAAACATCTTTTCCGGTAATAACCCAAACAATGAGGGTGAGGTCACCTTTTATGATGAACTGGGTCATGAATCCCTCGGCGTGTATGCACCCTTGCCAATCCCGGAGCTCAACTGGGGACTCGTGATCCGGATCGACACGGGAGAAGCTTTTGCGCCGGCCGCTCGCCTGACCCGGTTGATTGCCTGCGGAGGCGCCGCGATTCTCGTTCTGGCGATTGGCAGCACCCTGGTCTTTGCACAGATCTTGTCACACCCGATTGCGCAATTGGTGGCGACAGCCGAGAAGATCGGCGCCGGCGACCTCTCGGCCCGCACCCCAATCTCAAGCACGGACGAGATCGGGTTTCTGGCGGAACGTTTCAACCACATGATCGACCAGATCGAAGATCATGGACGCCAGATGCGGAAGATTTTCGAGACGGTTAATGAGGGATTGTTCCTGCTTGATCGAAAACTTACCATCCAGCCGGGCTACTCTCACGCCACGGAAGAGATCTTTCATCGTAAAATTGTAGGTCTCAACTTCCTTGACCTGATCCGGCCCGTTCCCGGACAGTGGTCATGGGCGGTTTTATCGACAGACGAACTTGCCGCGGCCGAAAGTTACCTTGAACTTTTGTTAAACCCGCGCGTGAAAGAGAAACTGATCCGGCAGACTAACCCGCTGAATGAAGTTGAGTTTCATTTTTGCGACAAAGGCGGGCGACCCCGGACTAAATTCCTCGAGTTCTGCTTTAACCGGGTGTTGGAAGCCGGGCAGATCAGTCAGATCATGGTGACTGTGGTCGACGCGACCTCACGGATTTCCCTTGGCCGTCAGATCCGCGAAAATCAGGTGAACGCGCGGCTCGAAGTTGAAATGCTGTTCGGCATCCTGCATGTGGATTCGGCCATTCTGTCCGATTTCCTGGAAGATACGGACCGCGAGATCAGGGAGGTATTACAAAACCTGGAAGCCGAACAGCACGCACGGCCTTCAGCCGAATCCCTGTCCGAGCGGGAACAGCGTTACGGGCGGCTCCTGCAGCGAATCGGACGCTCCATTCACGTGATCAAGGGAAACGCTGCCATGTTGCGGCTTTCGTATTTTGAAACGCTTGCGCACCAACTCGAAAACAAGATCGGCGCTGCCAGACAAAACCCTCAGTTGGTTGGGGAGCACTTTGTCCCGATTACCACGGCTTTAGCCTCCTTGCTTGACCAGGTGAAGATGACGCGCGACTTGATTGAGCGGCTCGTCAGCATGCAGGGCGTATTCGGTCGTAACCAGGGGTCGGGCAAAGACGGCGATTTTGGTGCCCTAGCTAACCTAGCCGTTGATGTTGCTGCCCGAAACGGGAAGCAGGTTTGTGTGAAGCTTGATGTTGAACCTGCCTTGCTGACCTTGCCGGACCGGCTGCGCCGTCCGGTTCAGAGTGTGCTGGCTCAACTTGTGCGCAACGCGATAATCCATGGTATCGAACTGCCTGCGGAGCGGGTGGCCCGCGACAAGCCGCCTGCCGGTTCGATCGTAATAACGGGACGTCGTAAAGGCCCGAAGCTGCTGCTTTTCTCTGTCCGAGACGACGGATCCGGGCTTAACTTCCCGGCGCTGCGGCAACGGGCGGTTGAGCTCAAAATGCTGCCGCCGGATGCGCCGGACACCTTGAATCGAGAACAGGCCATCGACATTTTATGCGCTTCCGGCTTTACGACGCTGCTGGAGCCTTCACCCGACGGTGGGAGGGGGGTGGGCTTGGACGCCGTTAATGACTTGCTTTGCTGGCTCGGCGGCAGGATTGACGTCGAGACCAAACCAGGGCAATACACGCGTTTTATGGTGGAACTGCCGGTCTAATGAAATTGCTTATCGTAGACGATTCAAGCGTAGTACGACGCGCGATCGAACGCGACCTCAGCGCGGGTGAGATCACCGAAGTTGATCAGGCGGAGAACGGGGAGGAAGCAGTGCGGCTTTACTCCCTGAAGGGCCATGACGTGGTCACCCTGGACATCACGATGCCCAAGATGGACGGTTTAACCTGTCTTGACAAAATCCTGCAGATCAATCCCGCCGCACGCGTGTTAATCATCTCGGCATTGCGGGATCGCGCCACGGCCATCGACGCCATCAAACGGGGCGCCAGCGGTTTTCTCTGCAAGCCGATCAATGCGGATGAATTGCGGGAAGCATTTCATCTCCTGCTTTCGGATTAACCCCATGAAAGACGAAGACATTCAGGTCTTTATCACCTGTGCACGCCGTTACTTCCACTCCGTTGACCCTTCGTCGCCGCTGGTCATCGAACCGCCGTTTGTCAAGAACCGCGTTGAACCCTTTCTTGAATACACCGGCATCATTTCGATTTCCGGTCGAGCCAAAGGCGTTGTCTGTTTCACAACCAACAGCGACCTTCTCCGGCAAATCCTGGCGGAACTCCATGATGAGCCCAAGGATGAGAACGCGATCCGCGACCTTGCGGGTGAAATCGCCAATACCCTCAGCGGCAACGCGCGCGAGGAGTTCGGCAAGAATTTTCTGATCACCGTACCCGTGGTGGTGACCGGCCAGAACTTTGATTTTCCATTTCCGGAAAATGCACGCAACTACGTGGTGCCGCTCGTCTGGCGCAATCAGCACGCCTACCTGCTGGTCTGTTTGGAGTAGGGCCGGAGCGAGCGCCACGGCGATATCGATGCCCGGGCTGCGGGTGTCGATTGTTGTCCGGGAGAGAGGGACGGAACGTTGATCGGCACGTCAAGGCCTGGAGCGAATCAACCAGCGCCGGGTGGGGCATCAAAACGGGGACAGGTCGCAATGACGCTGAGGTAAGGGCGTTCGCCGCCGGCTCCGCGTTGGGCCCTGACCCATTTCCTCCAGCGTCGAGGCACGTCACTTCAATGGGGACAGGCCGCAAGGGCGGGTCAGGCCTGAGCCGCTCAGCGAGGCCGCACGTTCTGCAGGGGCGCATGAAAGGGACGGGTCAATGAAAGGGGGACAGGTTTCGGCTGCCGGGCCAATCAAAATTGTGAATATATCTTTGAACGAATTTCCGGCGACCGCTGTCGAAATCAATGGTTAAGGCGATTCGGGTCTGCGCACGATTTCTCTCGACTTCTACTCCTTGGCGTGCGCAGCCCGGATCTTTTTTTTGTACTGCTTGATCGCGTTAGCCGTCCCCCCTACCGTGGTGGACAGATGCGCGAAAGCATTCTGGTGGTCGATGATGAGCCCGACGTGGTCGATCTGGTCAGGTATCACCTGCATCGGGCCGATTTCACGGTCCTTGCGGCGGATGACGGACCTACCGCCTTGGAGCTGGCACGCCTTCATCTTCCTGATGCGATCATCCTGGACGTCATGCTGCCACAGATGAGCGGTACTGAGGTCCTGCGGATGCTGCGACGCCAGGCAGAAACCGCCGCTATTCCCGTGCTCATGCTGACGGCCAAAGCCGAGCCTGCGGATCGCATCGCCGGTTTGGAACTCGGTGTGGATGATTACATCACCAAACCCTTCAGCCCACGGGAAATTGTGTTGCGAACTCAGAACCTGCTTCGCCGTCTCAAGGCTGCGCAGCATTCCGGTTTGATCGTCGTTGATGAGTTTCGCCTCGATAAAAGCAATTTCGAGATCACCGTCTCCGGGAGACGCTTGGACCTGACGACGACCGAATTCAAGCTCCTTGCCGCCCTGGTCGAATGCCGCGGACGGACACTTAGCCGCGAGACGTTGCTCCACGACGTCTGGCGTTACGAGAACGTCATTGATACCCGCACCGTCGATACGCACGTGCGCAGGCTGCGGGAGAAGCTCGGGCCTGCGGCGAACCGTATCGTGACGGTGCGCGGCGAGGGGTACCGGTTTCTACCCGCCGTGAACCCGTGACTCTGCCCGGGTGGATGCCGTGGCTGTGGCTGGAACTGGTGACGGCCGGGCTTGTTGTTTGGCTCTGGCGCCAACTGTTGCGCATCAGGCATAACGTCCGGCAGCTGGTCCGGCAAGGGGAAGTGGATCAATTTTCCAGCGGGTTGCCCGTTGTTCGGGCAACTTTGCAAGACCTCCACCAACTCGAAACCCGGCTGCGCGAAATCGGCCGGCAGGTTACCGAGGAGGATTTCAGCCTGCGAGCAATCCTGTCGAGCATGGTTGAAGGCGTCATGATCCTGGACCGGCAGCTCCGGATTCGTCTTCTCAACCAGCGGCTCCAGGAGATGTTTCTGCTTCCACGGCCGCCGTTGGGGCGCACCGTCATGGAGGCATTTCGTAACCATTTCCTGCATCAGGTCATCGAACGGACGTTGCAGAGTGACTCGGCGCAGTCCGCGGAGCTGCAGATCGAACTTCGCGAGGCGGAGGGGTTCATCACCCGGCATTTTCAAGTTACCTCGGTGGGTCTGCGGCCAGGCGAGCAGGGCGGGTTCGACGGCGTTCTCCTGGTTTTCCATGACATCTCGCAAATCCGTTCGCTCGAGGCGGTCCGCAAGGAATTCGTGGCCAACGTTTCCCATGAACTGCGGACTCCGTTATCGATCCTGTCCGGCTACCTGGAAACGCTGCTTGAGACCGACGTCGACCCCGAAAGCACGCGCCGCTTCCTGGAAACGATGTACCGCCACGCCAGGCGCCTGAACGCGTTATTGGAAAACCTGTTGCTCCTGTCACAGCTTGAATCGGGGCGTTTGCCGCTGCACCTCAGCACGGTGGCGGCCGGAGACTTCTGCCAACGAGCGCTGGAGCGATTCGAGCCCGTGATGACCGGCGCCGGCATCTCGGTTACGGTCTCGGCCCCGGAAGGGCTAACCTTTACCACTGACACTTTGCGGCTCGAGCAGGCACTTTCCAACTTGATTGATAACGCGCTCAAATACGGCCGCCAACCCGGGCTCCGCCTTAGTCTTGCAGCTGAACTCGACGGCCAGGACATCGTCCTTCGGGTTTCGGATAACGGACCGGGTATCCCGCTACGCGATCAGCCGCACATCTTCGAGCGGTTTTATCGTGTCCATAAGGACCGCTCGCGAGACGCCGGAGGCACCGGCCTCGGGCTGTCCATCGTCAAACACACCATGCAGCTGCTCGGGGGCACGGTCAGCGTCGAAAGCAGTCCCGGCCAGGGGGCCACGTTTATCCTGCGGTTCCCGAGAGTTTCTTAACGTTTCCGCTTGGCCGCTTCAGCCATCGCGCGGTCGATCAGCAACGTGGCCAGGTGCTGCGTGCCCTTGTCCAGCGCTTCATTGGCGGCTTTAAGCCGCTGGACGTGGTGCGTGGTCAAAGCCGATTCAACCTCGCGCACCAGGCCCGCGATACGGTCGCGTTCCTCCGCCGTCAATTGTTGGCCCACCAGCATCAATGCGCTCCGGACGGCGGGTAAAAGTTCGTTGCTCTTCAGCACGGTTTCCGTCCAGACGCGTTCGGCCATATCCGCAAACGCCTGGTCGAGCGACTCGGCAATCATCTTTTCCACGGCCTCGTCGGAAACGTCGACCGCGCTGCTGAGGTCGACCTCTTTCTGTCGACCGCTCTTGGTATCCCGCGCCAGCACGTGCAGGATGCCGTTGACGTCAATCTCGAACTGCACACCGACGCGGGCTGTCCCCTTCGGCACCGGATCAAATTCGATTTCGAAGGAACCAAGTTGCCAATTGTCCCTGGCCAACTCGCGTTCCCCTTGGAGAACCTTGATCTGCATGGAACGCTGATTAGCGACGGCATTGGTGAACATTTCACCCGCCTTGCAGGGGATCGTTGAATTGCGCGGGATGATCACATTCATCAAGCCGCCAAACGTCTCGATCCCCAGCGACAGGGGGGTAACGTCAAGCAGAACCACATTTTGGATGTGGCCCGAAAGCATCCCCGCCTGGATCGTAGCGCCGACCGCAACGGCTTCATCAGGATTCTGGGTGATGTTAGGGAGGCGCTGGAACAGTTCGGCCACAAACTGCCGGACAACCGGCATCCGGGTGACTCCCCCGGCCAGAATCACTTCATCGAGTTGGTGCGCGTCGAGCTTGGCGTCATCCAGTGAACGCAGACAGTGGGCCCGGGTGCGCCGTACGATCGGACGCGCGGCGGCCTCCAGTTCCTGGCGGCTGAGCAGGTACGAAAAGCTTTGGGCCTTGGAGATAAAAGGAATCTCGATCTGAACCGCCGTTTCCTCAGATAGCCTGATTTTGGCGTCATGGGCGATCTGGCGCAACCGGGCCGTGAAGACGGGATCCTCCAGGTCTGCGCGCAACTCCGGGTACCGGCTGGTAAGGCGGTCTTTCAACAGACGCACCAGTTCCCGATCGATGTCGTCTCCGCCCAGGCGGGTGTTGCCGTTGGTCGCCAGCACCCGAAAAACGCCGTTATGCAGTTCCAGGATCGAAATGTCGAACGTGCCGCCCCCAAAGTCGTACACCGCGATTTTGGCTTTGTCGCTCAGGCGATCGAGCCCGTAAGCGAGCGCGGCGGCAGTGGGCTCGTTGATGATCCTTTCCACCGTCAAACCGGCCAGTTCGCCCGCCTGCTTGGTTGCCTGCCTCTGCAGGTCATTGAAATAAGCCGGGACCGTGATCACCGCCCGCTTAACCTCGCGCCCAAGCGCCGCCATGGCATTGGCGCTGAGCTTACGAAGGATCAGCGCCGAAACTTCCTCCGGCCGGAGCGATTGCCCGTTCATCTCCAGGGCGATTTGTCCGCCGGTTTGCTTAACCGGGTAAGGGAAATCAGGTTTCTCGGACTCTCCCGGCCGCCGTCCCATCAACCGTTTCACGGAATAGACGGTTTGTTCCGGAGCCACCGCACGCATCCGCTCGGCGGCCCAGCCGACCACCGGCTCGCCGTTCTTGGGAAAGTAAACCACCGAAGGGGTAAGGCGATGGCCTTCGGAATCCGCGATGAGGATGGGGAAGCCGGAGTCCATGACGCCGATGAGCGAGTTCGTGGTTCCGAGGTCAATTCCGACGATGTCTTCCATAACAAGCAAGCAGGCTGGGGGGATTAGGGATGAGGGATGAGGGCGTCAGGCTAGCCCATCATTTCATCCATGCGTAACAGACGTTCGCGAATTTGTCCCTGCCACTTTTGGAGAAAGGTCAAGTCCAGCGCAACCTGGGCCAAGGCTTCACGGGCATCTGCAGGTTGGTGCTGCCACACCTGATCCAGTTCCCGTAATGCTTCCAGGCGTTGAGCCTCCTGTGCGGCGAGCTCACGCACGAGGTTATCAAGGTCCCCTTGCAATCCATGGACTCGCTGGAGCTGGAGTGCGCGCGCCAGAGCCGAGTTTTGCACCGAAATTTCCCCAAGCAGAAGGTCGGCTTCCCGGAGGCAATTGGCGACCCGGCCAAAAACCTCGCCCATCACGGGATCAATCCGGCGTGTGCCTGATGCCGCACCGGTCAGGCTGAGCAGGTGCTCCACGCGGGTGGCGGGATTGCTTAACACCTGGTACGCACGGTTCAGCACCGCCAGTTCATCCTGCGAGCCGGCCTGCCGGTGCAGCGCTTCGCTTAAGCGGACGTAAATGTCTTTAACGGCGTCCGGATCCAGCCAGGGACGGGCCGGCATCCGCAGCCCGGCAAAAAAATCCGTCATGCCGAAAAGCTCTCGCCGCAGGAGCAATGGGCCACCGCATTAGGATTAGTTACCTTGAAACCTCCGTGTTGCAGATCGTCGCTGTAATCGAGCAGCGATCCACTCACAAAGAGGGCGCTTTTGGGGTCAATCACCACGCGCACCTGGTTCGACTCCACCAGGATGTCCCGGTTGGCAGGCCCGTCGACCAAATCCATTTTATATTGGAGTCCCGAGCAGCCGCCTCCGATCACGGCCACCCGCAAAGCGCCTTGAGGCCTGCCCTGCCGGGTCAAGAGCTGCGTGAGCTTGGCCGCTGCCCGCTCCGTTACTTTCACGAGGCGTTCATTCCCGCGTTTAAATTGGACTTCAGCTGCAGCCATCACGTCCGGAATATCGAATCGCTCCTCGAGAAATCAACTTCAGTGGTCCTCGCGGCGGAGCCCGGCCACGCTTAACCGCATTCCCGGGGTTGCCGTTTGCAGGCATTATTGTTTGGTGTGGCGCATGAATTTCCACGCCCATTGGCGGGCCGAGCTCAGGGCTACGGTGCTGCTGGCGCTGCCGATCGTTTTCGGTCAGGCCGGCCAGATGCTGATGGGGTTGACCGACAGCGTGATCGTCGGGCGCCTGGGCCCGGTCCCGTTGGCGGCCGTGGCTTTTGCCAATACCGCTTTGACGACGTTGATGGTTTTCGGCATCGGCCTGCTCACTTCGATCGGCGTGGTCGGATCCCGCGAGCACGGGGCCGGCAACCTCAACGGGCGGGCGCGTATCCTCCGGGCCGCGTTCTGGCTTTCGGTGTCGCTCGGGACATGCCTTGCGATTGCAATCAATGCATTGCAGGGATGCCTCGGCGATTGGTTTCACCCGCCTGCAGACGTGTTCGAAGCCGCTCAACCCTACCTGTCCGTGACGGGATGGTCGTTACTGCCGGCTATCGGGTATTTTGGAGCTAAAATTTTCTGCGAATCGCTGAACTGTCCTCTGGCTCCGATGTGGTTCCTGTTCGGGGGGGTGATGCTGAATCTGATCCTTGCATCGGCCCTGGTGTTTGGGTGGTTCGGGTTTCCGGCGCTGGGGCTCGTTGGTTCGGGGTGGGCAACGGCGATTTCGCGCTGGTTCACGTTTGCGGCGACAACGTGGTACGCGTGTTCATTGACGGGTGAAAGCTGGCGACGAACGCTGTTGCCGGCAGGACTGGATCAAGGTTTGCTCGGCCAGTTGCTCCGCCTGGGGGCGCCGGTGGCGTTCCAGTATCTGGGTGAGGTTGCCGCGTTTAATTTTGGCGCCGTCATGATGGGGTGGATCGGCACGATCGCCCTGGCGGCCCACCAGATCGCCATCTCGTGCGCCGCACTAACATTTATGTTCCCGCTTGGCGTTTCCCAGGCCGTCGCCGTGCGAATCGGGCATGCGGTCGGCGGGCGCGCGCTCCGGCGGGTGCCCGTGATCGGCTTTACCGGTATCGGTTTGTCCGCTGCGCTCATGCTCGCCTTCGCGGGGATCCTGGGATTCGGCCGGCACGCCATCGCTCTGGCGTTCAACGCTGACCCGGCGGTCGTCTCGCTGGCCGGCCGCCTGCTTCTGATTGCCGCCCTATTCCAACTCGCCGATGGCGTGCAGGTGACGGCGGCGGGTGTGCTGCGGGGATTAGCGGACGTCCGCGCGCCCATGCTGCTGGGATACCTGTTTTATTGGGTCGTCGCCATTCCCTTGGCGTCTCTCATCGCCTTCCACTTCGGGCAAGGCGCCTCGGGCATTTGGATCGGGCTGGCCACCGGTCTGCTCCTGGCCGCCGTGACGCTCACCGGGCGGGCGTTTGCGTTGACTCGGCCCGGCTCGCTTTCGGTAAGGGCGTACCAGGCGGGTACAGCCGGCCCCGAGGACCGGGCCCGGAACTCGGCGCCGGTTTGACCCGGGGCGATGGACGGCGCCACCGCCGCGAGTGCATTTGAAGCCGGCTCCGGAAGCGTTCAGGCCGCCATCCCCGCAACTTCCAGGTTTGGAGCCTGGGCCACGTGTTCGGCCGCCAAGTCCCGCACTTGCTCCAAGCGGGTGACCTGCTGCAGACGGGACCGGAGTTGGCGGCCCCCCGGCATCCCGCGCGAGTAGGCCATCAATTGCCCTCGGAGCGATGCCAGGGTGTGAGGCTCGGAATCTCCTTCGGCCACCGCCATCTCGCAGTGCCGGATGATGTGGTTCCATTGCTCCTCCAGCGTCGGTTCGGGAAAATCGGGCAAGCCCCGCAGCAACGCTTTCGCCTGCCGGAAGATCCAGGGGGCGGTCATCGCGCCGCGACCGATCATCACCCCGCGTACCGGGGTCGTTTGCAACCGGTGCCGGACGTCGTGCGCCGTTCGTATGTCGCCGTTGCCGATCACCGGGATACGCACGGCTTCAGCCACACGGGCGATCTCGTCCCAGTCCGCCTCGCCCGAGTAGCCTTGTTCTTTGGTTCGCCCGTGCACCGCCACAACACGAACCCCGGCCGCTTCCAGGAGCCGCGCCGTTACCGTCGCGTTGATGGTCGCCGCATCCCAACCCAGCCGGATCTTGGCCGTAACCGGCACCGGGGCGACTTCGCGGACCACGGTTCCGGCCACCTTCTCCAGGAGCGGGCAATCGCGGAGCAGGGCCGAGCCGCCGTGCCGGCAAACCACCTTGTTTACCGGACAACCAAAGTTCAGGTCGATAAAATCGGGCGTCACCCAGTCGACGACTGCCGCCGCCGCTGCCGCCAACCGGTCAGGGTCCGCCCCAAAAAGTTGCACCCCCAAGGGCCGTTCGGAAGCCGCAAAAGCGACCATTTCGCGCGTACGCTGGTTGCGGTGCAGAATGCCTTCGGCTGAAACGAATTCCGTTACCATCACGTCCGCGCCGAATTCCTTGCAGAGACGGCGGAACACGGAATCAGTCACCCCCGCCATCGGCGCCAGGTAAAGCAACGGTTCAGACAACGCAGGAAAGAAATCCATCCACAGATTAACGCAAATTCAGGGGCTCACTCGACACCCGGCACTCGACACTCGACACGCTCTCCATTTGTGGCATTCAAGAGCCGGT